>JAESGY010000071.1_pt1 | contig 97519 bp, 89 predicted proteins | sample 9269841 | NCBI WGS metagenome assembly JAESGY01 (sample SAMN17022865, study PRJNA683097) | algae metagenome | isolation source: Spirirestis rafaelensis WJT71-NPBG6 and co-occurring heterotrophs from... | place: USA: Pinto Wells, Joshua Tree National Park, Colorado Desert, CA | collected 2006-08-15 | reverse complement strand
TCGAGGGGTGGCGCGAGAGGCGGTCCGGCTCGATGCGGTGTGATGATGAAGAGCCGGAAGAGGCCCTCGCGCACGGTTCTTTTAGGCAAACAGGCGACGCGACCCTGCCGATCGTCAGCTCAGGCGGGGCTCCTCTGAGGAAGCCTGGCCTGAAGGCTGCGGGCAGGCCCGGCGTGCAGCCTGGGCCTCTCGTCACAGGGGTTGCGAGCCCCTGCACGAGACCGTGCCCTGCTCCCGCAACCTGCGACGCCTCGCGAGCGCGCCCCTCGGGGAACAGAACTGCACACGTTATAGCTTAGCTTGTGTGAACTGTCAAGAACAAAGTGAGAACAAAATTGATGGGGCAGCTCCGCTCGTGATCGTCATGGCCGGGCTTGTCCCGGCCATCCACGTCTTCACCCTGCCGAGGAAAGGCGTGGATACCCGGCACAAGGCCGGGCATGACGACAAGGGTGGCACTCCGCTGGACCTCCGGACCTAACCAGGGGTCACGCACTCACCGCAAGAGAGCGTGACGCCTGACAAGGCCCGATGGTCGCCGCAGCGCAGCCATGGCCGGGGGCGCTCGGACGAGACCCGCTCCAACATGACGAAAAGTTCATGCGGCGGCAATGGGGCCGAGAGGGGGCTGGGAGCAATCCTGTTCATGTCAACCTGACAGGGGATCCTCGCATGAAAAAGGTCATCATGGCCGTCGCGGCCGCGGCCCTGCTCGCCGGTGCGGGCACATTCGCGTTCGCGCAGGGCCCGGGCGGATCGGGAGCGCCCGTTGCCGGCGAGCAGCGCGGCGGGCGGCAGGGTCTGTCGCAGGACGACTTCAGCCGCTTCGTGGATGCGCGCGTGGCCGCCATCAGGGCCGGCCTGAAGCTCAATGCCGATCAGGAAAGACTCTGGCAGCCGGTGGAGGATGCGATCCGCCGCAACTCCGGCGAGCGCTTCGCGCGCTTCGAGCAGCGCTGCGCCCTCCGCGATCAGCGCCAGTCCATGGATTCCATGCAGCAGCTCGAAACCCGCGGCGCGATGATGACCGATAACGCCCAGCGGGCGAGCGCCCTGGCCACCGCCATGCGCCCCCTCTGGGATACGTTCAGCGAGGACCAGAAGCGGATCGCCCCGCGCCTCATGCGCTCGGCCACCGGCGGCGAGGGCTGGCGCGAGCGCCGTAGCCGCCGCGGTGAGCATGGCCGCAGGGGCGGCATGATGCAGCATGGCCCCATGGGTCAGGGCGGCGGACAGCAGGCTCCGGCCCAGCCCCAGTAACCGTCAGGGGTTTCCGGGAACGCCGCTCCATCCCTGATGAGGCATCTTCCGCAAGAACCCGCATCCGCGTTGCGGGCGATGCGTGATCCCCGATAGCAGAAAGGCCGCCCCATGGGGCGGCCTTTCCGTTTTGAGCATCGGTCTTCGCGAGGATTAGCGCGAGTAGAACTCGATCACGAGGTTCGGCTCCATCTGCACCGCATAGGGCACCTCGGAGAGGGTCGGGATGCGGGTCAGGCGGGCCGTCATCTTGGAATGATCGACCTCGATGTAGTCCGGCACGTCGCGCTCGGCGAGCTGGCTCGCCACGACGACGACCTCGAGCTGCTTCGACTTGTCCTTCACCTCGATCACGTCGCCGGCCTTCACGAGATAGCTCGCGATGTTGACGCGGCGGCCGTTCACCTTCACGTGGCCGTGATTGACGAACTGACGGGCGGCGAAGGGGGTCGCCACGAACTTGGCGCGGTACACCACCGCGTCGAGGCGGCGCTCGAGCAGGCCGACCAGGTTCTCGCCGGAGTCGCCCTTCTGGCGGATCGCCTCCGCGTAGTAGCGGCGGAACTGCTTCTCGGTGATGTTGGCGTAGTAGCCCTTGAGCTTCTGCTTGGCGCGCAGCTGCGTGCCGAAGTCGGACATCTTGCCCTTGCGGCGCTGGCCATGCTGGCCGGGGCCGTATTCGCGGCGGTTCACGGGGCTCTTCGGGCGGCCCCAGATATTCTGGCCCATGCGGCGGTCAAGCTTGTGCTTGGCCTGAATGCGCTTCGACATCGCTGTTCCTCTTGGTTGTCGATTTGCGAGGAACGCGCCCTCCTCTTCCCCTCTTCCCGAGAGGGCCCATAGGGCCGCATCGGGGACGGGACGACAGGCCGACCGGAGCCGGGCCACGGGTGCGTAAAAAGTAACGCGGCCCTTTTAAGAGCCGCGCGACCCGGCGGGGTTTAGGCGAAAGGCGGGGGAAAGTCAATGGTTGGTCGGGGTCCGCGATGGCGCTCCTGGGTCAACCCCCTTCTACAAACCACCAGCTCCCTGCCCGCCCTCATCCCTGCAGGAGCGGTATGTCCTCCACCGTCACGAGCGGAAGGCCCCTGTCCCGCAGGGCGTCGCGGAGGGGCGCGCCGAGGCCGGCGGCGCTCGTGAAGACAGCCAGGGCCTCGTTCTCGTCCGCCTCATGGCCCGGCACGGGGGGGCCGATGAGCTGGACCAGCCGCTTGGCGATGGCGGGCGCCGGGTCGATCCAGGTCACCGGCCAGGGGGCGAGCTTCTCCAGGCGCGGCAGCAGCAGGGGATAATGGGTGCAGGCCAGGGCCACCACGTCCGTGCGCCCCCCGCCGTCCTGGACGAAGCAGGGCTCCAGCTCCGCCAGCAGCTCCCCGTCGGACACGGGAGCGCCCGCCAGTTCGGCCTCCGCGAAGCCCGCGAATCTCCGGGAGCCGACAAGGTTGACCTTGCAGCCGCCCGCATAGGTGTCGACGAGGTCGCGGGTATAGTCCCGCGCCACCGTGGCCGGGGTGGCGAGCACGGTGACGTAGCCCGTGCGCGTCGCCCGCGCGGCCGGCTTGATCGCCGGAACGGTGCCGATGAACGGCACGGAGAAGCGCTCCCGCAGATGGGGCAGCACCAGGGTCGAGGCGGTGTTGCAGGCGATCACGACCAGTTCGGGATCGTAAAGGCCGATGAGCCGCTCCATGACGGCGAGGACCCGGGCGACCAGGACCGGCTCGCTCAGGCGCCCGTAGGGGAAGCCGGCGTCGTCCGCCGCATAGACGAAGCGGGCGTCGGGCCGCGCCTTCAGCACCTCGGAAAACACCGTGAGGCCGCCGAGACCGGAATCGAAGACCAGGATGGTGGGAACGGGGGACGGCATGGCGGCAGGGTTATAGGATGTTCCGGCCAGAAGATCGATACGCATGGGCGACGCCTACAAACGGGAGTTTTTCACAACATCGGGCGAACCCGGGCGGGGTTCGGCGGGATTCATGTTCAGCCTGCGGCGCGGACCCGGCTCGGGCTTCTCCTGCTGCCCTTCGACCTTGGGCATCTGGGCCGAAAGGCGGCGCACGGGCCAGCCGTCGCTCCAGTTGCCCATGTCGATGAATTTCGGGTCGCGGGCGAGAGCGGCGCCGTCCCGGCCGGCGAAGGCCGCCTCCGCCGCCATGTCGAAGGTCTTCCAGAAGGCGAGGTAGTCCAGGGTGTCGGTGCCGTTGCTGCCGAGCTGCTGGGTCAGGATGGTCTGGGGCCCCGACAGGGCCATGTCGGCGCTCCAGCGCCAGGTGTTCTTCTGCTTGGGATCGCGGGGCGGATCGGGCGGAACCTTGATGGCGGCCCCATCGTACTCCGCCTTCGGCGAACCCGGGGAGGCCAGGGTCGCCGTCATGGTGGGATAGCCGTGATCGTCGGAGCTTGCCCGCATGAACAGCTTGCGGGTGGCCGGAACCGACGCTGCCAGCTCGAAGATCCGGCGGGCGGCCCGGTCGGCCGGAAGGTAGTCCCGGTCGCCGCTCATGGCGATGAGCAGGGTCGAGGCGTCCAGGGCCGCGAGGTCGCGCAGGAGAATCCCGCGCTCCTTCTCGTCGGAGGCGATGCCGCCCGGCATCAGGCCGAAGATCAGCTTCGGCGAGGGGACCTGGCTCGCCCCTGCGCCCGCCGCCACGTTGAGGGCGATGGGCACCCCGGCCGAATGGCCGATGAAGGCCACGCGCTTGAGGTCCGGCCGCGCGACCGGGTCCTCGGCCAGGGCCGCCAGCGCGTCGCGGATCAGGGTTTCGGCGAGGCCCGAGGCGTCGGCGGGGCGGGAGCGGTTCACCTCCTGGAAGCGCGGGAACAGGACCAGATAGCCCTTGCGGGCGAGATGGTCGATGAAGCCGCCGTAGAGCGCCGGGTTCACCCCGCCCCAGGAATGGAAGAAGACCGCCACCGGACGCGGGGCGGCGGGAGCCTCGGTCCCGTGAAACACGTAGGTGCCGGCGCTCGCGGTTCCGATGGCCCGCTTGGCGACCGTGGAGATCTTGTAATCGCGCCCGCCCGGCCCCTGCTCGGGCTGTTGCGGCGGGGTGGCCGCCCCTGCGCCCGAAGCGGCAAGGCCGGCGCCAAGGAGCAGGACAGGCAAGAGGGAGCAGCGGCGCATGGTCGTCAACTCTATCAACCCCAAGCAACATAGGGTACCGCCGTGATAAAGCCACGATTGGATTAAGGCTTCCTCAACCGGCGGCCCTCCGCAAGCGCGCGAATCGCGCCCCGCAGGGTGCGCACCTCCTGCTCGGTCATGGCGAGACGGTGGAAGATGTCCCGCATGTTGCGGGCCATGATCGGCTTCTTGTCCTCGGGATAGAAGTTCACCGCCTCCAGCTCGGCCTCCAGGTAGTCGAAGAAGGAGGTGAGCATCTGCCGCCGGGCGGGCGGGGAGCGAATCTCGCCCGAAAACGGCAGCGCGCCGCCGGTTGCGAGCTTGTGCCACTCGTAGGACACCAGCAGGACGGCCTGGGCCAGGTTCAGGGAGGAGAATTTCGGGTCGACCGGAAAGGTCACGATGGAATCGGCGAGCGACACCTCGTCGTTCTCGAGCCCCGTCCGCTCCCGCCCGAACAGGATGCCGACCCCCTGCCCCTCCCCGATCCTCCCCTGCGCCTCCCGCATGGCCGCCTCGGGGGCGAAGACCCGTTTCATCTGGCCCCGCTCCCGCGCCGTGGTGGCGAACACGTAGTTGAGGTCGGCGATGGCCTCCCGGGCGGTGTCGTAGAGCCTTGCCGCCTCCAGCACATGCACCGCCCCCGAGGCGGCCGAATGGGCGCCCTTCTTGGGCCAGCCGTTGCGGGGGGAGACGAGGCGCAGCTCCGTCAGGCCGAAATTGGCCATGGCCCGGGCCACCATGCCGATGTTCTCGGCCAGTTGGGGTTCGACGAGGATGATGATCGGGCGGGTCATGCTTGGCTTCTGACGCAGCCGCGGCGGGAGCAGGGTCCGGGCTCCTCCTCCCATACCGCCAAAAGCCGGGCGGCGGCTAGGCTTCAACACGAGGTCGCGCCCCTTCCCTGTCAGCCACCCGTCGCGACCGGGCCCAAAATCCCGACGAGGCGCCACAAAGCGCTGGATTGGGGCTTAGGCCCTCCCTTCCCCCCCGGCCACAACCGCGCTATAGCGCCCGTAACCCGCCTGCCCCTCGGCAGGCCCGTTCCGGTTCCGAAAGCGCAAGGTGAGATCATGGCGAAGATCAAAGTGGCCAATCCGGTCGTCGAACTCGACGGCGACGAGATGACCCGCATCATTTGGCAGTTCATCAAGGACAAGCTGATCCACCCCTATCTCGACGTGGACCTCAAGTACTACGACCTGGGCGTCGAGCACCGGGACGCCACCGCCGACAAGGTCACGGTCGAGGCGGCCGAGGCCATCAAGAAATACGGCGTGGGCGTGAAATGCGCCACCATCACGCCGGACGAAGCCCGCGTGAAGGAGTTCAACCTCAAGGAGATGTGGAAGTCGCCCAACGGCACCATCCGCAACATTCTCGGCGGCGTGATCTTCCGCGAGCCCATCATCTGCCGGAACGTGCCGCGCCTCGTGCCCGGCTGGACCCAGCCGATCATCGTCGGCCGCCACGCCTTCGGCGACCAGTACAAGGCCACGGACTTCAAGGTGCCCGGCAAGGGCCGCCTGACGGTGAAGTTCGAGGGCGAGGACGGCACGGTGATCGAGAAGGAAGTGTTCCGGTTCCCGGACGCCGGCGTCGCCATGGCCATGTACAACCTGGACGAGTCGATCCGCGACTTCGCCCGCGCCTCGTTCAACTACGGCCTGAACCGCAAGTACCCGGTCTACCTCTCCACCAAGAACACGATCCTCAAGGCCTATGACGGGCGCTTCAAGGACATCTTCGAGGAGATCTACCAGAACGAGTTCAAGGCCAAGTTCGACGCCGCCGGCATCACCTACGAGCACCGCCTCATCGACGACATGGTGGCCTCGGCCCTCAAGTGGTCGGGCGGCTACGTGTGGGCGTGCAAGAACTACGACGGCGACGTGCAGTCCGACACGGTGGCGCAAGGCTTCGGCAGCTTGGGCCTCATGACCTCAGTGCTGATGACGCCGGACGGCCGGACCGTGGAGGCGGAGGCCGCCCACGGCACCGTGACCCGCCATTACCGCGAGCACCAGAAGGGCAAGGAGACCTCGACCAACTCCATCGCGTCGATCTTCGCCTGGACCCGCGGCCTCGCCCACCGGGCCAAGCTCGACAACAACGAGGAACTCGCCCGCTTCTCCGCGACCCTTGAGAAGGTATGCGTGGACACGGTCGAGTCCGGCTACATGACCAAGGACCTCGCCCTGCTGGTGGGCGCGGAGCAGAAGTGGCTCTCCACCGGCGGCTTCCTCGACAAGATCGACGAGAACCTCAAGAAGGCCATGGCCGCCGCGTAAGCGCCGGGGACCCACAGGACCACATGAAAAAGCCCGGCCATGCGCCGGGCTTTTTGCATCACGCGTCCAAGACGATCAAAGCCTGAAATCCGACGCCTGCAACGCGCTCAAGGTCGTGTTCACCTGGATCGCGAAATCGGCGTTCCCGTCGCCGTTCACGTCGCCGCTGACCAGGAAGCCCGCTCCGAGCTTTTCCCTGGTGAGCTGCCCTGCCGATCCCGTGAAGTCGGACACGATGCGGAAGGACTGGTTGCCCGACGCACCCGCGTTGGCGTCGATGCCGGAGAGATCGACCTTGTCGCCGCGGCGGAAGTCCACGATCACGTCGCGGATGCCCGACGCTGCGCCGCTGTCGCTGATCGAGTTGAAGTCGAACCTGTCCTTGCCGCTTCCCCCCGTCATTCTGTCGTTGCCGGTGGAGCCGAGGAGAACGTCGTTTCCGGCTCCCCCGTTCAGCAGATCGGTTCCGCTTCCGCCATGCAGGCGGTCATTGCCGCCGCGGCCAAGCACCACGTCGTTGCCGCCCCTGCCGGAGATCTGATTGGACAGGCCGTCCCCCGCCAGCCGGTCCGTAGCCTGGCTGCCGGAGATGTGTCTCTCGCCGGAGTTCAGCGCGACCGCATTCCCGCCCAGGGTGCCGCCCTGCGCCGGGAGCTCGCGCAGCAACGCACTGTACCAGGCCTGCGCCAGCTTCGCGTGTCCACCCGCGTCCAGGTGAACCCCATCGACAAGATCCGAAAGGGAGAGCTTGGGCTGGACCAGCTCCACATTCTGGCCTTTCCTGGCGGCATCGGCGACTGCGGCTTTGATCGCCCGGTTGGCCGCGGGGATGAGGTCGCTGCCGGGCTGATCCGAGGCGAGCGGCGTCAGGGTGGACACGAAGATCTTGGCGTTCGGACGATTGGCGGCGATCGTGTCGAGGAGCTGCCTCATCTCGCTGCGAAGCTGAGCCGGGGAATCGCCGGTCTCGCTGATGTCGTTCGAGCCGGTCATCAGCAGGACGACATCGGGTTTGTACCGCCTCATGAGGTCCGGCGCGAGGCCGATCTGCCCGTCCGTGGTCTGCCCCAGGCCACCCTGATGATCAGGATCCAGAAAGGAGCCTGGTCCGTCCCGATACTCTCCGACATAGTCGATGCTCAAACCGCGCTCATGGAACTTGTTCCAGAGGGGACCCCGGTAGCCCCAGCCCGGGGAGCTGTTGAAGCCGGACGTGATCGAATCTCCCATCGGCATGATCCGCGTGACGTAGGACCAACGGTCGGCCGCGAGATCAACGGATACGCCACGGCTCGACTTTACAAACGAAACCATTCCCTCGTTTCCCATATTGGCTGCTCGTGAATCTAGGCTGTCGGAAAAGAAGCGGCGCTGGACCTGAGGTCAGGCACGTCGATTCACGACGGGCGTGGAGGCTAAGGAACACCGGGGTCCTTGTCTCTGGCGCAAGTCGCCGCGGTTTGCGCGTCATGATGGTGAACGGCAAACGACGGTGAATTCTCCATTCCAGCTTGGCTGCAACCGGATGCAGCGCGTGATCTTCGCACCAGGGTGCAGTTCGATTTTGTCCGCAGGGCATCGGCATCGGTCAAACGGCTTCAGAGGATGAAATCCGATGAGCGCAGCGAGCCGAGCTTCGTGTTCAGCTGGATGGAAAAATCTGCAATCCCATTGCCATTCACGTCGGCGCTGACCATGAAGCCCTTGGAATTCTCGTCCCATTGCAGCTCCCCCGGCCTTCCGGTGAACTTGGAGACGAACGTGAACTTCTGATTGCCCGATCTCGTGGTATTCGCATCGAGATAGGACAGGTCGACTTTATCGCCGCGAGTGAAATCTGCAATGACGTCGCGCTTGCTTGCGGTCGTGCCGCTCTCCGACCGGGACAGGAAGACGAACCTGTCGAGGCCGCTGCCTCCGAACATGATATCCCGGCCGGTTCCGCCTGTGATGCTGTCGTTTCCGCTGTCTCCGTAGATGCGGTCGGCTCCGCTGTCGCCTTTGAAGACATCGTGTCCGCTCGATCCGTAGAACCAGTCGTCGCCGCTTGATCCGTACAGCCGGTCGTTGCCGGCCCCTCCGTATAATCGATCGTTGCCGCTTCTCCCGTAGACGAGATCGTCGCCGCCTCGTCCGTCGAGCCGGTTCGAGCCGTCGTTTCCGTAGAGGCGATCACCGGCCTCGCTGCCATAAACGATGGTCTCGCTTGGGGTGATCGCCACCCGTCGTCCGCCGATCCCGGGGTCGTCGGCGATCATCGCATCGAAGAAAGCTTGAGCGATTTTCCCGTTGCCTGCATCATTGGGATGGACGCCGTCGATGAGGTCGCCCAGGGACAGGTTCGGGTCGACCAGGCGCACGCGCTGACCTTCCGCCTGCGCCTGCGCCACGGCGCTTCGGATCTCCTGGTTGGCCAGCGGTATGACTTCGCTGCCGGTTCTGTCGGGCGACAACGGCGTGAGAGTGGACACGTAGACCGTGACGCCGGGAGATCGTGCGGCGATGCCGTCCAGGATCTGGCTGATCTCGTCGCCCAGGGAAGCAGCATCCTGGCCTGCCTCGATGTCGTTGGAGCCGATCATCAGCAGAACGACGTCAGGCTTGTACTGGGTCATGAGCCCGGGAGCGAGCGGGATGAGCTGGTCGGCCGTCTGGTAGAGCGTTCCCTGATGATCCCGGTCGGGAAGGAAGCTCGGACCGTCCTGGAACTCGCCCTGGTAATCGATCACCGCTCCGCCATTCGTCAGCAGGCTCCAGAGCGGACCGCGATAGCCCCAGTGGGGCGGGCTGTTGAACCCCGATGTGATCGAGTCGCCGAGCGGCATGATGCGGCTGACGGAAGGGTTGGCGTAAGACCACTCATGCGACGCCAGATCAACGGTGACGCTACGGCTTGTTCCAGAGAATGAAAGCACGATCCGACCTTTTTCTAAGAATGCGGGCCTTCAATCCCGGCAAGGTTCGAGCGGAATGGCCAACCACGGCGATCCGCGGCGGGCTGCGTTCTGGGTAAAACAATCAGCCCCCGAAAAGATCGCGCCCACCCTCTTTTGGAAGGTAAAAATACCCATCGTAATTAGTCCGCAAAAGCATCCTTGCCCCGGCAAAGGGTCAAGCCAAATAAGTCGTAATGCGTACGCTCAAGGGAGGGGGTTGCGGCCATGAACGACGAAACACCAGACGAAGGTTCGCTGGATTATGCCGTGAGGGAATACCGACGCCTCTTCGATGAAGCCCGGCTCGAAGGTCAGCCATGGGACCGGGAAGCGACCCTGAGAGCGCTTGCTATGAAGACCCATCTGACCGTGGAAGTGCTCAGAGCCGCGGTTTCCCCCTCGGGCTCCGGATCAGGCGAGAGCGACAGTGACTGAAAGCGGTTCCTTGAAGGTGCTGCTTGTGACGACCCTGGGCGCAGGCGCTGGATGATCCCGAAGGGCTGGCCGATCCAAGGTCGTAAGCCTCAGGAAAGCGCCGCCAGGGAGGCGTTCGAGGAGGCCGGAGCGGAGGTCAGGTCATCCGGCGTCCGCTCGGGTCCTGGCACGAGCGGCTGAGCTTGCGGCACTTTCCTGCGCCGGACGCACGGATGCGCAGGTGCCACCGCAAACGGGCCACACCTCCGGTGTCACCAAGGTGCCATTTGACCAACCTATAGGAAGAGCCGGTTGATGGATGAAGGGAGATGCCCATGGCCCTTGCCAGTCCGGCCTCTCATGTGGAGGCGATCATTGCCCTCGCCGAAGAGATTGCTCAGGTGGCGCCCGAATGTGCCGACAAGGCTCTCAGGATCATCGAGTCCGCGCGGGAACTCGGCGATCGGCCTGACCGCGGGATGATCGAAGAAGCGATCGAGAGCCGGCTGATCGACAGCGAGCTCTCGGAACCGCAATTGCAGACCGTCACATCCGCCGTGGTGGGGTCTATCCGGACCGCCAAGTAGCCGGAGGGCGGATGCACGAGAATGCAGGTTGTCCCGCGATCCCGACCGCTTGGCGCCACAGGGCAGACCCGTTCAGCGGCGCGAAGGCCGGATCCGTCATCCGGCAGCGGATGTGTCATGGGGATGTCATCGAAACGGGCTTACCCTCTCCTGAGACCAGCAACGGCTTGTTGTGTTCCCATCGCCAGGACGCCCGGGTGAGCATCGGAATTCTCCTTCTGATCGTTTCTGTTCTGCTGTGCACGGCAGCTCTTCCGGCTTGGCCATACAACCGCGGCTCGGGTCCGCAGCCGAGCATGAGCTTCGGTCTCCTGAGTGCGTTGATTCTCGTGCTGCTCTTGATAGGCCGCCTCTGAGAACTCCCGTGCTCCCAGGCTGACGTTCGGCTCGTCAGGCCTGAGGGGTTAAAGAATTGGCACTCCAAAACGACAGGAGAGCACCGATGCACCTCCCTATCCTGGCGATCCTGCTGACATTGCTGCTGCCGGGGCAGCCTTGGGCCCAGGGCGCGCCGGCGCCGTTGACCCGGATCGCCTTCGGCTCCTGTGCGGACGAGGAGAAGCCCCAGCCGATCTGGGATGCGGTCATGGGCTATCGCCCCGAGCTGTTCCTGTTCCTGGGCGACAACGTCTACGGCGACGTCCGCAACGGCCGGAACGTGCCGGACGAGAACCTCATCGAAAGTCTGCAGGAATCCTACCTCCAGGCCTCCAAGCTGCCGGGCCTCATGCGCCTTCGGACGGAAGTTCCCTCGCTGGCGACCTGGGATGATCATGATTACGGCAAGAACGATGCGGGAGCGGATTTCGCCGGCCGGCGGGAGGCCCAACGGCTTTTCCTTCAGTTCTGGGATGTGCCCTTGTCGGACCCGCGCCACGGCCGCGATGGGGTGTATCATGCCCAGACCTTCGGGCCGGACGGGCAGCGGGTGCAGGTCATCATGCTCGACACCCGCTTCTTCCGCTCGCCTCTGAAGCCGACGGACGAGCGCAACGCGCCGGGCCGCGAACGCTACGTTCCGGATGACGATCCCGCGAAGACCATGCTGGGTGCCGATCAGTGGCAATGGCTGGCCGACCGCCTCCGGGAGCCGGCGGAGCTGCGCCTCATCGTGTCGTCCATTCAGGTGGTGGCCGAAGGGCACGGCTGGGAGCGCTGGGGCAATCTCCCGCGCGAGCGCCAGCGCCTTTATGACCTCGTGCGCCAGACCGGCGCGAACGGCGTGGTGTTCATCTCGGGCGACCGGCACATCGGCGGCCTCTACAACGAGGCGAACGGCACCCCCTACCCGCTCGCCGAGATCACGTCGAGCGGCCTCAACCAGGTGTTCGCCGCCAACCGCGAGGCGGGTCCGAATCGCCTGGGCGCCGTGTACGGCGCCGCAAACTTCGGCACGGCGGACGTGGATTGGTGGGAGGGCGTGGTCGCGCTTTCGCTCCGCAACGCCGCGGGCGAGGTGGTGCGGCGCACGAGCATCAGGCTTGCCGACCTCCGTGCGCCCGAACCTGCCCGCTAGGTGTCGTTCGGCTCGGCAAAGGGTCATGCCGGACAAGCTGTCATGCGTATTCTCAAAAGGGGGATTGCGGCCATGAGCGAGGGAACGCCGGACGCCTTCTCGATGAAGCCCGGCTCGAAGGTCAGCCATGGGACTCGGGAGGCAACCTTGGACAGGCTGCTCATCGAACCTGTATCGCCAGTATCCGCTTGATTGCTCTCAGTAAGTTCTGAAACTTCTAGTAAGGGCAGTTACCTTGCAATATTACAAGGATACTTTGCATCTGGCTGTCTTAGGCGGCTGAAGACTCGTTTTCAAAACAAATCCTCAAAATATCGCATCGTTATATCTAGACTTCCGTAACGAAATGATATTTAGTTCCGGTCGGTCACCGCCGGTGACTCTACGTGAGATAGATGAGGAAAACCTATGACCAAGATGACAAGAACCGTGACGGCTTTCCTGATGGGCGGCTTGGCTCTGGCTGCGATGAGCAGCGGCGCAGCTGCTGAGATTGCAACAAACGCGCTCACCCCGAACGCTCTGACGCCCAACGCGCTCACGCCCAACGCTCTGACCCCCAACGCACTCACCCCGAACGTACTCACCCCGAACGCGCTCACGCCCAACGCACTCACTCCGAATGCGCTCACGCTCAACGCACTCACGCCGAATGGACAAGGGGCCATGCCTTCCATCGACCTCTCCTCCTCGATTGAGAGCATCGAACTCAGCAACGGCACGGTTGTGGTGCTGCGCTAAGGCCCTTCGCGCCGCCGGTATGACTGCCGGTGGCGCCCTCTCCCGATCAGAGGTGAACTCATGACCTGGTCAGCACCTGTAGGAGCGTGCGCCGGACTGGCCGCCCTCGTCCTTCTCTCCGGCCCCGGGCAGGCTGCCCCGCAGCTGCGGGTCGAGGGCACCGAGTTCGTGCTCGAGCAGGACAATGGCCGGGTCCTGCGCGGGGAAGCGCTCGCGGGCGCGGTCCTGGTGCTGCAGCAGGGGCGGATCCGAATCGCCTCGGTCACGCGTGAAAAGTCGCCTCACGGCAGTGAGATCTTTCTGTATCATTTCCTCGTTGAGAACAGCGCAGGCTCCTCTCAGGAGCTGTGCGAGCCGGACCCCAACGGGCAGCGCCTGGGTTTTCCGCTCCAGGTTCCGGGGGAGCCGGCCGGCCTCACCTGCACGGGGGGCGCCGTCGGCAAATGCGTGCGCTTCGGCTATCAGCCCTGGCACGCCTCAAGGGAGGGCCTTCCCCTGCGGGCTCTCCACCAAGCCTGCGTCAACCTCGTGACGGCCAGTTACGGCGGCGATCACGGCACCACCCGCAACGGAACCCCGATCGACATCTATGATCGCTTCGGCATCCAGCGGCCGGCCTATGCCCCGGGGATGACCTTCGAAGCCGCCTGGAGCCCGCGGGGAGCCGTGTGCGTCGCCCGCCCGCGGATCGAGCAGAACATCAGCCTGGACGAGATCCCGCAGAAGTATCCGCATCTGCAGGGATTCGTGGGAGAGGAAGCGTGCTCGGAGGAGAAGATGCGCAGCCATCCGGATGCGCTGCTCTTCAACCACTCCTACCCGGGCTATCGGTAAGGTTGCTCGAAAACCTTGCCCTCCCCCGGCAAGATGACCGGCAGGCGTGGATAGCCGGACGCGGCAAGCTATGCTGGGGAAAGACAGGGCGATCCTATATCGCGATTTCGCCGCGATGCTTCCCAATTGAAACTTCTGCGAAGCAAAGTGTGCAGGCTATAATGTCCCGCCAGGCACCATTTCGAACCCGCCACTCACCGCAAGAGATCGAAAATGCACCAGGATGATCATATGGATGCAGTGATGACCGGCGGCTGTCAGTGCGGCGCGGTGCGCTACGCGCTGATGTCCGAGCCGACCCATGCGAGCATCTGCCATTGCCGCATGTGCCAGAAGGCCTTCGGCAATTACTTTGCCGCCTTGACCGGCGTGCCGAGACGGGATCTCGCCTGGACGAAGGGGGAGCCCGGCATCTTCAAGAGCTCGGAAGCCGTGGAGCGGGGCTTCTGCCGGGATTGCGGCACGCCGCTCACCTTCGCCTATGTGAAGCGGGACCGGATCTGCGTGTCCATCGGCAGCCTCGACGAGCCGGGCCGGGTGAGCCCCGAGGTCCAGTACGGCATTGAGAGCATGCTGCCGGCCTTCGCGGCCCTTCACGACCTACCGGGGGAGCGCACCGAGGACGGCGCAACCCCGGAGCAACTGGCCAGAATGGCCTCCCGCCAGCATCCCGACCACAACTGAGACGGCCGCGCCTGCCCGGGTCATTCCTGCGCCGGCGGACGCGATGCCCTTCAGGCAGCCGCCATCGCCGCCTCGATGGCCGCAAGCGCCGCTTCCGCCTGCGCCCCGTCGGGGCCGCCCGCCTGGGCCATGTCGCGGCGGCCGCCGCCGCCCTTGCCGCCGAGCTTCTCCGAGCCGACCCGCACGAGGGCGACCGCGTCGAACTTGGCCGTCAGGTCTTCGGTGACGCCGACCACGATGCCCGCCTTGCCGTCCTCGGCCACGCCCACGATGGCCACGATGCCGGAGCCGAGGCGCTTCTTGCCCTCGTCGGCCAGGCTCTTGAGGTCCTTCATCTCGACGCCTGAGACGGAGCGGGCCATGAGCTTCACCCCGGCCACGTCGCGGATGGGGTCGCCCCCGCCCGCGCCGCCGCCCATGGCGAGCTTGCGGCGCGCCTCCTGCAGCTCGCGCTCCAGCTTGCGCTTGTCCTCCAGAAGGGCCGCCAGGCGCGAGGCGGTCTCCTCGACGGGCGTCTTGAGCAGGCCCGCGACCTCGCGCAGGCGACGGCTTTCCTCGGCGAGGTGCCGGCGCGCCGCATCGCCCGTCATGGCTTCGAGCCGCCGCACGCCCGCCGCCACCGCGCCTTCCGACACGATGGTGACCACGCCGATGTCGCCGGTGCGGCCCACATGGGTGCCGCCGCAGAGCTCCACCGAGAAGGTCCTGTTGCCCTCGCCCTTGCCCATGGACACCACGCGAACCTCGTCGCCGTATTTCTCGCCGAAGAGCGCGCGGGCCCCGGATTCGATGGCCTCGTCCACGGCCATGAGCTTGGTGACCACGGGCTCGTTCTGGAGCAGCACCCGGTTGGCGATATCCTCGACCCGGGCGAGTTCGCCGTCGTCGATGGGCTTGGGGTGGCTAAAGTCGAAGCGCAGGCGGTCGGGAGCGACGAGCGAGCCCTTCTGGGCCACGTGGTCGCCGAGCACCTGGCGCAGGGCCTCGTGCAGGAGGTGGGTGGCGGAATGGTTCGAGCGCACCGCCAGGCGGCGCTCGTGATCGACGATCAGCTCCAGGGACTGGTTGAGCTTCAGCGCGCCGTGCTCCACGGTCGCGTGATGGACGAAGAGGTCGCCGAGCTTCTTTTCCGTGCCGGTGACGCGCACCCGCGCGCCCTCCCCCTGCATGAGGCCGGTATCGCCCACCTGACCGCCGGATTCGCCGTAGAACGGGGTCTGGTTGAGGACCAGCAGGCCGCTCTCGCCGGCCTTGAGCTCCTGGACCTCGCTGCCATCTTTCAAGATGGCCAGAACCATGCCCTCGGCGGTCTCGGTGTCGTAGCCGAGGAACTCGGTGGCGCCGGTGCGCTCCTTCACGGAAAACCACACGGTTTCGGTTGCCGCCTCGCCGGAGCCGGACCAGGCCGCGCGGGCCTTCTCGCGCTGGCGCTGCATGGCGGCGTCGAAGGCCGCCGTATCCACGCCGATGCCGCGGGGCTTGAGGGCGTCCTGGGTCAGGTCGAGGGGGAAGCCATAGGTGTCGTAGAGGGTGAAGGCGGTGTCGCCCGAGAGGTTCTGGCCCTTGGTCAGGCTGCGGGTCTCCTCGTCGAGGATGGACAGGCCGCGCTCCAGGGTCTTGCGGAAGCGGGTTTCCTCGAGCTTCAGGGTCTCGGTGATCAGGGCCTCGGCGCGGATCAGCTCCGGATAGGCCTGCCCCATCTCGCGCACGAGAGCCGGCACGAGGCGGTACATGAGCGGGTCCCGGGAGCCGAGCAGCTGCGCATGGCGCATGGCGCGGCGCATGATGCGCCGGAGCACGTAGCCGCGGCCCTCGTTGGAGGGCAGCACGCCGTCCGCCACCAGAAAGCACGAGGTGCGCAGGTGATCGGCGATGACCCGGTGCGAGGCCTTGCGGTCGCCCTCCGGCGCCACGCCGGTGGCGTGGGCCACGGCCTCGATGAGGGTGCGGAACAGGTCCGTGTCGTAGTTGGAATGCACGCCCTGGAGGATCGCCGAGATGCGCTCCAGGCCCATGCCGGTGTCGATGGAGGGCTTGGGCAGGCCGATGCGGTTGCCGGGCTCGATCTGCTCGTATTGCATGAACACCAGGTTCCAGAATTCCAGGAACCGGTCTCCGTCCTCCTCCGGGCTGCCGGGAGGGCCGCCCCAGAGCTTGTCGCCCTGGTCGATGAAGATCTCCGAGCACGGGCCGCAGGGGCCGGTGTCGCCCATCTGCCAGAAATTGTCCGAGGTCGGGATGCGGATGATCTTGGAATCCGAGAACCCGGCGATCTTCTTCCACAGGTCCGCCGCCTCGTCGTCGTCGTGGTAGACGGTGACGAGAAGCTTGTCCTTGGGCAGGTCGAACTCCCGGGTGATCAGGTTCCAGGCGAGCTCGATGGCCTGGGCCTTGAAGTAGTCGCCGAAGGAGAAATTGCCCAGCATCTCGAAGAAGGTGTGGTGGCGCGCCGTGTAGCCCACGTTGTCGAGATCGTTGTGCTTGCCGCCCGCGCGCACGCATTTCTGCGAGGTGGCCGCCCGGCTGTAGGGCCGCTTCTCCACCCCGGTGAACACGTTCTTGAACTGCACCATACCGGCATTGGTGAACATCAGGGTCGGGTCGTTGCGCGGCACGAGGGGGCTCGACGCCACCACCTCGTGGCCGTTCTTGGCGAAGTAATCGAGGAAGGCCGACCGGATTTCGTTGACGCCACCGAGGGTGTTTCGGGTCATGGGTTTTTCAAACTCAGGAAAAGGGGGCCTGTCACGGCCCGTCAAGGTCTTGCTGGAGGCCGGTTTTACCCGCCCGCGCCCCTACTGTCGAGGCGGCGATTGGATCGGTCGAGCGAATAGGCCCGCAAGGGGTGCTTCGGACCGGGACGAGCGCCGACAGGGGCAAAGCCCGCCCGTTCGAGAAGCCGGCGGGAGCGCTCGTTGGGCTCGTCCACCAGGGCGACGAGGCAACCCCGCCCCAGATCGTCGAACGCATAGGCGACGGCCCGGCTCAGGGCCTCTCCCGCATAGCCCCTCCCCCAGGCCCCGGGATGCAGGGCGATGAGGGGCTCCACCTCGCCCGAGGCCCCCGGCCAGGCCTGCGCCGCCGGGCCTGACACCGGCTGGAGCCCGAGGATTCCGATCCAGTCGCCGCCCGACGTGGCGAGCGACCATAGTCCGAGACCCCGGGATGCGTGGGCCGCGGCCTCGCGCAGCATCCCGTCCACCTGAGCGCGATCGGCGATGACGTCGTCGCAGAGATAGCGGCGGACCTCGGGGCGGATCAGGAGCCCGTGCAACTGGTCCCCATCCGCCAGGCGCAGGGGCTCCAGCCGCAATCGTGGCGTGGCGAACGTGGGGAGCATGGGTTCGATCATGGGCTTCGACGTGAGAGGCGGCCATACGGACGCGGGAAGCTCCGGCAGGGCGGAACGGGCCGGCGCGGCCTGCGACATATCAGGACCTTGTTATGCCTCGTCTACCGGATGCTAATCTCTTCCGCATAGTCTCGGTCTTGTTTGAAACATGTTGTTTTCAATGGCGCCAGCACGGCGCAAGCCTTCCCCGAATGCCCGGGGAGGGAACCCGTGAGAACCCTAGGGCCATGCCTTGTGGCCTTGGCCTGTCTCGGCAGCCCGGCGGCGGCGCAGACCGGCGAGCGCGCCTGGCATGTGACCGCCTATGGAAGCCGTTGGGTCAATGCCGACCTCCTGCAGATCCCGGAGCGCAGCGTCAGGGGCAGCCTGACCGCCGAGGACGCCTATTTCGTCGGGGCGGGCCTTTCGCGGGTCGTCGTCCCCTCCTTCGCCATCCCGCTGCCAGGCACAAGCTTCGCGTTCCGCGGCAACCGGATCGAGCTCGAAGGGCAGGTCCTGCGCCATTTCGGCGATCAGAGCCATTGGGAGGGAACGCTTGCGCTCGTGTTTCGAACCGGACAGATCCCGCTCTTTGGCGGCCTGAGCGTCAACCTGGCTTTCGGCGAGGGCCTCTCCTATGCGTCGTCGCCGCCGCGGCTCGAAGGCAGCTTCCGCGTCGAGCCGAGCCAGTTCCTCAACTACCTCGCCTTCGAGGCCGAGTTCTCCCACTCCTCCCTGCCCAGCGTCGCCTTCGTGCCCCGGATTCACCACCGCTCAGGAGTCTTCGGCCTCATCGCGGAGCGGGAATCCGGCTCCAACTTCATCGGAGCCGGCCTCAGGGTGGATTTCCGCTGATCCGATCGGTGCGGGCACCGACATGAAACGACCGCCGCGATCTCTTGCGACGGCTCATTCAGGCCTTGCTGGAGCCAGGTCTTATCCGGCCATAGACGCGCTGTCGAGGCGGCTTTTCGGGCTTGAGGAGCCCTCTGGTTGAGGAGCCGGCAACTAACCCTTCCCTGAACGGGAGGAGCCTTTCGTATTGGCGGCGCTGCCGATCTTTTCCTCGACGAAGGCGAGTATCGCATCCCGGTCGGGGATCAGGCCCAGGTGCGATTCAGGAATAATGGCGAGGACGTAAGACTGTGTCACGATCAAAATCCCGGTCTTGCTCTTGGTGACGGATTCGACCATCTTCCATGCGAAGAACTGCACATAAATCTTAGATACAAGCAGTATTCCCTTTTCTCCAAAGAAAATTGTCATGTCATCATAGAGCCCAGATTCAAATATGTTTCTGTTTATAAGCTTTCGATATCTCAAAACTGAGTACACAGTGAAAGTTAAAAACAGAATCAGACAGAACAACACCGGAGAGAGGTCGGGCAAGTTGTAGATTTTAATGAGACCGAAGATGCAAGCGGTGACAATGAGGCCCGCGATCATCTCCCTTGGCATCTCCCTCCAGCGCGTCTTTCGCCTGAACCGATCTCTAACGATCTCCTGAGCCGCGGCATAGGTCTCATAGCTCACGCGCGGCACGTGAACATGCCGGATGACCGTTCCCAAGACTTCTTTGGGAAACACGGGCTGGCGGAGCCCATCGGGCGCTTCTTCACTCATCGAACAGCCCATCTTCAGGAGCAATCATCTCCAGCCGATGATACTGAGTTTCATGAGTTCTGGAACGGGAACTTGCGCCCTCGTTACTCCTACGCACAGGGCGCTGAAACGAAAAAGACCGCCGCGATCTCTCGCGACGGCCCTCTGTTTGCCCTTGAAGGAGAGCAAAACCTTATTCTGCGGAGCCCTCGTCCAGGTCGTCCGCCGTGGGCGTCGCCTGGTCCAGGATGCGGTCGGCCAGCAGGCCGGCGTTCTGGCGGATGAGGCCTTCGATCCTGTCGGCGACCTCGGGATTGTCGCGCAGGAACTGCTTCGAGTTCTCGCGGCCCTGGCCCAGGCGCTGGCTGTCGTAGGAGAACCAGGCGCCGGACTTCTCGACGATGCCGGCCTTGACGCCGAGATCGATGAGCTCGCCCACCTTGGAGACGCCCTCGCCGAACATGATGTCGAACTCGACCTGCTTGAAGGGCGGAGCGACCTTGTTCTTGACCACCTTCACGCGCACCGAGTTGCCGATCGGATCGTCGCGGTCCTTCAGGGTCGAGACGCGGCGGATGTCCAGGCGCACGGAGGCGTAGAACTTCAGGGCGTTGCCGCCCGTGGTGGTCTCCGGGCTTCCGTACATGACGCCGATCTTCATGCGGATCTGGTTGATGAAGATCACCATGGTCTTCGACCGGGAGATCGAGCCGGTGAGCTTGCGCAGGGCCTGGCTCATGAGGCGGGCCTGGAGGCCGGGCTGCACGTCGCCCATCTCGCCGTCGAGCTCGGCCTTGGGGGTGAGCGCCGCCACGGAGTCGATCACGAGCACGTCCACCGCGCCGGAGCGCACCAGGGTGTCGCAGATCTCAAGGGCCTGCTCGCCCGTGTCGGGCTGGGAGATCAGGAGATCGTCCAGGTTGACGCCGAGCTTGCGGGCATAGACCGGATCGAGGGCGTGCTCCGCGTCCACGAAGGCGCAGACGCCGCCCTTCTTCTGGGCCTCGGCGATGGTGTGCAGGGCAAGGGTCGTCTTGCCCGAGGACTCGGGCCCGTAGATCTCGATGACGCGGCCGCGCGGCAGGCCGCCGACGCCGAGCGCGATGTCGAGGCCCAGCGAACCCGTCGAGACGGTTTCGATCTCGACCGGCTGCTGGCCCTTGCCGAGCCGCATGATCGAGCCCTTGCCGAAGGCGCGTTCGATCTGGGACAGCGCCGCGTCGAGAGCCTTGGTCTTTTCTTTATCCATTGATGAGCTTTCCACCAGTCTCAGGGAAGACTGCGACATGACCAGACATCCTTATGGCACGAAGGAGGAGTGAATCTCAACGCGATGTTGAGGAGATATATGTACTCATTTTGTTCTCTTTTACAAGTTCATTTTTCGTTCTCAGGATGGTTTCATTATAACGATAACAGCCAGCCCGGAGACGCAGCTTGACGGTTGAGCTGATGATCCCTGCTCGCCACTACAATGCAGCATTGTTAGCTACATGCTTTCGAAACCAGGAATATCGATTACGCTCGCCGAAAATCTTTCGAAGGTCGATTCCGAATGGATGAGCAAGCTGCACGCGATCTGATCGTTCGCGCTCCGATATTCTCGACATATACCGACTTGAGCTATGCCATCAGAGCCTTTGATGGCGAGCCGGTAAAGCGGGTCCGCGACACAATGACTGCCATCTGGGACCAGACGGGCACACCGCAGAGCCCGGTCGATTGGTCGAATCCGGATGTCTGGATCGAGAATCGGCTCACGGGTGAGCTTCGCCTGATGGCACGAAAGATCTGGGAAGGAAGCGGCAAGAAACTCAACCCTCGTCACGTTTACGGATGCTACCTGTTCATCAATCGCTTGCATCTTCTTGATCAGGATAGAGGCACTTACAGCCTAGGCAATCGTGGGCAGTTGTTTCTGGCCAGCGATGAAACGCTTCTTCGGGAACTCGATGCAAAAGAAGGAATACCTAAGCTTCTTTCGTTAGTCGCCGAGCGCTCCCCATGTAAGCGCGGTGATATACTTCCTGCCTGGGCTGACTATCTCAAGGCTGTCTCGGTCTTCTCGACACCCAGCACCTTTGCTGACACCCTTAGTCGGCGCTTGGTGAATGCAGTTGATCGCAATCTCATCGCCCGAGACGGAAATACCTACTCGATCACAGATGCCGGAATTCAGTGGCTCAGGGGCTTTTCGCACTCACCCGAAGCTGTAGCAAATGCCGCTGTACCATCATCAAAGCGGACAATGGTTGCAGAGGCGGCTCGTGCCTACAACGAGGAGCAACTCGAGGCATTCCGAACCCGCCTCATGGGCCTTGAGCCCGCTCAGTTCGAGCATTGCATCAAGGATCTCCTTGATGCAATGGATTATGAAGATGTCTGAGTCACAAAGATTAGCGGCGATAAAGGCGTTGATGTTGTAGCGCGCGTTCAGTTTGGCATCACAGAGATTACTGAAGTCGTGCAGGTAAAGAGGGTGGAAGGGACAATAACACGTCCGATCGTTGATCAGTTGCGTGGCGCTCTCGGCTACCACAATGCAATTCGCGGAACTATCATAACCTTGGGACGGTTTGCGCAAGGAGCCAAGGAAGGGGCGCTTTTTCCAGGAATGGCTCCGATAACCCTCATCGACGGCAAGCGTCTTCTTGAATTCTGCGTGAAACATGAAGTCGGCATAAGGCGCCGTCCTGTCGAACTCTATGAAGTCGACGAAGCATTCTTCGCAGAAAAGTTCAGCAACGAGCAAGCGGAGGGCACACCTCTCACCACCGAAGCTGTTGATCCTGAATAGCGCAACGAACTCCTGTAGGAATCGGCAGCAACTTAACGCCCCATCACCTGCTTCACGGTCTCGACCAGCTGGCGCAGGCTGAAGGGCTTGGGCAGGAAGTTGAACTCCTCCCCCTCGGGCAGGTTCTTGCGGAACGCTTCCTCGGCGTAGCCGGAGACGAAGATCACCTTGAGGTCCGGGTAGAGCTTGCGCAGCTCGCCCAGCAGGGTGGGACCGTCCATCTCGGGCATCACCACGTCGGACACCACCAGGTCCACCGGGGCGCCGCGCTCGGTGATGATCTCCATGGCCTCGATGCCGGAGGCGGCCTCCAGCACCGTGTAGCCCCGCGCCGTGAGAGCCCTCGCGTTCACGGCGCGGACCGGGTCCTCGTCCTCCACCAGGAGGATCGTGCCCTGCCCGGTCATGTCGGCGGCGGGCTTCTTGACCGCCTCGGCCTTGGCCTCCTCGGGCGCTTCCTGGGCGTCGGGGATGTGGCGCGGCAGGTAGATGCGGAAGGTGGTGCCCTGGCCGACCCGGGAATCCACGTCGATGAAGCCGCCGGACTGCTTGACGATCCCGAACACGGTGGAGAGGCCGAGCCCGGTGCCCTTGCCCACCTCCTTGGTGGTGAAGAAGGGCTCGAAGATCTTGTCCATCACGTCCGCGGTCATGCCCGTGCCGGTGTCCGACACCTCCACCACCACGTAATCGGCGGGCGGCATGGCGCTCACGTTCAGGCGGGCCGCATCGGCCTCGGGGACGTTGGCCGTGCGGATGGCGAGCTTGCCGCCGCTCGGCATGGCGTCGCGGGCGTTGACGGCCAGGTTGACCACCACCTGCTCGAACTGGTTCACGTCCGCCTTCACGAACCACAGATCGCGCCCGTGGCTCAGGTCCAGCTCCACCCGCTCCCCCAGGAGGCGCTTCAGCAGCATGGAGAGGTCGTAGAGCCGGTCGTTGAGGTTCAGCACCTCCGGCCGCAGGGTCTGGCGGCGGGAGAAGGCCAGGAGCTGGCGCACCAGGCTCGCGGCCCGGTTGGCGTTCTGCTTGATCTGCATGATGTCCTGGAAGGACGGGTCCGTGGGCCGGTGGTTGGCCAGCAGCAGGTCGCTGTAGCCGATGATCGCCTGGAGCACGTTGTTGAAGTCGTGGGCCACGCCGCCGGCGAGCTGGCCCACCGCGTTCATCTTCTGGGACTGGGCGAGCTGCTCCTCCACTTTGCGGAAATCGGTGGTGTCGAGGGCGTAGAGGATGGCCGTCTCGCCGTCCTGGCCCGTGTCGCCCACGGGGGAGACCCACAGGCGGACGGAGCCGCCGTTCTCGCCCGCGGTCTGGAGTTCCAGGGGCTGGATGTCGCCCCGGTTCTCGGCCGCCGCCTTGAGGGCCGCCTCGATGGGGCTGCCCTTGCGGAAGGCGTCCACGATGGAGCTGCCCTCCTGGCCGCCCTCCCCCGTGCGCGGCAGGGCGCCGAACAGCCGGGTGAAGGGCGCGTTCGCGTGGATGATCCGACCCGCGTGGTTGACGGTGGCGATGGCGATGGGGGTGTTGTTGAAGAACCGGGCGAAGCGCACCTCCGCGGCCCGCTGCCCCTCGTCCACGTCGAGGCCCGGCGAGCGGTTGAGCACGAGGGTGCGGGAGGCTCCCATGCGGCCGTCCTGCCCGAAGGCGATGCGGTGATAGAGGCGCACTGGCAGGAACTGGCCGTTGCGGCGGCGCAGGTCCAGGTCGAAGGTTTCCGTGCGCACCGCGCCCGGCTCCCCCGAGAAGGACGTCATCATCGCCACCACGTTGCGCGGCACGATGTCGGCCAGGCTCAGGCCGCCCGAGCCCACCTGGGCCAGGTCGTAGTCGAGCCAGGAGGCGAGCGTGGCGTTGAGATAGATGATCGAGCCGTTGGGGTCGATGGACAGGAAGCCCGCCGGAGCATGGTCGAGATAGTCGATGGCGTGCTGGAGCTCCTGGAAGACGTTCTCCTGGCGCTCCCGCTCATGGGTGATGTCGGAGATGGTCCACAGGGCCGCCTGCCGGCCGCCGGGGCGCGGCACCGGCCGCACGCGCACCCGGTACCAGCCGAATTCCTGCGACCCGCCGAGGGCCGGCGAGAGGCGGACCTCCTCCGTGCCGGTGCGGTGCTCCCGGGCGGCCTGCGCCAGCCGGTAGATCGCCTCGGACACCTCCGGAGCGCCCATGAACAGGCGCTCGATGGGCCGCACGTCGCCCCCCTCCGCCCCGGCGAGAGCCAGATAGGTCTCGTTGGCGTAGACGATCCGCCCGTCGTCCTCGACCACCACGAGCCCCTCGCCGGAGGCGTCCGCCATGAGCTTGGTGATGTCGTTGCGGGCGGTCTGGCCGGCGAACTGGATGACCCCGATGGCGATGGCGAAGAGGAAGAACACCCCGGCCATGGCGAAGAACGCCAGCAGCCCCAGGATCAGCGGCTGGGCCTGCTCGCTGCTCAGGAACCGCAGGCTGAGGATCGCCCCCACCAGCACGCCGGCGAGCAGCAGCACCAGCCCGATATGACCCGGACGGTCGGAACGGTCGATGGTCGCGGCCTTTGACGTGTCGCCCATGTGAGCCATGGAGTTCCAATATCCCTCAAGGAAGGCGGCGTGTCCGGCGGCGGGACTGCAGCAATCCGCGTGAACCTTGATCAAGCGTCCTACACGGAATGTATTGACTGTCCTCTAAGGCGGCATCAAGGGGCAGCGCAAGGGCCCCGGGCCCTTTGCGGGGGCTCCGGCCTTGAGGTTTGGGCGATGGAGGCCACATTCCCCCGTATTGCAAGGCGGCCGGAGCGCATCCGGGAAGGCGCGGGAGGGCGGCCTGTCCCGACGGCCCCATGGGGAGGCAGAGCCGTTAACCATCGGTTAACCTTGCCGCTCGCATCGGCGGCTGATGTGATACAACCGCCACAGAACTGGCCTGCAAAGGCCCTTACAAGGCTTGAGAGTTCATCGTGCAATCTTTTTTCGGTATCGAAGCGTCAAGGCCGGTCCAAATCGCCGCCGCTATCGCGATCTTCCTCGTCCTGCTCCTGATCTTCTTCCTGGTGGCCCGCAAGCTCGCGGGCGCGCGCCTGATGATGCCGGGCAGCGGCCGCAGCCGCCAGCCGCGGATCGGCATCGTGGACATCTACGATCTCGACAAGCAGCGCCAGCTCGTGCTCCTGCGCCGGGACAACGTGGAGCATCTCCTGCTGATCGGCGGGCTCAACGACGTGGTGATCGAAACCAACATCGTCCGCGTGGCCGGGGCGCGCTCTTCCGCCCAGGACGCGGGCCCGGAGCGCCTGGAGCCCGTCCTTGACCAGGCTCCCCGACCCCAGGTGGAATCGCCGGCGCGCCCGTCCATCGAAACGCAGCTGGCGGCGCAGCTCGGCACCCTCGTGCGGCGTCCCGCAGGGGAATCCGACGCCGACCAGGAACTCTCCCCGGTGGCCCATGTAGGCGGCCCCGCCTCGGCCCATCCCGAGCCGGTCCTGAGGCCCGGCGCGGTGACCGTGTCGACGGCTCCGGCGGTCCAGGGCTTCCGGCCGGACGCCAGGGCGCCTGCGGTCCCGAGCGCTCCCTCGGCTCCCGAACCCGTGGTCGAGCGCCGCGAGCCCCGCCCGGTGGTCGCGCCGCCGGCCTTTCAGTCGCGGCCGACCCCGGTGCCTCCCACTCCGCCTGCGCCGCCCGCCCCGCCTCCTCCAAGCCCGCCTGCGCCGGAGGTCGTTCGCGCTCCGGACCCGGCTCCCATGGAGCGGGATATGCCGGCCGAAAAGCAGGGGCCGGACGCGGCGATCCTGTCCGACATGGCCAAGCAGCTCGAAGCCGCCCTCAAGCGGCCCGCCATGCCGGTTCCCCCTCCGCCGATGGCTCCGCCGCCCCGCCCGGCCCGCGACCCGATGGAGGACGAGGGCGACCTCCCCGAGCCCGGTCCGGTTCACGAGACGCCCGTCGCCTCTCGCGAGGAGGCGCAGGAGGAGGATGATCGCGGCGAGCTTCCCGAGGCCGCGCAGCCCGAGCCCGTGCGGGCGGACGAGCCGCCGCGCCCCTCCTCGGAACCCTTCCTGCCCGCTCCCTCGCCCGAGCCGGCCCAACCGGCGCCCCCCTCTCCTGCCCGGGCTGCGGAAGCGCCCGGGCCATCGTCGAAGGCTCCCGATCCGTTCTCCGTCGAGGACATCGAGGCGGAATTCGCCCGCCTGCTCGGCCGTCCCCTCGATCCCGGCAAGAAGGGCTGAGCGGCTTCCCTCGCCCCGAGCCGGCCAAAGAAAAAGGGCTCCGCTGGCGGAGCCCTTTTTGCTGAGCAGTCCAAAGGATTTTCAGTCGTCCCTGTAGACCCGCTCGTTGCGCTCATGGCGCTCCTGCGCCTCAAGGGAGAGGGTGGCGATGGGACGGGCCTCCAGGCGCTTGAGGGAGATCGGGTCCCCGGTCTCCTCGCAATAACCGTAGCTTCCGTCGTCGATCCGCGAGAGGGCGGCATCGATCTTGGCGATCAGCTTGCGCTGCCGGTCGCGGGCCCGAAGCTCGATGGCCCGGTCGGTTTCCGAAGAGGCGCGGTCCGCCAGATCGGGATGATTCTCGTTTTCGCTCTGGAGGTTCGCCAGGGTTTCCTGAGCTTCCCTCAAGATGTCGCTCTTCCACCGGATGAGCTTGCGCCTGAAATACTCCCTCTGGCGTTCATTCATGAAGGGTTCGTCTTCTGTCGGTCGATAACCCTCATCGATTACGATGTCTGTCATTTTGGGCCGCTGTTCCCCTATGAACTGTGGCCGCCCCTATATAGGCAAGCGGGCCCTACCACAACGTCATTCAACGTCATCGATTTGTCTAAGAGCCGGGATCGCCCCCCGCTCAAGCCTGGCAGGCGCGGAAAAGGCCCAGCCAGAACGATTTGCCGCAGCTTGACGGTCAGGGGAAGCGCCGGAGGGCCCCGGCGATGTCCGCTTCGATCATTCTGGCCAGGGGATGCCGGTAGTGGAGCGGATCGAAGAAGAGCTCCGGCCGCCTGGTCTCGGGCCGCTCGGTCTGCCAGTCCACCACCGCCGTCCTGGCGTGGGCCACACGGGCGGCGTTCGCAACCGCCGCCTTGCAGGCCTGGAGGAGAAAGCCCTGCTCCGTTCCGCTCGGCGGCACGGAATTGGCGTGGGCGGGAGGGTTGACGAGGATCAGGGCCGTCTCGCCGGGCAAGGTCGCCGCGATGGCGCCCAGCCTCTCGGCCGCGGGAAACACCCGCTCTCCCTCCTTGGGATCGCGCTCAAAGCGTGGGGCATTCTGATAGGGCTTCTGCTGCAGCCGCTGGCGGGCGGCGGGGTTCGTCATGGTTCCCAGGGCGATGTATTCGGGCTCGTAATCCCAGTACCCGTCGGGGCGGGCCCGCTCGGCGTCTTTGCCGAGAAGAAACGCGAAGCGCCGGGGCACCTCCTCCAGAACATCGAATCGCAGCAGGCTCCGGCCATATTCCAGGATGCTCCGGCTGTAGAGCCAGAACGGAAAGGGCTTGTCGTTGGGCAGGGCCGGATCGGACGTGCACCACAGGTCGTCGACGCTGACCACGAGGGCTTTCGGCGGCTCCCTGCGATGGCGCAGGAACCATTCGATCAGGGTGAGGTGCTCCTTCGGCCCCGACCCGGGAACCGACAGCTGGACGAAGTCGAGGCCGGTCGTCTTCTTCAGCTGTTCCGGAGAGATGATCTGGATGCGGGAATTTCCCACAATCATGGCGTTGAAGGCCGGATCGCGGCCGCGGCTGGGATTGGCCGTCCGCGGCCCCTGGGGCCGCACCCCCGGCTTGGCGAAAAGCTCGGAGCGGCCGGTATCGTAGGGATCGACCGCATAGGCGAGCGCGATCAGGCAGGCCAGAACGACGGCGGCGGCGATCACGAGCGTGGCCGCGAAGCGCCGCCAGGGGCGAGCCTCGGGATCGAGGTCAGAACTGGAAATAGATGAATTCATAATTGGAATCATCGCCGATCTTGAACAACACCACCACGAACAGGAGGGCAAAAACCACGGCGATCCAGCGGCGCGGCGGGATTCTGTGAACGGCCGTCCAGGCCGTCGGCCCGATCATGGATATGGCGGCCGCAACGGCGAGCGCCCGCCATTTCAGGGAGAAGCCGTCGGCCCCGAACCCGAGCAGAGCCGCATACAGGCGGCCAGCGGTTTCGAGATTGTCGGCGCGGAACATGATCAGGGTCAGGGCGAAGAAGCTGAAGGTGAGAAACCAGCCCAGCACAGCCGGCATCGGAAGCTTGGCCCTGCGCCAGAGCACCCCCAGGCTGAGGCCAAGCCCATGGGCCGTGCCCCACAGGATGAAGTTCCAGCCCGCCCCGTGCCAGAGGCCGCCCAGGGCCATGGTGGCCGTGAGGGCGGCGAGCTGGAGGGTCAGCCCCCTCCGGCTGCCGCCGAGCGCGATGTAGAGATAATCGCGCAGGAAGCGCGAGAGGGTCATGTGCCAGCGACGCCAGAGATCCTGCAGGGAGGTGGCGCGGAACGGCACGTCGAAGTTCTGCGGCAGCACGATGCCGAACAGGAGCCCCAGGCCGAGGGCCATGTCCGTGTAGCCGGAGAAATCGAAATAGACCTGGAAGGTGAAGCCCAGGCTCGCCTGAAGAGCCTCGCCCGCATTGACCGCCTTGCCGGCCACGGCCGAGGCGAAGATCGGATTGACGTAGCCGGCGAGTTCGTCCCCGAGGAACACCTTCTTGGCCAGGCCGATGACCAGAAGCATCAGGCCGCGGGCGAAGCGCTCCTCCGCGTCGGGACGCCCGTAGGGCCGCTCCTCCAGCTGGTGCATGATCTCGCTCCAGCGCACGAGCGGACCGGCGAGAACCTGCGGGAAGAACGCGATGTAGAGCCCATAGCGGACCAGATCGTAGCGCGGCGCTTTCCCGGCCTTGAGGTCCGTCAGGTACATGATGTGGTGGAAGGTGAAGAACGAGATGCCGAGCGGCAGGGCGATCTCGTGATGGGGCACCGTCAGCCCCGGAACGAGGGCCGCGATGTCGGCGAAGAAGTTGAAATACTTGAAGGCCGCCAGGACCAGGAGGTTCGCCGCAATGGCGAGCGGGATCAGGATGTCCCGGCCCGAGCGGATGAAGGCCTGCGCGACGATCCAGTTCACCGCCACCGACCCGATCAGCAGCGGGGCGAAGCGCCAGTCCCACCAGCCGTAGAAGAACAGCGACAGGCCCAGAAGCGCGGCCAGGCGCCACTCGGGCTTGAAGCGCTCCACGAGCCAGTGCAGCAGCAGCGCGACCGGCAGGAAGCCGAAGAGGAAGATGAACGAATTGAAGAGCATCGCTGCGGAAGGTCACCGGGCAGCGCGCCATGGTCCCTTCCGCGCCTGAAGGCGCGCCCTTGTGAGGGAATGCGGGCCCGGCGTCAATCGGCAGGCGCGGAAGCGCTCACGTGGCCGCGGCCTCGGCGCGGGTCACCAGCTCGCCGGCCACGTCGCCGATCTTCGGCGGCTCCTCGCGGATGAAGGGGAGCGGGCGGCAGACGGACAGGGCCGCAAGGCCGAAGCGGGCGGTCATCAGCCCGTTCAGAACGCCCTCCCCCAGCTTGGCCGAAATGCGGGCCGCCAGGCCCAGGCCGAGAACCTGCTGCATCAGGCTGTCGCCCACGGCCATGCCGCCCGTGACGGCGAGATGGTTGAAGGCCGCCTTGGCGAGGCGCAGGAAGCCCAACAGGCCGGGCCTGCCGCCGTAGATCCCGGCAAGCGTGCGCAGCAGGCGCACCGCCACGAAGATCACGAAGGCCACGTCCACGATGGCGCGGGGGCTCACCGCCGTGACCAGCGACACCTGCTTCGCCGCCCCCGCGATGGCGCGCCTCGCCTGAGCGTCGAGGGGGGCGAGAAGCTCGCGCTCGGCGATGGCGAGGCGGTCGTCGGCATCGATGATCTCGTCCGTCAGGGCCTTGAGCCGGGCGCTGCCTCGCTGGGCGCCGGCCCTGGCGCCGTAGAGGTTCAGGAGGTCGGACACCACCGCCTTGGCGGCCTTGTGGTCCTTCACGGCCAGGGCGTCAATGGCCGCCTCGCGCAGGCGCTCGATCTTCTGCTCCCGCCAGATCCCCGCGGCCTCGCGGCCGACGAGGGCCAGGAACGCCACAGCGGCCATGGCGGCGAAGGCCATGGCCACCCAGCCGAGCCAGGGGGAGACGGAAAAGAGGCTGACGATCAGGTTCTCCAGGGCCAGCCCCAGCCCGAGCATCAGAAGCCCGAACAGGCCCGAGAGGAACAGGCCGAGCCAGGGCGCGCGCCGCTTCTCGCCCATGGGGACCACCACCCCGTCGGCGGCCTCGATGGCGTCGAAGGGCTCCTCCGTGACCTGGACGGCGCCGCCGGTGACGCTCGGATCGTCCAGGCGGTAGGCGCGAGGCGGGCGGCTCATGCGATGCGATCCCCCAGCAGGAATTCAAGGGCGCGGTCGAGGCGGATATGAGGCATCCGGGCCATGCGTCCCGCCACGTCGACGGGAAGCTTCGGCGGCCTGAACCGCGGGAAGCGCAGCGACCCCGGCGCGATGGCCCCCTGGAACACGGCCTCCGCGGTCTCGGGCAGCTCGCCGGGAAAGATCGCGGCCTCGGCCTGGCCGTCGAAGACCTCGTCGCCGATCCGCTCGCCGGCCTCCGGCACTCCGGCCACGGCGCGCAGGGTCTCGCGGCCCTCACGGATGCTCGTCTCCCGGGTGGCGCGCACGGAGGCCAGGGCCACGGTGCCGACCCGCGCGCCCGCGGCCTCGGTCCGGCGCGCGGCGCGGTTCACGAGCAGGCGCAGGATCGCGTCGAGGCGGTCGTGATCCGTGTGGTGGATGTGGTCGGCCTTCGTGGCGGCGAACAGGACCCGGTCGGCCCGGGGAGAGAACAGGCGGGAGAAAAGCGTGTTGCGCCCGGTGCGGAAGGCCATGAGCACCCGGTCGAGGGCCTCCTCCAGCTCCGCCAGGGCCAGGGGGCCCGCATCGATGGCGGCGAGCACGTCCACCAGAACGATCTGCCGGTCGATCCGCTGAAAGTGATCGCGGAAGAACGGCCGCACCACATGGGTCTTGTAGGCCTCGAAGCGCCGCTCCATGAGCGCCGCGAAGCTGCCCGGCGCGAGCGGCTGGCCCGCGGGCAGGTCCAGGGGCGCGAAGGTGAGCGCCGGCGAGCCCGCCAGGTCGCCGGGCATGAGGAAGCGCCCCGGCGGGGTCGTCGCCACCGCCTCGGACCCGGCCCGCAGGGCGGTGAGATAATCCTTGAAGGCCTCGCTCGCCTTCGAGGCGAGCATCTCGTCGGAAGGGCCCGACGGATCGAGGGTTTTCAGGATCTCGTGCCAGCGCCCCGCCGCTGCGCCCCGGTCGCGCTTGCGGCCCGCCTCGACGGTCTGGCGGGACCATTCCCCGTAGCCCGCGTCGAGCAGGGCCAGATCGAGCAGCCATTCGCCGGGATAATCCACGATGTCGAGGGCGAGCGAAGCCGGTCCCGAGCGCCACCCGCCCTTGCGCTCGTATTCCACGTCCACCCGCAATTCGCTGATCCGGTTGGTGGATTGGGGCCAGCGGCGCTCCTCCGTGAGGGCCGCCATGTGCTCCTCGTAGGGAAAGCGCGGCACCGCGTCGTCGGGCTGATGGGCCAGATGCGCCCGCCGGATCCGCCCCTCGGCGGAAGCCCGGAAGGCGGGCAGGCTGGTGCCGCGGGTCAGATGATGCACGAGCGCCGTGGTGAACACGGTCTTGCCGGAGCGGGCGAGGCCCGTGACGCCGAGGCGAAGGGAGGGTTGGATGAGCTGGCCCGAGGCCTCCCAGAGCGAATGCGCAGCGGACCCGGCGCGGGAGGCAAGATCGGTGATCACGGACACAACAATAAACCTGGTTCTCTCAAGCCAAGCTGCAAGGTGGGGCTTGTGGCTCCTGCGCGCAAGGCGGCCTCACGGCTGGGGGCTGCGGGGCGGCTCCTGAGGGGGCTCGACCCCGGCGCGGGCCTCCACCCTCTCGGCGGCCCGCCGGATCGCCCGCTCCACGAGATCCGGGCTGGCCCGCAGGGCTCCCAGCTCGAAGGACGACATGGCGAGCATCACATGGGCGAGGTTGGGCAGGGGCGCGCCGTCCTCCGTGAACAGCCTGAGATCGTCCGTCGGGCCGATGCCGAGGCCCCCGACCATGCGCTCCGCATAATTGCGCAGGCGGCGCTCGTCGGGCGCGCAGGCGGTGGCGGTTTCGACCCCCGGAGAGGCCTTGAGATCGGCCTTGGGCTCCGCCTTGGGGGCGATCGAGGCGGTCGTGGCCGGCTGCGGCGCGGGCCTCGGGCGGGCGGCCATGAGGGGCTGAGGCGGCGCGGCGGCTTTCGGCCTTTCGCCCAGGCCGGCGGCGATGTCGGGCACCCGGAACTGCGGCGTCTTCGGGGGCGCGGCAGGCCTCACGGGGATCGACATGGAAACCCGGCCCGGCTTTCCCCCAGGCTTTGCCTGCGCGGTGTAGCGGACCTTGCCCGCCCTGCGGGAGGCGAGATAGCGGGCGCGCACCGTGCCGCCGATCCCCTTGACGGCCAGGACCGCCAGCCCGCCGATCCCCGTCGCCAGGTTGCACTCGGCCGGAGCCCAGCGGCGCACCACGTCGAGGGCGGATTTGCGGTTGAATTCCAGGTAGTAGCGCCTCAGGAGCGTGGCGGCGGCGTCGGCCCCGTGATCGGCGGAGGCGAAGCCCACATGCCCCTCCCCGTCCTTGGCGATCTCGCCGTTCCAGCGGGCGCTCTTGATGCACCAGTAATTGTTGAGCCTCACGCACCGGGTGACGAAGGGGCGCTCCGCCTTGAGCCAGGCGGCCGCCACCACCATGGGCTTGGGCTCCAGGGCGTCGAGGGCTTCCGCGCGCCAGTTGGTCACCTGGCGGGTCTCGGGCTCGTAGCGAACCTCTGCGGCCGGTTCGCCCCCATCGGGCCTGAAGCCTCCCACCCTCGAAAGGTCCGAAGCGCCCGGCAGCAGGGCGCTGCCGGACAGGGCGAGCGCAAGGAACGTCTGAGGCATCATGGCGAGGAAAGGCCCCCTGTGGCGTCCGCAAAAGGATTGTGAAGCTTCCAGACAGAACGATGGGGCTCGGGGAAGGTTCATCAAGGGCTGCGCGGCGATCCTGGGGCAAGGGGATGAGGGCCCGCCCCCTTAATCGTCCTCGCCGCCGCCGAGGGATTTCGGGGTGGTGAAGCGCTCGAGTCGGCCCGTGCCCGGCTGCACCTGGGCCCAGCTCTCCTGCGGGAAGTCGATGACCGCGAGCCCGGCAGTCGGGTATTTCCGGCCGAGCCTCAGGACGGCGTCCTCGTCTCCCTCCCCGGCCAGGAGCTTGGCGAGATCCTCGAAGCCGGGGTTGTGGCCGATCACCAGGAGGGTGCGGACCTCGGGCCCGACCTCCTGCACCACGCGCAGGAGGCGCAGGGCGGGAGCCTCGTAGATGCGCTCGTCCTCCCGGGTCGCGGCGTCGCCCAGGAGGGGACGGACCCGCTCCCAGGTTTCCTGCGTCCGCCGCGCCGGCGACACCAAGACGAGGTCGGGCCTCAACCCCTCGTCCCGGAGGTAGCCTCCCATCAGGGCGGCCGCGCCCTGCCCGCGCCCGGAGAGCGGCCGGTCGAGATCCGCGGTTCCGGAGGTCCATCCGGCCTTGGCGTGGCGAAGAAGCAGGAGCCGGAGCATCAGCGCCCCTCCCGGCGGGCGATGAAGGCCAGCTTCTCGAACAGGCTCACGTCCTGCTCGTTCTTCAGCAGCGCGCCGTGGAGCGGCGGGATGAGCTTGCGGGTGTCGCGCTCGCGCAGCTGCTCGGGGCCGATATCCTCGGACAGGAGCAGCTTGAGCCAGTCGAGAAGCTCGGAGGTGGAGGGTTTCTTGCGCAGGCCCGGAACCTCGCGAACCTCGAAGAAGATCTTGAGGGCCTCCTCCACGAGGCGGTGCTTGATGCCGGGGTAATGCACCTCGACGATGCGGGCCATGGTGTCGGGATCGGGGAACCGGATGTAATGGAAGAAGCAGCGCCGCAGGAAGGCGTCCGGCAGCTCCTTCTCGTTGTTGGAGGTGATGAGCACGATGGGCCGCCGCTCGGCCCGGACCGTCTCGCCGGTCTCGTAGACGTGGAACTCCATGCGGTCGAGTTCGAGCAGGAGGTCGTTGGGGAACTCGATGTCGGCCTTGTCGATCTCGTCGATGAGCAGGACCGGCCGTTCCTCGGAGGCGAAGGCCTCCCACAGCTTCCCGCGGCGGATGTAGTTGCGGATGTCGGACACGCGGGCATCGCCAAGCTGGCTGTCGCGCAGGCGCGAGACCGCGTCGTATTCGTAGAGGCCCTGCTGGGCCTTGGTGGTGGATTTGATGTGCCAGGTGAGGAGCGGAGCCCCCAGGCTCCTGGCGATTTCCTCCGCCAGAACCGACTTGCCCGTGCCGGGCTCGCCCTTCACCAGGAGCGGACGCTCCAGGGTGATCGCCGCATTCACGGCCACCGTCAGGTCCTCCGTGGCGACATAGGATTCAGTTCCGGCAAAACGCATCCGGTGTTCCTTCCTGCATGACTGGTGAAGATGCGGAAAGACGGCGGCGGATACAAGCCGCCTGCACGAGAATGAAACTCTCTTTCAATTTTTCACGGTTTGAAGGATCATGGGGCTGCCCTAACGAGATGGAGCCTGATGCCCAAACTCTCGCTCGCAGCCCTGGCCGCCCTTGTGCTTTTTCCCGCTCACGGCACCGCTCAAACTCAGATCCCAGTAGAAAAAAAGCGGGTCGACATGACCTTCGTGGCGCTGGATACGTCCGCGGTCTGCTCGGATTGCAGCATCGTGCAAGCGTCGGGATCCTTCACCGATAAGACCATCGAGGCCTATTACGACTTCATCTGGCGGGGCGGTTTCAAGAAAAACGTGTTTTTCGTATTCGATTCACCCGGCGGCAACATGAGATCCGCCATGCGCCTCGGACAGATCCTGCGAAATCTGAATGCCAGGACCGTGGTCGGACGCGCCGTTATCCGTGCTGGCCAAGTCGAGATCGAGCCAGGCTATTGCGCCTCCGCGTGCGTGGATGCCTTCCTCGGAGGAGCCATCCGAAGCATGCCGAAGGACTCAAAGCTGGGCGTCCATAGCTGGATGCCGACGATCGTGCTGGAGCAGGAGCGCGACACGGCAAAGAAGACCAAGCCGAAGGTTCTGGACCGAGATGTCATTGAGAGCCTCCACCGTCAGACAGCCGTCTACCTGAAGTTCATCGAGGCCATGGGGGTGGACCCGAAGCTGGCGGTGCTGACCTTGCAGACCTCCTATCGCAGCATTGCCTGGGTCAACCCGGGCGATCAGGTCAAGTGGCGCATCGTCACCCCGGATTCGTGCCTCAGCATGCCCGCGGACAGGCGGTGGCCCGTGCTTCTCCTACGGCAGGTGCCACCCACGGCCTCGGCGGAGAGCCCGACGCGGGACACGGCCTCGGCCAAAGTGCCTCAGGCGGAGAAGGGCCTTGCGTTCCGAGGCGCGATAAGCTCGAAGAGGGCTCATCAATTCGGAGATCCTCCATGGCCTACAACCGCTATCACAAGGACCGCATCGGCAATCACAAGCTGAAGCCCGAGACCCTGATGCTGGGCTACGGCTATGACCCGACCCTGTCGGAAGGCGCCGTGAAGCCGCCGGTCTTCCTCACCTCCACCTTCGTGTTCAATAGCGCCGAGCACGGCAAGGAGTTCTTCGACTACGTGGCCGGCCGCCGGGAGCCGCCCCAGGGCGAGGCGGCGGGCCTGGTCTATTCCCGCTTCAACCACCCGAATTCCGAGATCGTCGAGGACCGGCTCGCCATCTTCGAAGAGGCGGAGGCCGGCCTCCTGTTCTCGTCCGGCATGTCGGCGATCGCCACCACCATCCTGGCCTTCGCCCGGCCCGGCGACGCGATTCTCCACTCGCAGCCGCTCTACGGCGGCACCGAGACCCTGATTGCCAAGACCCTGGCCAATCTCGGCATCCAGCCCGTGGGCTTCGGGGACGGGGTGGACGAGGAGAGCATCCGCGCCGCCGCCAGGGAGGCCCAAGGGAAGGGCCGGGTCTCGACCATCATGATCGAAACGCCCTCCAACCCGGTCAACACCCTGGTGGACATCGCCCTGATCCGCCGCATCGCCGACGAGATCGGCGAGGCCCAGGGGCATCGCCCGATCGTGGTGTGCGACAACACCCTGCTCGGCCCCCTCTTCCAGAAGCCCCTCCGGGACGGGGCCGACATTTCGGTCTATTCGCTGACGAAGTACGTGGGCGGCCATTCGGACCTGATCGCCGGGGCGGCGCTCGGCTCCAAGGAGCTGATGAAGACCGTGCGCCTGCTGCGCTCGTCCATCGGCACCCAGCTCGATCCCCATTCCTGCTGGATGCTCGGGCGCTCCCTGGAGACGCTGTCCCTGCGCATGAACGCCGCGAACCTGAATGCCGAGATCGTCGCCCGGTTCCTGCACGAGCACCCGAGCGTCACGAAGGTCCACCATCTCGCCTACCTGCCGGAGGGATCGAAGGCCAGGCAGGTCTACGAGACCCAGTGCGCGGCCCCCGGCTCCACCTTCTCGTTCGACGTGAAGGGCGGCGAGGCGGAGGCCTTCCGGGTGCTCAACGCCCTCCAGGTGTTTAAGCTGGCGGTGAGCCTGGGCGGCACCGAATCCCTGATCTCGCACCCGGCCTCCACCACCCATTCGGGGGTTCCCAAGGCGACCCGCGACCGGCTCGGCGTGAGCGACGCGACGATCCGCGTCTCCATCGGCATCGAGCATCCCGACGATCTCGTGGCCGACCTCGCGCAGGCCCTGTCGACGCTGGATTGAGCTGCGCCGCCTCCCCTCCTCCTTGCCGGGAGGGGAAGCGGCGCCTCGTTTTCATGCGCCTGCGGTGAAGCCATGCGTCCCTCCTGCGCGGGTTCTTCGCCGCCGGGGCGGCATTTTCCCTTGCGCAGCTCCCGCCCCTCGCCGCAAAATAGGCCGAACCGGGACATGTAATGACAACCACGATCGACCTGCAGGCTTATCAGGAGCCTATTCTCTTCCTGGCAACGGCAGGCATCGTCGTCCCCCTCTTCCACCGGCTGCGGCTCAGCCCGGTTCTGGGGTTCCTCGGTGCAGGCGCGTTGCTGGGACCCTTCGGCCTGGGGCGGCTGGTGCCGGACCACCCCTGGGTCGACTGGCTGACCTTCACCAATCCGGAAGGCACCTCGCGGCTGGCCGAATTCGGCGTGGTCTTCCTTCTCTTCACCATCGGCATCGAGCTGTCCTGGCAGCGCCTTCGCACCCTGCGGCGGCTGGTGTTCGGGTTCGGATCCCTCCAGGTGGCGATCTGCGCCCTGGCCATTGGGCTTTTCGCCTTCAGGGCCGTCGACACCATCACCACGGCGGCGATCATCGGCATCGCCTTCGCGCTCTCGTCGACCGCCATCGTCATCCCGGTGATGGCCGAGCAGAAGCGGCTCAATGCGCCAGCGGGCCGGGCGAGCTTCTCGGCCCTGCTGTTCCAGGATCTCGCCGTGGCGCCGATCCTGTTCACCATCGCGGCCCTGGACGTCAGGCAGCCCGACGTGACGTTCATGTCGTTCGGGACGGCGCTCCTGCAGGCCGGGCTAGCCCTGGCGGTCATCGTGGGCCTGGGACGCGTGGTGCTGCGGCCCTTCTTCCAGCTCGTCTCGGCCACCAAGAGCCCCGAACTCTTCATGGCCGCCTGCCTTCTCGTGGTGATGGTCACGAGCCTCGCCGCCGCGGTGAGCGGCCTGTCCATGGCGCTGGGCGCCTTCATCGCCGGGGTGCTCCTGTCCGAGACCGAGTACCGCCGCGCGGTGGACACCACGATCCAGCCGTTCAAGGGCCTGCTGCTCGGGGTCTTCTTCGTGTCCGTGGGCATGGGGCTCGACCTGTTCCGATTCCTGGCCATGCCCCTCACGATCCTGGCGGTGGCGACCTTCATCGTCGCCATCAAGAGCAGCATCATCTTCGGCCTCAGCCGCCCCTTCGGCCTCAATTCGGCGGACGCCGCCGAAACGAGCCTGCTGCTGGGGCCGGGCGGCGAGTTCGCCCTGGTCATCCTGGGCAGCGCCATGGCGGCCGGGCTCGTGCCCGGGGAGATCGGGCAGAACCTCCTGCTGGTGACCACCCTGACCATGGTGGCGATCCCCCTCCTGGCCCGGGTCGGACGGCGGCTGAGCCGCCGGCTCGAAATCAGGCGCCCCCTCGACGCCGCCGCCCTGGTTTCTCCCCCGGCGGACGAGATCGGGCGCGTGATCGTGGCCGGCTACGGGCGCGTCGGGCGGCTCGTGGGCGACATGCTGGAGCGCCACAAGGTGCCCTATCTCGCCATCGACATGGACCCCGTCCGGGTAGCCGAGGAGCGCAAGGCCGGCAGGCCGGTCTATTTCGGCGACGGCTCCTACCCCGAGTTCCTGCGCGCCTGCGGCATCGACCGGGCGCGGGCCCTCGTGATCACCCTCGATACGCCGAGCTCCATCGAGGCGGTGGTGGCCGCCGCCCGGCAGGAGCGCACCGACATCACCATCGTGTCCCGCGCCCGGGACGCCCGCCACGCGGCCCAGCTCTACGACCTCGGCGTCGACGACGCGGTGCCGGAGACCATCGAGGCCTCGCTTCAGCTCAGCGAGGCGGTGCTCGCCGACATCGGCGTGCCCATGGGCCTCGTCATCGCGTCCATCCACGAGCGGCGGGACGAGTTCCGGGCCATGCTCCGGCGCGACGACCGCAAGCCCGAGCGGGCGGAGTTCCGGGCAAGGCGCACCATCGGAAAGTAGAGCCACGGATGCGGTTTCGCGGGAGGGGCCCTTGACCTTCCGGGGGGTTGGCTGACACTGACCCCATGTTCCTCACCTTCTTCACAGAGCTGCGCGCGGCCAAGGTCCCGGTTTCCTTGCGCGAATACCTGTCCCTGCTGGAGGCCCTCGACCGGGATCTCGCCGACAAGAGCGTGGAGGAATTCTATTATCTCTCCCGCACCTGCCTGGTGAAGGACGAGCGCCATTTCGACCGGTTCGACCGGGTCTTCGCCCATGTGTTCAAGGGCCTCGAGGGAATGGCCGGGGCGCTCGGCCAGACGGAGATCCCGGAGGAATGGCTGCGCAAGCTCGCCGAGCGCTACCTCACCGAGGAGGAGAAGCGCCAGATCGAGGCCATGGGCTGGGACAAGCTGTGGGAGAACCTGAAGGAGCGCCTGAAGGAGCAGAAGGGTCGCCACCAGGGCGGCAACAAGTGGATCGGCACCGCCGGCACATCCCCTTACGGGGCCCATGGCTACAACCCGGAAGGCATCCGCATCGGCCAGGACAAAAACCGCAACTTCCGCGCCGTGAAGGTGTGGGACCGGCGCGAGTTCAAGGATTTCGACGACAGCGTGGAGCTCGGGGTGCGCAATATGCGCATCGCGCTGCGCCGCCTGCGCCGCTTCGCCCGCACCGGCGCGCCGGAGGAGCTCGACCTCGACGAGACCATCCACGAGACGGCCCACAAGGGCTATCTCGACGTGCGCCTGCGCCCCGAGCGCCGCAACGCCGTGAAGGTGCTGCTGTTCCTCGACGTGGGCGGCTCCATGGACTGGCACATCCAGGCGGCCGAGGAGCTGTTCTCCGCGGCCCGGCTGGAGTTCAAGCATTTCGAGCACTTCTATTTCCACAACTGCGTCTACGAGAAGCTCTGGAAGGACAACAGCCGCCGCTTCGCCCAGGCGATCCCCACCGCGGACGTGATCCGCACCTACGGCTCCGACTACCGGGCCGTGTTCGTGGGCGACGCCTCCATGAGCCCCTACGAGATCACCATGCCGGGGGGCTCGGTGGAGCATTGGAACGAGGATCCCGGCCAGGTCTGGCTTGGGCGCCTCCTCGACCATTTCCCCAAGGCGGTGTGGCTGAACCCGGTGAAGCCCGGCCACTGGGGCTACACCCACTCCATTTCCCTCATGCGGCAGATCTTTTCCGAGCGCATGTATCCGCTCAATCTCGAAGGCATCGACCACGCGATGCGCGAACTGGTACGCTGATCCCATGGCACAGACCTACACCCACAATCCCCGCCCGGTCGGCGGGCCGGTGAGCTTCGCGCTCAACGGCGACAGGTTGACCGTCGATACCGGCCGCAAGGTCCAGGAGGTGCGCCTCGGGGCGGTCGAGAGCGTGCGCCTCACCTACGAGCCCGGCCGGGTGGGCCAGAGGGCGTTCCGCACCCGGGTCGTGATGCAGGACGGCAAGGCCTTCACCTTCACGTCGCTGAGCTGGCGCAGCTTCATCGAGGCCCAGGAGCTGAAGGGGGAATACCGCGCCTTCACCCAGGCGCTCTGCGCCGCCATCGCGAGCGCCAATCCGGCGGCACGCTTCGTCGCCGGAAAGCCCCGTTGGCTGTGGCTCGCCACCGTGGTCGTGGCGGCAGCCTCCCTGCTCGGCATGGCCTACCTGATCTGGCAGGCCCTGCTGATGGGATCCCAAGGCGTGGCCCTCATCGGCGCGCTGCTCGCCCTCGTAGGCATCTGGCAGATCGAGCCTATGGTGAGGCTCAACAAGCCGCGCACTTTCCCCCCCGACGCAGTGCCGGGGGATCTGATGCCGAAGGCGGCGTGAGGGTTCGATCTAGGCCCGCACCACCAGCACCGAGCACTTGGCGTGCCGCACGATGGTGGCGGCGTTGGAGCCGAGGAGATAGGTGGCCATGCTCGGCTGGTGGGAGCCCACCACGATGAGGTCCGCCCCGATCCTGTCCGCCTGGTTGAGAACCTCGTTGTACACGGAGCCGAGGCCCACCACGGAGGAGACCCGGTCGGCCGGAAGGTCCACCCCGGCGGCGAGCTCGGCGAGCCTCCTGTCCGCATCCGCCTGCTGCTCCTCGTCGAAGGCCGGCGGCATGAACTCCATGTAGGTCACCGGCACGATGGGGCGCACATAGATCAGCCGGATGCTGCTCTCGGGGTTGCCCTTTGCGATCTCCACCGCCTTGTCGATGGCGGGCGCTGCCGCCTCCACCTCGCCGAGATCCACGGGAACCAGGATCGTCTTGAACATGGGAAGCCTCCGGATCAACCTTGGCGGGTGGGGGTGTGGACCACGAGGCCGTCCAGCTCGGGCCTCACGCGGATCTGGCAGGACAGCCGCGAGTTCGGGCGCACGTCGAAGGCAAAGTCGAGCATGTCCTCCTCCATGGGCTGGGGCTCGCCGGTCGCGGCTTCCCACTCCGGCGCCACATAGACGTGGCAGGTGGCGCAGGAGCAGGCTCCGCCGCATTCGGCCTCGATCCCCGGGATGCCGTTCCGGATGGCGTTCTCCATCACGGTCGAGCCTTCCTCGGCCTCGACGGTGCGGGCCGTGCCCTCGGAATCGACGAACGTAACTTTGATCATTGCGGACCTCTGAATGCCGGGGCATATGTAAGACATGCTGCGCCGGAAGACGAGACGCGAGAGCCATTCTCTGCCGTCTTATTGCCTTAATTAACCCGGCACAGCAGGCTACCGAGCCATTAACGACGTTCGCAAGTGGCGGGCGGCATCGGGTTTCCTAACCCAGGACCGACCGCTAAAATCGCTTGGTAAATAGTGGATTACCGTTCAGGGAATCATCGGTTCATCTGGAACGGGTCGGCGCCGCGCAGACGCGCTGTGTTTCGCGCAAGAGGCGGCTTCGACCATCATCAGTTGCGTCACGAGGGCGGATCATGGCGATCGAGAAGAAGAAGATGAAGGACCCGGCGGAGGCAGCCCTCACGGCCGTCGAGCAGGCGCTCAGCCTCGACGACAGGCTCGAGGTCCCCTCGCCCGACCGCCCGGACGCGAGAGCCCCTTCCGAGGGCCCCAAGCTGCCCGACATCGACGATCATGATTTCACCAAGGGTCCCTTCCTGGGCCCCGACCTCTCGTCGGCGCGGCCCGAGCGCCGCGAGCCGCGCATGGACGACGCGCCCCGCTCCGGCTTCGTGGCTCCCGACCGGGCCACCGTGGCCAACGACGACCGCCAGAACGTGGGCGTGATGCTGCAGGCCCTCCAGGTCCGCCCCTCCCGGCGGGCCTATTTCGTGGCGACCCTGGCCTCCCTGCTCTGGCTCGGCGGCGTCGGGGCCCTCGCCTATTCGCAGGGCATCACCACCCCCGAGCAGCTGCTCGCCGCCTTCCCCATCCCCCATCTGGCCCTCGGCGCCATGGTTCTGGTGGCCCCGGTCTTCCTGTTCTTCGTCGCCGCGATGCTCACCGTCCGCTCGCAGGAGATGAAGCTGGTGGCCCGCGCGGTGGGCGAGGTCGCCGTGCGCCTGGCCCAGCCCGAAACCCTGTCCACGGAGGCGGTGATGACCGTCTCCCAGGCGGTGCGCCGCGAGGTGGCGGCCGTGGGCGACGGCGTCGAGCGGGCGCTCGCCCGCGCCGGCGAACTGGAGACCCTCGTCCGCAGCGAGATCGCCACCCTGGAGCGCGCCTACACGGACAACGAGATCCGCATCCGCTCCCTCATCGACGAGCTGGTCACCCAGCGCGAATCCATCGTGACCAATGCGGAGCGCGTGCGCGGGGCCATCAACGGAGCCCATCAGAACCTCATCCAGGACTTGGATCAGGCCAGCGAGCGGGTCATTTCGGCGGTCAGCGGCGCAAGCGACAAGATCACCGGCTCCCTCGAGCAGCGCGGCGACCAGATCACCCAGGCCCTCGGCCGCGCCGGCGAGCGCGTGGTGGAGGAAATGTCGAGCCGCGGCTTCGAGCTGGTCGAACGCCTCTCGGGCAGCAGCGAGGAGATCAAGAACGGCATCTCCCAGGTGGGCACCACCATCACGGGCGCGCTCGAAAGCAAGGCGCAGGACATCACCGGGGCTTTCGAGCGCACCGGCGACGTACTGACCCGCCATCTCCAGGAGGGCGCGAGCCAGGTCACGAGAACCCTGGCCGAGACCGGCCGCGGGGTCATCGACGCCCTCGCCCAGCAGGGCAACGACGTGCGCGAGGCCTTCGAGCAGACGGCGCATTCCCTGGAGGAGAGCTTCGCCCGGCGCGGCAGCGAGATCACCGAGAAGCTGGCGGCCACCGGCGGCGTCATCGCCGACGACATTTCGGCCCGCACCGCCGAGATGCGCGACCAGATCACAACCGCCGGAAACACCGTCGGCGAAGAGATCGTGGCCCGCGGCACCCTCGTGCGCGAGCAGCTCGCAGCCGCCGGAACCGCCCTGGTTCAGGAGCTGTCGACCAGCGGCGCCAGCATGCGCCAGGAATTCGCCTCCACGGCCACCACCCTGATCGAGGAGCTGACCAACCGCGGCGGCGCCCTGCGCGAGCAGCTCGCCTCCACGGGAACCGACGTGGTGGACGAGATCGTCGTGCGCGGCAACGAGTTCCGCGAGCGCCTGTCGGCGGTCGCCGCCGAGGTCACGGGCGAGATTTCCCTCCGCAGCGGCGAGGTGCGCGAGCACCTCGAAAGCGCGGTGCGCCTTGCGGACGATTCCATCGGCAACCGGATCGAGGACCTCGCCACCCGCCTGGAGAACGCCAGCCACCGGGTCAACGAGACCGTCACGGTTCAGGGCCAGGCCCTGGAGAGCAGTCTCTCCCAGGTGAGCGAGCGCCTGGAAAGCAATCTCTCTCAAGCCGGCGAGCGGCTGGAGAGCAATCTGTCCCAGGTGGGCGAGCGGATCGCGTCCCTCATGGGGTCCAGGGTCGAGGAGTTCCAGAACACCTTCCAGGCCGGAGGCCAGGAGCTCTCCCAGACCCTCGCCCTTCACGCCGACGACGTGCAGACGCGCCTCGCGGGCAGCGTCAGGGACATCGTCGTCGCCATCACCTCGCAGGGAGCGCGCGTCAACGAAGCCCTCAACCGGACGGCCGAAGGCCTGTCGGCCACGGTGGACACCCGCACCCGCGAGATGGAGGAGACCCTCGGCTCCCGCCTCGTGGCCTTCGAGGACGTCATGAGCCGCGGCGGCGAAGTGGCCGAGCGCATCTCCCGCGACGTGGGCAGCCTGACGGAAACGATCAGCAGCCGCTTCGAGGAGATGAACCGTCTCGTGACCGTGCAGGGCCGCACCATGACCGAGACCTTCACCGAGCGCGCCCGCGAGGCCACCAACACCATCGAGAGCCAGCTCACGGCCCTGGAAGAGCACGCCTCCCGCCGCACCACGGAGATCACGGTCAACTTCGACACCATCGTGGAGCGCGTGGACAGCGTGCTGAGCGCCCGCTCGACCGCGCTGAACGAGGCGCTCATCGTGCGCACCGGCGAGATGGCCCGGGTCATGGCCGAAGGGGGACGCGACGTGGCCAACTCCCTCCAGGCCCGCGTGGACGAGATCGCCCAGGCGATCACCGCCAAGACCGGGAGCATCGCCGAGACCCTCTCGTCCAAGGCGGAGCAGATCGGCGAGTCCCTGGAAAGCCGCGCCTCCACCCTCAACCAGGTTCTCGGCAGCCGCGCCGAGGAGATCGCCGAAACCCTGGGCGCCCGCGCCTTCGAGATCAATCACACCCTCGGCAGCCGCGCGGAAGAGATCCGCCAGACCCTCGGCGACCGGGTTTCCGAGATCAACCAGACCTTGGGCACCCGAGTGTCCGAGATCAACGAGACCCTCGGCGCCCGCGCCTCGGAAATCAATGAGACCCTTGGCGCCCGCGCCTCGGAGATCAACGAGACCCTGGGCGCCCGCGCCTCGGAGATCCACCAGACCCTGGGGGATCGCGTTTCCGAGATCGACCGGACCCTGGGGGGCCGCGCGGAGGAAATCGCCGCGACCCTCGGCAGCCGCACCGAAGCGATCAATGCAACGCTGGGAAGCCGCGCGCAGGAGATCACCGCAACCCTCGGCAGCCGCATCGAAGAGATCAACGCAGCCCTGGGCAGCCGCGTGGAGGAGATCACCGCAACCCTCGGCAGCCGCACCGGGGAACTCGCCACCACCCTCGACCAGCGGGTGACCCTGTTCGAGGACCGGGTCGTCAACCGCCTCGAAGGGGTGGTCGAGACCATCGGCGAGCGCGGCCAGGCCGCCGTCTCGTCCCTGGGCAGCCACATCGGCGAGATCCGCTCCATCTTCGACCGCCAGGGCGCCTCTCTCCTGGAGAGCCTGAGCAGCCGCAGCGAGATCATCAGCCGCGAGGTGGCGGCCATCAGCGACACCACCCTGCGCACCCTGGACGAGCGCAGCCATGCGGTGATCGAGGGCCTTCAGGACCGCAGCGGCGCCATGCTGGCAACGCTCCAGGACCGCACGGAGGCGCTCACCTCGTCCTACATGCAATCCACCGAGTCCATGCGGGCGGCCCTCGACGAGGGCGCCGCGCGCACCGTGGAGAGCCTGGTGGCCACTAACGAGCGCCTGCGGGGCGAATTGTCCGACGTGCTCGCACGCCTGCAGGACGCCAACCGCACCCTCCAGCAGGTGGCGGACTCCGCCGGCAGCAACCTCGGGGCGGTGGGGGAGGGCCTCGCCGGACGGGTTCAGCAGATCGAGGGGCTCCTGTCGGACATCGCCTCCCAGGCGGGCCGCGCCTCCGGTCAGGTGGCCGAGCAGGTCGACGCCCTCCGGAGCGTGTCCTCCGGCGCGATCCAGCAGGCCACGGAGCTGGCCTACACCCTGGAGGGGCGCGCCCGCGCGCTCACCGACACCACCCGGGCGCAGATGCAGACCCTCACCGAGGCGTCCGCCGCCCTGGAGCGGGTCGAGACCCGCATGACCGAGGCCCTCTCGGGCCGGCAGCAGGCGCTGGACGAGCTTCTCGGGCGCATCAACGAGCGCTCGCAGGACCTCGAATCCGTCACGCGCTCCTTCACCAGCCTGGTGGAAGGCTCCCTCCACAGCGCCGAGGACCGCGCCCGGCGGATCGGCTCCGTGCTGACCGACACGGCCCAATCCACCGTCAGCGCTATCGGCGAGCAGTTCGAGCGCATCCGCGCCTCCACCGGCGAGGAAAGCGAGCGGACGACCGCGGCCCTGCGGGGCGCCTACGAGCAGGCCGCCGCCGAGATGGCCGAGGCCCTTCGCGGCGCCACCGCCAAGTTCCGCGACACCATGGGCGAGCTGCGCGGCATGACGGGCCAGATCCAGCGCGAGCTGGACGCCACCCGCGCCGAGCTCCGCCGCGGCGTGGTGGAGCTGCCCCAGGAGACCCAGGAGACCGCCGCCAACATGCGCCGGGTGGTCGCCGACCAGATCCGGGCCCTCAACGAGCTGTCCGCCCTGGTGTCCCGCTCCAACCGGGTGGTGGACGCGGCCCCGGCCGTTCAGCCCCGCCGGGTGAACGAGGCTCCCGCCGCGGCCGCCTCCGTGGCGCTGGCGGCCGCCGTGGAGCAGCGGGTCGTCGCGCCTGCCCCTGCTCCCATCCCTGCGCTCACGCCGGTCGCTGCGCCGATGGTGGCCCGCCAGGTGGAGGCCAAGCCCGCTCCTGCGCCTGCTCCGGCCGCCTCCCCTGCTCCGGCTCCGGCGGTGCGTCCCCAGGCTGCCCAGCCCGCCGCGCCGAGCCCTGCTCCCCGCCGCGAGGAGGCTCCTGCACCCCAGGCCGCGACCCGCGGCGGCTGGCTCTCGGATCTTCTCAACCGGGCCTCCCGCGACGAGAACGCGGAGCCGAACCGCACCGTGAACCGCGGTGCGGAGCGCACCCGGGCCAACAGCCTCGAATCCCTGGATTCGATCTCGGTCGACATCGCACGGATGATCGATCACGACGCGGCCGTCGAGCTGTGGGACCGCTACAAGCGCGGCGAGCACAACGTGTTCACCCGCCGCCTCTACACCCTGCAGGGCCAGCAGACCTTCGACGAGATCCGCCGCAAGTACCAGGCCGAACCCGAGTTCCGGCAGACGGTGGACCGCTACGTGGAGGAGTTCGAGCGCCTCCTCGCCGAGGTCTCCCGCGACGACCGGGATTCCATGCTGACCAAGACCTATCTCACGTCTGAGACTGGCAAGGTCTACACCATGCTGGCCCATGCGAGCGGCCGGTTCGACTAGAACCGTTCCGCCACGAGGAGCCCAGCGAAAACGCGGCCCGAAAGGCCGCGTTTTTTATTGCCGCTTCGGATGGGAGGTCGGCTTGCAGCGCCGCCCTCTTCCTGAGGAGCCCAGCCAGTGGGCGTCTCGAAGGATCGTCCAGGGAGCGCGGGAAGCCCCCCTCTCCCGAGTGGGAGAGGGGCAGGGGTGAGGGCAGGACGGTGCAGAATGGGGCGCTGCGCCTTGCTCTGCTCACCCCGCACTGTGCTCGTATCGGAGAGGGCCTTCCCTCACCCCAACCCTCTCCCACCCGGGAGAGGGAGTGATGTTGCGTTTCCATGCTCCCTGGATCATCCTTCGAGACGGCCTTCGGCCTCCTCAGGATGAGGGGTTATCCACTCCAAGCCGGATTCCAAGCTGGGTTCCCGAGCGCGAGCCCGGTCAGGACTTCGCCGGCTGATCGGCCTTCCCTGCCTCGGCCTGAGGGTTCGTTCCCTCCGGGGCCGGGGCCTGGCTGGTCGCCTCGGGGGGCGGCGCGTCGCGCCGCGGGAGCTGGCTGGCGCTCACCCAGCGGACGATGTCGAGCATCACCACGGACAGGGCGTCGTCGAGGGCGCGGGCGGCGTTCGGGGCATCCACGGCGCCGGCGGGCACGCGGCTCCGGAAGATCCGGCCGTTGACGATGCGGCCGTTCTGCTCGCTCACGATCTTGGCGGAGATTTCCACCACGGCCTCGTTGCCGGGGGTGGCGATCTCGAAGCGGCGCAGCTCGGAGATCAGCTGCGCGTCGGCCACCGCGCCGCTGCTCGGGCGGGCGACGCCGCGAAGCTGCGAGGCGTTCTCGAAGGTGTTGATCAGCCGGGTCTGGATCAGGCGGGGCAGGTTGTCGGCCCATTGCCCGCCGCCGAGGAACGAGATCGCGCCGCTCGCATCCTTCACCAGGATCTGCTGGGTCGACAGCGACTGCAGGGCCGCGGGCTCGGCCACCAGAACCTGAACCCCGGCCGCGCCCCTGATCCGGGACGAGGGCGCCGAGAGATCGAAGGTGGCCGGGGCAGGCCCTGACGAGCAGGCGCCGGTCAGGGCGGCCAGGAGCAGCACCGGCGCGCAGCGCCGGAGGGTCCAGGCCCTCTTGTTGGGGGGAAGCGACACGGGTGATCCACACATGGATGTTACTTAGCGGCGTCCATTGTATTCGGGGATGTTGGGACGGCCACCGAAAAGAATCTGCTGTGGATTACGCTCCAGGGCCCGGACGGCGCGGCTGATGTCCCCCAGGGTCCGGCGGCCCTCCGTGGCCAGGGCCTCGTATTCCCGGAGGCCCGAATCCGTGAAGCGGCCCAGCCCGCCCAGGATGCCTTCCGTGCGCTTGTTCAGGTTGTCGGCGAATTCCCGCACGGACACGGCCGCCGCGCGGATCTCGTCGAAGGTGCCCTTGCCGGTCTCGCCCGAGGCCGTGCCGAGGAACTTCTCCGCCCCGGCCAGCACGTTGTCGATCCGGTCGGCGGACTTGTTGAGCTTCTCGGTGATCGAGCGCGCCTCCTGGATCGCCTTGTCCACGTCGGGGCTGCGGGCCCCCAGGGTCTGGGCGAAGGTGTTGAGGTTGTCCACTGTGCTGCCGACCTTGGCGGCGTCGATGGCCCCCGTGAGGTTGCTGATCTCGGTCAGGGCCGCATCGAGCTTGGGCGCGCTCTCGTTGAGGCGGGCCACGAGGCTCGCGGCGTCGCGCAGGGCGTTGTCGATGGCCTGGCGGTTCTGGCCGAGCGCCTGGGTGAAGCTGTCCGTGTTCTCGACGATGCGGGCGACCCGCTGGCTGTCGATGGAGCCCGCCACCTGGTCCACCTTGTCGATGGTGCGGCCGACCTTGGCCGGGTCGATGGCCTTCACCACGTTGGAGAGGTCGCCGACCGCAGCGTCGAGCTTGGGCGCGGTGTCGTTCAGGCGGGCCACCAGCGTATCGGCGTTGCGCAGGGTGTTGCCGATGGCCTGGCGGCTCTCGCCCAGGACCTGGGTGAAGCTGTCGGTGTTTTCCACGATGCGCGCCACCCGCTGGCCGTCGATGGAGCGCGCCAGCTCGTCCAGCTTGTTCACCGTGTTGCCGACCTTGGCCGGATCGATGGCCCTCACCACGGCGGAGATGTCGCTTGCGGCGGCATCGATCTTGGGGGCGGCGTCGTTGAGGCGGGCCACCAGGCTGTCCGCATTGCGAAGGGTGTTGTCGATGGCCTGCCGGCTGTCGCCCAGGGCCTGGGTGAAGTTGTCCACGTTCTCGACGATGCGGGCGACCCGCTGGCGGTCCACGGCGCGCACCACCTCGTCCACGTTGGCGGCCAGGGTCTCGAGCTTCTCGGCGAGGGGGCCCACCTTCTCGGCCGCCTGGCCCACCTGGGCGAGGAAGCGGTCGATGCCGTCGGCGTTCTCGCCGAGCGCCTGGGAGAAGCGCTCTACGTTCTGCACCGTGCGGTTGATGGAGCCCTCGTTGTCCTGGATGACCCGCCCGACCCGCTCCAGCACGTCGTCGGCCCGGCGGGCGATGTTGCGGGCGGTCTCGATGAGGTCCTGGAAGTCCGAGCGGTCGGCGAAGATCGTCGGCAGGGGCTGCCCCGGCCCGGCGGTCAGGGGCGGAGCGCCGGGCTCGCCGCCGGAGAGGCCGATATTCCCAACGCCGGTCAGGCCCTGAAATTCCAGGCGGGCGCGGGTGTCGGCGCGAATCGGCGCAGTGCTTTCGAGCTGGGCGATGGCGACCACCCGGCGCGGATCCTCCGGCAGGAGGCTGAGATCCGTGACCTCGCCCACGCGAAGGCCGTTGAAGGCGACGCTGGAGCCCTTGGACAGGCCGGCCACCGACCCGGAGAACACGATGCGCACGGCCTGCCGGGCCTGCCCCCGGTCACCGCCGGAGAACCAGTAGACGAATCCGAAGGCCGCCGCGATCACCGCCAGGGTGAAGAGACCGATCAGGGCGTAGTTTGCACGCGTTTCCATAACAACCTTAGGGGCCGCCGGCGGTCATGGCCGCCCGCGCCCGTTTCCCATGAAAATATGAGCGGAGCCAGGGGTTGTCTGAAGCCAGCAACACCTCAATGGGTCCTTCCGCCAGGATTTTGCCTTCGCCCAGAGCCGCGATCCGGTCGCAGACCGTATAAAGGCTGTCCAGATCATGGGTTACCATGAATACGGTCAGCCCTAAAGTCCGCTGTAGCGTCGCAATCAGCTCGTCGAACTCGCCGGCTCCGATGGGGTCGAGGCCCGAGGTCGGCTCGTCGAGGAAGACGATCTCCGGGTCGAGGGCGAGCGCCCGGGCGAGCGCCGCGCGCTTGATCATGCCGCCGGACAGCTCCGAGGGCAGCTTGTCGGCCGCGTCCGGGTTCAGGCCCACCATCTCGATCTTGAGCAGGGCGAGCTCGTCCAGGAGCCGGTCCGACAGGTCCAGGTGCTCCCGCATGGGAACCTGGACGTTCTGCTTCACGGTGAGGGCCGAGAACAGCGCCCCCTGCTGGAACAGGACGCCCCAGCGGCGCTCCAGCAGGCGGCGCTCCGAGGGGGACAGCTCGTCGAGGTTCTGGCCCAGCACCTCGATGGTACCGGACCGCTTGGGAACGAGGCCCAGGATGGCGCGGGTCAGAACCGACTTGCCCTGGCCGGAGGCTCCGACGAATCCCAGGATCTCGCCGCGATAGACGTCGAGGTCGAGGCCCCGGAGGATGGTCTTCTCCCCGAAGCCGACCTCCACCCCGCGGGCGCGGATGATCACTTCACGGTCCTGCGGGGGAATGGGATTGCGCCTGTCGAGCATCGCTTCAGTACCGGATCGCCGCGAAGAACATGGCGAAGAGCCCGTCGAGCACGATCACCATGAAGATCGACTTCACCACGGAGGAGGTCACGTGGCGGCCCAGGGACTCGGCGGACCCCTGCACGGCCAGGCCCTCCAGGGTGGCGATGATCCCGATGATCAGGGCCATGAAGGGCGCCTTGATGAGGCCCACCATGAAGGTGTTGAAGGCCACCGCGGCCCTCAGGCGGGACAGGAACACGTCCGGGCTGATGTCGCCGTAGATCCAGGCGGTCACGCCACCGCCGAGCAGGGCCGCGATGGAGGCCACGAAGGTCAGGAGCGGCAGGCCGATGACCAGGGCCAGGATGCGGGGAACGATGAGCACCTCGATGGGATCGAGCCCCATGACCCGGAGCGCATCGATCTCCTCCCGCATCTTCATGGAGCCGATCTCGGCCGTGAAGGCCGAGCCCGAGCGGCCCGCCACCATAATCGAGGTGAGGAGAACCCCCAGCTCGCGCAGGACCAGAATGCCGATCAGGTCGACCACGAAGGGGGTCGCGCCGAACAGGACCAGCTGGAAAATGCCCTGCTGGGCGATGATGCAGCCCACCAGGAACGAGATCAGGACGATGATCGGCACGCCCCGGTAGGCGATCTGCTCGAGCTGGTTGATCACCGCGCTTCCGCGGAAGCGCCGGGGATTCACGATCACGCGCACGAGGCCCGAGATGAGCTCGCCCAGGAAGGCGACGCCCTGGACCAGGTCCTGGCCCGCGTCCTTGACGGTGCGGCCCACGTCCACGAGGAAGTCCACGAAGCCCGAGTGGCGGACCTTGGCCTGCTCCTGGAAGCCGCGATAGGCGACCTCGTCCAGAAGGATCTGCTGCTCCTGGGTGGCCCCGGCGAAGTCGGCCGCGAGCCCCTGCTCGCCCAGTTCGTGCCGCGTCCGGTCGAGAACCCAGGCTCCCAGGGTGTCGAGCCGCTGCACCCGGCTCAGGTCGATGATCACATGGTTCTGGTCGGCCCCGGCAGCGATCTCGGCCACCAGTCCCTCGACCTCGTTGGCGTAGGCGGCCGTCCAGGGACCGGCGAGCCTGGCGGTCACCCGGCCCCCGGCGCGCTCGATCTGCACTTGCGGCTCCTGAGCCAGGGTGCCCTGCGCCACGATCATCCTTCCGGCGTTGATTCCGCTTGGTGATAGCGTGTTGCTGCGCCACAAGTCGAGCCGAAGTTCAAAAGAAGCTGAAGAGAATGCGAACCCTCACCCTATCCATCGACCGCTTCCCCATCGCCGGGGCCTTCACCATCGCCCGGGGCTCGCGCACGGAGGCGGTGGTCGTCACGGCGACGATCTCCGAGAACGGCGCGGTCGGCCGCGGGGAATGCGTCCCCTACCCCCGTTACGGCGAGACCGTCGAGGGCGTGGCCGCGGCCATCGAGGCCCTGCGGCCGCAGGTCGAGGCGGGGCTGACCCGGGAGGCCCTCCAGGGCCTCATGCCCCCGGGAGCGGCCCGCAACGCGGTGGATTGCGCCCTGTGGGACTTGGACGCCAAGCGCTCGGGCATCCGCGCCCACATCACCGCCGGGCTGACCCGCTGGCCGCCGGCCACCACCGCCTACACGATCAGCCTGGGCCCGCCGGAGACAATGGCGGAGAATGCCGCGAAGGCCGCCGACCGGCCCATCCTCAAGGTGAAGTTCGGCGCGCCGGACGGGGATCTCGACCGCATCCGGGCGGTGCGCCGGGCGGCCCCGCAATCGACCCTGATCGCCGACGCCAACGAGGGCTGGACCGAGGAGAACCTGGAGCGGCACCTCGCCGCCTGCGCCGAGGCAGGCTACGCCCTGGTGGAGCAGCCCCTCCCGGCGGGAGCGGACGAGTTCCTGAGAGGGGCGAACCGCCCGGTGCCCATCCTGGCGGACGAGAGCGTGCACGACCGGGCCGGCCTCGACCGGCTGGTGGGCCTCTACGACGTGGTCAACATCAAGCTCGACAAGACCGGCGGCCTGACCGAAGCCCTGGCCCTTGCGGACGCGGCGGAGGCCAGGGGCTTTTCCCTCATGATCGGCTGCATGGTGGGCACGTCGCTCGCCATGGCGCCCGCCATGGTGCTCGCGCCCCGGGCCCGCTTCGTGGACCTGGACGGGCCCCTCCTCCTCGCCAGGGACCGGGAGCCGGGCCTGCGCTACGAGGGCAGCATCGTCTACCCGCCCGAGCCCGCCCTCTGGGGCTGAGCCCGCATCAGGCGCACCGCCACGAGCGTCAGGACGAGGCCGACGGCTCCCAGGGGAGCCATCGCGGCGAAGACCAGGGCGCCGCCCTCCCGGTAGATCACCCCGCTCGCCACGGTGGAGACCGCCGTGGCCAGGGCGGACAGGGAGCCGTAGATCCCCTGGGCCCGCCCCCGCGCGTGACCGGGAGACAGGGCCGTCAGCGCCGCCATGGTGCCGATATGGGTGGCCGCGAAGGTCAGGCAGTGCAGGACCTGGAGCACCAGGGTGAGGCCCAGCCCCGGATCGAGGGACATGACCGTGAAGCGGATGGCCGCCGCCGCCGATCCCGCCAGGATCAGGCCCACCCCCGAGCCGCGGCCCACCGCCCGGCCGAGGAACATGAACACCAGGATCTCGGCGATGACGCCGGCGGCCCAGAAATAGCCGATCACCGCATCGGAGAAGCCGAGAGACCGCCAGTGGATACTGGCGAAGGCGTTGAGCGCCCCGTGGCTGCCCTGGGTGATCGCCGCCGCGATCATGATCAGCCACAGGACCCCCGGCAGCGCCGGGGAAGGCTCGCCCCCGCCCGCCTCCGCCTGGACCGGCCGCTCGGGCCCCTCGCCGGGCACCGCGATCAGGGTCGCGGTGATGCCCAAAAGCGGGATCAGCGCCAGGGCGACCACCACCACGTCCGCCCCGTACCAGCCGACCATGTATCCGGCCGCGATGTTGGTGAAGAAGAACGCCACCGAACCGAAGCCCCTGATCAGGCCGTAGTTGAGCCCCGGGTTGCGCTGGACCGCCATGGTGGTGACGAGGTCGTTGGCCGGGATGACGGCGGATTGCGCGACGGCGATGAGCGCCACGAGGGCGATGATCGCGACAGGGCCGTCCGCCAGCATCAGCAGGGGAAAGCCCACGATCTGTCCCCCGTGGCTGGCGAGCAGGAGCAGTCGCACGCCCACGGAGCGGTCGGCCAGGCTCAGGAGCGGCGCGGTGGCCAGGATGCGGACCATGATGGGAATCGCCACGATGAGCCCGACGAGGGTCGGAGGGATGGCCTTGCTCTGGAGCCAGAGGGGAAAGAACGGCAGATAGACCCCGTGGCTGATGAAGCTCGCCGCATGCAAGGCGCCCAGGCGCACCCCAAGATTTCGGGTCGGGAACATGAGGGGGGAGGCGCTTTCTCAATCGGCCGGGCGGCAAAAGCGGATAAGAACGGTGTGCAGGAGTGGCATTAAAGGCATTGCGGGGGTTGAGCTAGTGCGCGGTTTGCACACATCTGGTCACGAGAGGAATCGACTCCCTCGTCAGAGATGGGTTCGTCACCATGGCCGATGAAGAGGCGCATGTCGCATTCAGCCCCGAGGATTTCGAGCTCATCGAGGCGGCCGTCATGGAAACCGCCCGCGGGCGCTGGTTCCTGCGGGAATACGCCCGGCGCAACCGCAACGCGGACACCAAGGTGGTTCTGGACGCCGTGAGCCGCCTCAAGGAAGCGGTTCTCGACGGCCGGGCCATGGGCCGCATGAAGGCCGACCTCCAGCACATGGCCGCGGCCATCCGGCAGACGAAGGGCGAGATCCGCTCGTTTCCCCATGTGGACAGGACGGACCCGCTCAACGCCCTGTCCGACGCGGATCTCCAGGCGGCGGCGGAGCAGCGGATCAGGCGCATGGTCCAAACCTTGCATTACCTGGAAGGCCGCATCGGCGCCATGATCTCGCTCTGCGAGGCCGAAGGCGAGCGGTCCCGATCGGAACCCTCCCGCGAGGACGAGAGCAGCGCCCATCCGCACCCCGCCTTCCTGATGTAGGGGCCGGGCCGCTAGCGTGCGTGCGCCGCCTCGATGGTCGAGAAGAACTGCCGCGCGCTCTCCTGCCAGGTGAAGGTCTCCCCATAGGCCCGGCAGCGCTCCCGGGGAATTGCGAGGGCCTCGAGCGCCGCCTCGCGCAGATCCGCCTTCAGGACGCCGCATCCGGACGCGCCGATCACGTCGGCGGGACCCGTCACGGGAAAGGCCGCGACGGGCAGGCCCGAGGCCAGGGCCTCCAGCAGGACGATGCCGAAGGTATCGGTCAGGCTCGGGAAGACGAACACGTCCGAAGACGCATAGACGCGCGCCAGCGCCTCCCCCGTGAGGGCGCCGAGGAAGCGGGCGGAGGGGTAGCGCCTCTCCAGCTCGGATCGGGCGGGCCCGTCGCCCACCACCACCTTGGTGCCGGGAAGATCGAGGCGGAGGAACGCCTCCAGGTTCTTCTCCACCGCCACCCGTCCCACGTAGAGGAAGATCGGGAACGGCCCCTCCAGGGCCCGCTCCTCCCGCGGCCGGAACAGCGCCGTGTCGACGCCCCGGGTCCAGCGGGCGATGTTCCGGAACTCCCGCGCCACCAGCTCCCGCTCCAGGGACGGGGTGCTGACCATCAGGGCGCGGGAGCCCCGGTGAAAGCGCCGCAGCGCCCGGTAGGACCAGGATTCCGGAATGGGCGTGCGGGCCGAGACGTATTCCGGAAAGCGGGTGTGATAGCTCGTGGTGAAGGCCCGGCCCTGCCGGCTGCAGGCGATCCGCAGGGCAAGGCCGATGGGCCCTTCGGTGGCGATGTGCAGATGGGTGGGCCGGATCTCCTCGACGATGCGGGCCACACGGCCGGGCCCCGCCAGGGACAGGCGGATCTCCGGATAGGTGGGCATCGGGAAGGAGCGGAAGCGCTCCGGCGTCAGGAAGGCGACCTCCACGCCGAAATGAGGGGCTTCCGCGGCCATGTATTCGAGGGAGCGCACGACGCCGTTGATCTGCGGGCGCCACGCGTCGGTTGCGATCAGCAGGCGCATCAGGCCGCCTTCTCGCCGATTGTCGCGCGAACCCGCCCGATGCTGACCTCCGCCTGCTGCCGGACCTCCGTCCAGCGGATCAGCTCGAAGGCGCCGTCATAATGCTCGACGATCGCCGTGCAGGATTCCACCCAGTCGCCGGTGTTCACATAGGCCACGCCGAACCTCTCGTGCATGGTGGCGTGATGGATATGGCCGCAGATCACCCCGTCGGCCCCCTGGCGCCGGGCCTCCGCCGCCAGAAGCTCCTCGAAGCGGCTGATGTAGTTGACCGCGTTCTTGACCCGGAGCTTGGCCCAGGACGAAAGCGACCAATAGGTGAGGCCGAGCCGCCGCCGCAGGATGTTGAGATGGGTGTTGACGAAAAGCGCCGCCGTGTAGGCGCCGTCGCCCAGCAGGGCGAGCCAGCGCGCATGGCGCACCACGAGGTCGAACTGGTCGCCGTGGATCACGAGATAGCGCTTCCCGTCCGCGGCCTCGTGGATGGCGGATTCCGCCAGCTCGATCCCGCCGAGATTGACGCCCACATAATCGCGCAGGAACTCGTCGTGGTTGCCGGGAATGCAGACGAGGCGCGCTCCCTTGCGCACCTTGCGCAGCAGCTTCTGCACCACGTCGTTGTGGGGCTGCGGCCAGTACCAGCCGGATTTCAGCCGCCAGCCGTCCACGATGTCGCCCACCAGGTAGATCGTGTCCGCGTCGTAGCGCTTGAGGAACCCCAGCAGCGCCTCGGCCTGGCATCCCCTGGTGCCGAGATGGAGGTCCGACAGGAACAGGGTGCGCACGCGGATGGCGTTCAGGTCCTGACCCATGCAAGTGTCCTCGCTTGATATTCCTCTCGCTCCAGCCAAAGCGGATTCGCGTCTCGTCCCTGTGACAATACCCTTGCAGTTTTGTGACGGCCGAGCCCCAGCCCATGCGCCCCGCGCACGGGTTTTCGGCCGCCGAGGCCTTCACGGCAGGCCCTCGTCGTGATTGGTAGATGGTCCCGCCGTCAAGCGACTCGAAGCCCGTGAAACCTCTCCAGGGGATCGCCCTCAAGGTCCTGTCCGCCCTCGTCTTCACCGTGATGTCCGCGACCCTGAAGACGCTCACCGCGCGCTATCCCGTGGGCGAGGTGGTGTTCTTCCGCTCGACCTTCGCGCTCCTGCCCCTGCTGGCGTGGCTCGCCTGGGAGGGGGACCTCATCAACGCCGTGCGGACCCGCAACGTGGCCGGCCATTTCAAGCGCGGCCTCATCGGCACGAGCGGCATGTTCCTGGGCTTCGCGGCCCTTTCCTACCTTCCGCTCCACGACGCCATCGCCATCGGCTACGCGTCTCCCCTCATCGTGGTGGTGCTGGCGGCCCTCCTGCTCCGGGAGAAGGTGCGGGCCTATCGCTGGTCGGCGGTGGGCGTGGGCTTCGTGGGGGTCCTGATCATGCTCTCCCCGTATCTGAAGATCGAAACCTTCACCCGGAGCCTGAGCGCGGGGCCGACGCTGGGGGCGTTCTGCGCCCTTCTGGGGGCCTTCTGCTCCGCGGGCGCCATGATCCAGGTGCGCCGCCTCACGGCCACCGAGACCACCGGCGCCATCGTGTTCTACTTCTTCATCCTGGCCTCGACCCTCTCCCTCTGCACCCTGCCGTTCGGCTGGCACAGGCCCGATGGGGCGGATCTGGGCCTCTTCGTGGTCAGCGGCATCCTGGGCGGGATCGGCCAGATCCTGGTCACCCAGAGCTACCGCCATGCGGACACCTCCGTGATCGCGCCGTTCGAATACACCACCATGATCTGGGCGCTGCTGTTCGGCTGGTTCGTGTTCGGCGACCTTCCCACCCCCGCCATGCTGACCGGAGCCGCCATCGTGGCGGCCACGGGGGTTTTCATCGTCTGGCGCGAGCACCGGCTCGGCATGATGCGGTCCAAGGAGCTTCAGGCCTCCTCGCAGAAATCCGGCGTCTGACCGGAAAAGGCGGAGCCCCGGCCCCTCGGGCGCTTGACCCGCCCTGCTTGTTACCCCACAACCGTTTTGAGGAACGAACGGACGCTTTTTCAGAACGAGGGCGGGCACCATGGGCGTCGAGGGCAAGGAACGGCATCGGGAGCTGGAATCGGGCGCTCAGGTTCTGTCGGGCAACATGGGCAAGACGATCCAGCGCCTGCGCAAGGCCTACAACCTGTCCCTGTCGGAACTGGCGGAGCAGTCGGGGGTGGCCAAGTCGATCATCAGCCAGATCGAGCGCAACGAGACCAACCCAACGCTGGCCACCATCTGGCGCCTGAGCCAGGCCCTCGACGTGTCCATCGAGCGGGTCCTGGCCTCCGGCGACGAAGAGCCCTTTATCGACAAATCCTCCAAGGCCGACACCCCGATCCTCCTGTCCGAGGACGGCAGGATCCGCCTCGCCATCATCGGCTGGCTCAAGACCATCGAGTGGCTGCAATGGTACGACGTGCAGGCGGAGCCCGGCGGCGTGCTCGATTCCGACGGCCACCAGCGGGGCTCGGTGGAATGCCTCTCGGTCCTGGACGGGGAGTTCGAGGTGGAGGTGGGCGGCGTCGCCCAGCGGGCCAAATCCGGCGAGACCCTGCGCTACCGCTGCGACCGGCCTCATTCCGTGCGCTGCGTGGGCGCCGCGCCGGGCCGGGCCACCATGGTGTGCATCCTCAAAGCGGCCGTGATGGACTGATCCGTTCGGCCCACGGGCTTTAGGGTGTCGGGCTCAGGGGTTCTCGGGCCCCTTGACCCCCGGCTTGGGCGGCAGGGAGATCAGGTACTCGGCCATGGCCTGACGGTCGGCATCCGAGAGTTGGCGCGTATGGCCCACCACGTCGGCCATCGGCCCGCCCACCGTATCGAAATTCGGCGTCTCCCCCGTCTTCAGCAGGGTGGCCAGATCCTCCGCCGTCCAGCCGCCGATGCCGGTCGGGTGCGGGGTGATGTTGGGAACGGTCCCCCTGCCCTCCGGGTCCGGCCCGCCCGCGAAGCGGCTCTCCTCGATGATCGCCCCGGCGAAGCTGCGCCGGCTGTGGCACTCGGCGCAATGGCCGGGGCCGTTCACCAGGTAGGAGCCCCGGTTCCAGCTTGCGGGCTTGGCCGGGTCGGGCGCGAAGGTCCTGCCGTCCAGGAAGGCGAGCTTCCACAGGCCGACGCCGCGGCGGATGTTGAAGGGGAACGGGAGATCGTGCCCCGGCGCGCGGCCCTCCACCGGCTGAAGGGTCATCATGTAGGCGAACAGGTCGGCCAGCTCCTCCGGGTTCATCCGCTGATAGGAGGTGTAGGGAAAGGCCGGGTAATAGTGCCGTCCGTCGGGGGACGTTCCCTCGCGCATGGCGCGGACGAAATCGGCCATTGTCCACGAGCCGATGCCGTCCTGCTTGTGGGGCGAGATGTTGGGCACATAAAAGGTGCCGAAGGGGGATTTCAGGGCGTAGCCGCCGCCGAGCCGCAGCTTGTCGTCCTGGTTCGGCGTGGCGTGGCAGGAGGTGCAGCCGCCCGCATAGAACTGGATGCGGCCGTTCTCCAGGTCGGGCTGCCGGTCGGTTGCCGGCGCGGCGGGACCATGGCCGCGAATCAGCCCGTAGGCCGCCGGAGAGGTCAGGCCCCAGAAGCCCAGGGCCCCTAGCGCCGCCAGAACGAAAAGACCCACGATCGCCTTGCCCATGGCCGCCCTCCCCATGAAAACGGGCGGCCCGCAGGCCGCCCGCGTCCGCATCGGCGGCTCAGCTCTTGCGATAGGTCTGGTGGCAGGTGCCGCAGTTCTGGAGCACCTTGGGCAGCTCCGACTTCAGGGTCGCGTCATCCTTGATGGTGGCCATGGCGGTCGTGGCGTCCTGGGTCAGCTTGGCCGCAATGGAGTCGAAATTGGCCTTGGTCTCCCAGACCGCCGGCAGGGCGCCGGTCTTGCCCGGATCCCCGCGCTCGTTGAAGAGCGGCGTGGCCTTGCGGGAGTTCTCCGCGAAAACCTTGAGGCCGGCCTGAACCTGGGCCGCGTCGAAGGGCGCCTGCCCGCGCATCATGTTGCCGAGCGTGCGCGATTGAGCCCCCATCTCCTTCATCAGGGCCTGGCGCTGTTCAACGGCGTTGCTTTGCGCGATGGCCGCTGTCACGCCGAGCGCCAGAAGGCCGGCGACGTAGATCATTCGTTTCATGGATATGTCTTCCCTCATGGGCGCGAACGGTGGCCTTCTTGGCGAACCGCCGTCGGCAGGCCGCATTAGCGCACATCTCGGCAAGCTTGAGCACTCGACTTTAGAACACATCTCTGTGAATTGTGGGGGAATGCGCCCTACTCGACCGGCTCGCCCGCGGCGGCCCAATCCTTGAAGCCGCCCTTGTAGTGCTCGCGGATGTCCCGTCCCGCCGCCTGGGCGGCCTCGATGGCCCGCACCGACCGGACCCCGGCGGCGCAGGAGAACACGATTCGCCGGCCCTCGGGCAGGAGGGCGGGATCGAAGGCCGAGAGCGGGTGCGAGACCGATCCGGGGATGTGGCCCGCGGCGAACTCGTGCGCCTCGCGAACGTCCACCAGAACCATGGAGCCCTCCCGCAGCCCCCGCTTGATGGCTTCCCGGTCGAGATCGACGACCCCCGGCGCTTCGCTCATGAACGTTCTCCCTCCGACGAGCCCTTCATACCGGCATCGCAGGGAGGAGCGCAATCGGCCCCCGCTCAGGAGAGGGGCGGGATCCTGAGCACCCAGCCGGGCTGGATCATGTCGGGATTCTTGACCGGGGGCGAGTTGGCCTTGACGATCTCCGTATGCTTGGCGCCCTTGCCCTTGCCGTAGTGCTTCTCGGCGATCTCCCAGAGGGTGTCGCCCTTCTGCACTGTGTACATGGTCGATTGCGTGCCCGGCTGCTGGACCTGAAGATCGCTCGTGTCCACCTCGGCCACGCCGTAGGTGTTGCCCAGGGACAGGATGATCTTCTCGGCCTCCTCCTGGCTGATGGCCTGGCCCGACAGCTTCACCTTGTCGCCCTCGACCTGGATTCCGAGCTTGCTGGCGTCGAAGCCGTGGCCCTGGACCTCCTGCTGCAGCTTGTCGGGGGTCGCCGCCGCGGCGCTGCCGCCGAAGATCTTGGCCCCGGCGTCCTTGATGAACTTGAACAGACCCATGCGATCCTCCGCTTGTACCGACCGGCCAGAATAAGGCCAAGCCCTGACGAAGACGCTCCACGGTCCTGAACGGTTCCTCTCAGGCGAGGTTCGAGAACACGTCGGCCAGGGACGGCAGGCGCTCCTTGAGGCGCAGGAGGGCGATCAGCTCGATCTGGACCATGGCCCGGTCGAACTCCTGCTCCGGGTTGTGCTCCAGCCGCTCCTCGAAGGCCGCCTGGATCTCCTGCTTCGACCGGCCCTTGACCGCCATGATGAACGGAAAGGCGAATTTCTCCTTGTAGGCGTCGTTGAGGGTGAGGAACCAGTCCCGCTCCTCCCCGGTCAGGCTGTCGAGCCCCGCGGAGGACTGCTCCGAGCGGGAATCGGCGGTCAGGTCCGCAAGCTTCAGGCGGCCCGCCAGGTCGGGATGCGCCCGGATGAGGGCGAGCTTGGCCTCCCGGCTCGCCTCGGAAAGCACCCGGACCATGGCGGCGTGCAGGCCCTCCGCCGTGTCCTGCGCCGTGGTGAGGCCCGCATCGTAGGCCCGCTCGGCGATCCAAGGGGAATGCTCGAACACGTCGCCGTAGCGCTCCACGAACAGGGCCTTGCTCATGGCGCTGGGCTTCAGGCCAACGGGGCCATGGCGGCGGATCCAGTGCCGGGCGATGTCGACGCGCCGGGCGACCCACACCCCCTCGTGGGACGCGACGTAGTCCAGGAACCGCGCGAGCGCCGCCGCCCGGCCGGGACGCCCCGCCAGCCGGCAATGGAGGCCCACCGACATCATCTTAGGCGAGGTTTCCCCCTCCGCGTAGAGAACGTCGAACGTGTCCTTCAGGTAGGCGTAGAACTGATCCCCGGAATTGAAGCCCTGCGGGGTGGCGAAGCGCATGTCGTTGGCGTCCAGCGTATAGGGCACGATGAGCTGAATGTGCCGGCCGTGCTCCTCCCAGTAGGGCAGCTCGTCCGCATAGGAATCCGCGCTGTAGAGGAAGCCGCCCTCCTCCGCCACGAGGCGGTTGGTGTGCTCCGAGGTGCGGCCCGTGTACCAGCCCAGGGGCCGCTGGCCGGTGGCCTCCGTGTGGATGCGGATCGCCTCCTTGAGATGCGCCCGCTCCTCGTCGGAGGAGAAGTCCCGGTAGTCGATCCACTTGAGCCCGTGGCTCGCGATCTCCCAATCGGCCTCCTTCATGGCGGCCACCGCCTCCGGGTTGCGCATGAGGGCGGTGGCGACCCCGTAGACCGTGACGGGCATCCGGCGCTTGGTGAACATGCGCCACAACCGCCAGAACCCGGCGCGGGAGCCGTATTCGTAGATCGATTCCATGCTCATGTGGCGCTGGCCGAGCCAGGCCTGCGCGCCCACGATCTCCGACAGGAAGGCCTCCGAGGCCCGGTCGCCGTGGAGGATGTTGTTCTCGCCGCCCTCCTCGTAGTTGATCACGAACTGGACGCAGATCCGGGCCCCGTTCGGCCATTGCGGATGGGGCGGATTGCGGCCGTAGCCGACGAGGTCACGGGGATAGGAGCTCTCGGCCATGACGTCCTCGATGGGTTCTCAGCTTCCGCGATAGGTGGAGTAGCTCCAGGGGGAGACGAGGAGCGGCACATGGTAATGCCCGTCGGGCTCGGCGATGGCGAAGCGGATCGGCACCAGGTCCAGGAACGGCGGATCGGCGGTGGCCGCGCCGAGGCCCCTGAAATAGGCGCCCACGTGGAAGACGAGCTCGTAGGTTCCGGTACGGAAGGCGTCGCCCGCCATGAGGGGCGCGTCCGTGCGCCCGTCCCCATTGGTGAGGGTGCGGACGATGGAGCGCCGCCCCTCGCCCTCGAGGGCAAACAGCTCGATGGCGACCCCCTTGGCGGGCCGGCCGTTGGCGGTGTCCAGGACATGGGTGGACAGGCGTCCCATGAAACCTCGCGCGGATGGAGGAAGATGCGTCGTCGGCCGGCGAGTCTTTCGACGCTGCGCCGCCGCGTCAAGCCGCCCCCGTTAAGCAATTGACAGGGGCGCGGATTTCGGGAACGGGTTCCTGTTGAAAAAGCCCGCGGCCGGGCCTTCCGCAAACGGGAGGGCCGCCTTAGGCTGTGCCCCTCTCGACCGTTCAAGTGGCCGCATGATCGACCCGCAGATTTCCGAATGGATCAGCCAGATCCTTCGCTGGACCCATGTGATCACGGCAATCGCCTGGATCGGCTCGTCCTTCTACTTCATCCACCTCGATCTCAGCCTGAAGAAGCGGGAGGGGCTGGCGGAGGGCGTCGGCGGGGAGGCCTGGCAGGTTCACGGCGGCGGCTTCTACAACATGCGCAAATACCTCGTCGCGCCCCCCGAGCTGCCGAGGGAGCTGACCTGGTTCAAGTGGGAGAGCTATTCCACCTGGATCAGCGGCTTCTTCCTCATCGTCTGGGTCTATTACCTGCATGCGGATCTCTACACCATCGACCCGGCCGTGCGGGCGCTCCAGCCCTGGCAGGCCGCTGCCATCGGCATCGGCGGCATTGCGCTGAGCTGGCTCGTCTACGAGGGGCTGTGCCGCTCGCCGCTCGGCCGGAACGGGGTCGTGCTGGGGATCGCCCTGTTCGTCTACGTTCTGGCCGCGGCCTATGCCTTCACGCAGGTGTTCAACGGGCGGGCGGCCTTTCTCCATACGGGCGCGATGATCGCCACCTGGATGTCCGCCAGCGTGTTCTTCATCATCATCCCCAACCAGAAGAAGGTGGTGGCGGAGCTCCTGGCGGGCCGTTCGCCCGATCCGAGGCTCGGCAAAGAGGCGAAGCTGCGCTCGACCCACAACAATTACCTCACCCTGCCGGTCATCTTCCTGATGCTGTCCAACCACTACCCCCTGGCGTGGTCCTCCCGCCACGCGGTGGCGATCATCGGGCTCATCGTGGTCACGGGGGCGGTCATCCGGCACTTCTTCAATTCGCACCACGCGGGCAAGGGCTCGCCCTGGTGGACCTGGGCCGTGGCCGCCTGGTGCATGGCCCTGGCGGTCTGGCTCTCCATCACCGGCAAGCCCGGCTACGCCAACATGGCGGACCTGCCGGGCGGCGCGCCCCCGGCGCTTGCCGCCTCCTTCGACGAGGCGGTGCTGGCCATCCAGGCCCGCTGCTCCATGTGCCATGCGGCCGAGCCCGCCTGGGACGGCATCTCCATCGCCCCGAAGGGCGTGCGCCTCGACACCCCCGAGGAGATCCGGCGCCATGCGGAGGTCATCCGGGTCCAGAGCGTGCTCACCCACGCCATGCCGCCCAACAACATCACCGAGATGACCCTGGACGAGCGCAGGGCAGTGGCAACCTGGCTGGCGGCCCGGGACACCGCCACGCGCTGACGGCCGTGAGGGCTGCATCATGACACTTTCCCAAGGAGACCCCCAGTGACCGAACTCACCCTGGACCTTGCCCGGACCATCGCCGAGGCGGCCCTGAAGACCGCCCGGGAGCGGTCCTTCAAGCCCCTCTCCATCGTCGTCTACGACGCCAGGGGCGCCCTCAAGGCGCTTCTCTCGGAGGACGGCACCAGCCTCAAGCGGGCCGAGATCGCCATGGGCAAGGCCTATGGGGCCCTCTCCCTCGGGGTCGGCAGCCGCGCCATCCACAAGATGGCCACGGACCGCCCCTTCTTCGTGGCCGCGGCCACCCATGCGGTCGGCGGCCAGCTCGTCCCGGTGCCGGGCGGGGTCCTGATCAAGGACGCCGGAGGCCGGATCCTGGGCGCGGTCGGGGTCTCGGGCGACACCTCGGACAACGACGAAATCGCGGCCGCGGGCGGAATCGAGGCGGCCGGCCTCGTGTTCGACGCGGGAGCCTGAGACATCTTCCCCCTGGACAAGGGCTTGCACAATATGGCTTTAAGGCCGCCGCGGAGGATAGTACTGGACATGAACAGTTGATTGATCAACAAATATGACAAGGTTACTGCCGTATCGGCTCTGACCGAGATATTCCGCACTCCAGGAAGAACAACACCAGAAAGGGAAACCGTCCGATGTCATCATGGATCAAACGCACGGCTCTGGCGGCCGTCGCCTCGGCCGCCCTCTTGGGCGCCATGGGCGCCGCCACGGCCCAGGTGGTCTACAACCGCGCCAATTCCGGCGAGCCCGAGACCCTCGACACCCACAAGACCTCGACCGTCCAGGAATTTCACGTTCTCCAGGACATGCTCGAAGGCCTCGTCGCCTATGACATGAAGGCCAAGGCCGTTCCCGGCCAGGCGGAGAAGTGGGAGGTCAGCGACGACGGCAAGACCTATCGCTTCACCCTGCGCGAGGGCCTGAAATGGTCCAACGGCGACCCGGTCACGGCAGAGGACTTCGTCTATTCCTATCGCCGCATCATGGACCCGGCGACCGGCGCGAAATACGCCAACATCCTCTACCCGATCAAGAACGCCGAGAAGATCAACAAGGGCCAGGCCAAGACCGAGGAACTCGGCGTCAAGGCCGTCGACCCCAAGACCGTCGAGATCACCCTCGAATCCCCGACCCCCTACTTCATCGATCTCCTCACCCACCAGACCAGCCTGCCCGTGCACCGGGCCTCGGTGGAGAAGTTCGGCAAGGACTTCGTGAAGCCCGGCAACATGGTGACGAACGGCGCCTACAAGCTCGCTGAGTTCGTGCCCAACTCCCACATCAAGCTCGTCAAGAACGAGAACTACCGCGACGCCAAGAACGTCCAGATCGAGACCGTCAACTACTTCCCGACCCCGGACTTCGCCGCCATGGTGCGCCGCTACGAGGCGGGCGAGCTCGACACCACCGACGACGTTCCCGCCGACCAGATGAAGTCGCTCAAGCAGCGCTTCGGCAATCAGGTCCAGGTCGGCCCCTGGCTCGGCACCTACTACATGATCGTGAACTCCTCCAAGGCTCCGTTCAGCGACGTGCGCGTGCGCCAGGCTCTCTCCATGGCCATCGACCGCGAATTCGTGGCGGATCAGATCTGGGGCCAGACCATGCTGCCCGCCTATTCCTTCATGCCTCCGGGCGTGGGCAACTACGGCGAGCCGGCCTACATGGAGTACAAGGACGCCTCGCCCATCGACCGCGAGGAGAAGGCCAAGGCGCTCCTCAAGGAGGCCGGCTTCGGCCCCGGCAAGCCGCTCAAGGTGGAAGTCCGCTACAACACCACGGACAACAACCGCAACACGGTGATCGCCATCGCCGACCAGTGGAAGCAGATCGGCGTCGAGACGTCCTTCATCAACACGGACGGCAAGACCCACTTCGCGCATCTGCGCGAGGGCGGCGACTTCGACATCGCCCGCTACGGCTGGATCGCCGACTTCTCGGACCCGGACAACTTCCTGTTCCTGCTGCGCAGCGACAACAAGGGCTTCAACGCCGGCAAGTACAACAATGCGGAGTTCGACGGCCTTCTCAGGCAGGCGTCCACGGAGCTTGATCTGAAGAAGCGCGCCGAGATCCTGAAGAAGGCCGAGGCCATCGCCATGAAGGACATGCCCTGGATCCCGGTCATGTACTACGGCAAGAGCCACCTGATCTCGCCGAAGATCAAGGGCTTCGAGCACAACACGCGCGGCATCTATCCGACGCGCTTCATGTCGAAGACCCAGTAACCTTATCCAAGGGGGCGGCCTGGCTTCCGGGCCGCCCCTGATCTGTTGGCGACGCGTCAGCAGCAGGAGCTTCCAGTGCTCTCCTTCATTGCCCGTCGGTTTCTCTCCGCCATCCCGACGCTGTTCGTCATCGTGACGATCTCGTTCTTCCTGATCCGCCTCGCCCCCGGCGGCCCGTTTGACCTCGAACGGCCCCTCGAAGCCAAGGTGATGGAGAACCTGAACCGGATCTACCAGCTCGACCGCCCGCTCATCGAGCAGTACTGGCTCTATCTCAGCGCGGTGATGCGCGGGGATTTCGGCCCCTCCTTCATCCTGCGGGACTTCTCGGTCGCCGAACTCCTCGGCAACGGCCTGCCGGTCTCCATGCGGCTCGGCGCCCTCGCCCTGTCGGTCGCCATCCTGATCGGCGGAACGCTCGGCACCATCGCGGCCCTGCGCCAGAACAGCGTTCTCGACTACCTGGTCACCGGCATGGGGGCGCTCGGCCTGACCATTCCCAATTTCGTGGTGGCCCCCATCTTCCAGCTCGTCTTCGGCCTCGGGCTCGCCCTGCTGCCCGTGGCGGGCTGGGCCGGCGGCAGCGCCCGCAACCTCATCCTGCCGGTGATCGTGCTGGCCCTGCCGCAGATCGCGGTGGTCGCCCGCATGACCCGCGCGTCGATGATCGAGAACCTGCGCTCCAACCACATCCGCACCCTGCGGTCGCTCGGCCTGCCCACGCGGGTGATCGTGGCCCATGCCCTGCGCGGCGCGGCGCTGCCCGTGGTGTCCTATCTCGGCCCGGCCGCGGCGGCGCTGCTCACGGGCTCGGTGGTGGTGGAGACCATCTTCGGCCTGCCGGGCATCGGACGCTACTTCGTCGAAGGCGCCCTCAACCGCGACTACACCCTCGTCATGGGAACGGTGGTGGTGGTCGCGGTCTTCGTCCTGCTTTTCAACCTCGTGGTCGATATCCTCTACGCTCTGATCGATCCGCGCATTCGCTACGATTGAGGTGCATCATGGCTGAAGGCGCCGTTCTTCCCGTCGAAACCATGACCGGCCCGCTCACCACCGGGCGCTCGCTCTGGGCCGACGCCCGCGGGCGGCTGGTGCGCAACCGCGCGGCGCTCACGAGCATCATCGTCCTGGGGCTCATCGCCATCGCGTGCATTATCGGGCCGTTCTTCACCGGGCATCCCTTCGACCGGGTCTATCCCGACTACGTCAAGGTGCCCGCGAGCCTGGAGGCCTACCCGCAGCCCGACCAGGTGACGCCCAACATCGAGCGCATCGGCGCGCGGGTGCGCGCCACGCCCGAGAACATCGCCGTGAAGGAGGATGTGGCCACCGTGACCCTCGTGGGCACGCGCCCTATCGACGAGCGGCTTCTCGCCTATTTCGAGCGCTCGGACCTGTTCGGCCCCGCCCGGGTGGTCGAGAGGGCCGACGAGGGACGCCGCCTCGTGGTCAACGTGCCCCTGAAGAAGCAGTACTTCCTGTTCGGCACGGACACCAACGGGCGCGATCTTCTCACCCGCACCATGAAGGCGGGCCAGATCTCGCTCTCCATCGGGCTGCTCGCCACCTTCGTGGCGATCGTCATCGGCGTGATCTACGGGGCGACCTCCGGCTATCTCGGCGGGCGCGTGGACCTGGTGATGATGCGCGTCGTGGACATTCTCTATTCGCTGCCGTTCATCTTCTTCGTGATCATGCTGGTGGTGTTCTTTGGCCGCAACTTCATCCTCATGTTCATCGCGGTGGGCGCGGTGGAGTGGCTCGACATGGCCCGCATCGTGCGCGGCCAGACCCTTTCCATCAAGCGGCAGGAATACGTGCAGGCCGCCGAGGCGCTCGGCGTCGAGACCAGGGGCATCATCCGCCGCCACGTGATCCCCAACACCCTCGGGCCCGTGGTGGTCTACATGACCCTCCTCGTGCCCAAGGTGATCCTGCTGGAGAGCTTCCTGTCCTTCCTGGGCCTCGGCGTCCAGGAGCCCAACACCAGCCTCGGCGTCCTGATCTCTGAGGGCGCCAAGAACATCCAGGGGGCCACCTGGATGCTGCTCTATCCCTCGCTGACCCTCGTGGCGATCCTGTTCTGCCTCAACTTCATCGGCGACGGCCTGCGCGACGCCCTCGACCCGAAGGACCGCTGACCATGGCTCAAGCTGCAACGGCCGAACCTGTCCTCTCCATCCGCGGCCTCCACGTCCGCTTCCGCACCGGCGACGGCGTTCTCCATGCGGTGAAGGGCATCGACGTGGACGTGGCCCCGGGCGAGACCGTCGCCATCGTGGGCGAGTCGGGATCGGGCAAGAGCCAGACCATGATGTCGGTCATGGGGCTGCTCGCCTCCAACGGCTGGGCGGAAGGCTCGGTGAAGTACCGCGGCGAGGAGCTGGTAGGGCTGTCCCCCGGCAGGCTCAACGCCTATCGCGGCTCGAAGCTCACCATGATCTTCCAGGAGCCGATGACCTCCCTCGATCCCCTCTACAGGATCGGCGATCAGCTCGCCCTGCCGCTCACGGCCCATGGGGGCCTGAGCGGAGCCGATGCGCGCAAGCGCGCCATCGAGCTCCTGGAGCTGGTCCGCATCCCGGACCCGGCCCGGCGCATCGACGCCTATCCGCACGAGCTCTCCGGCGGCCAGCGCCAGCGGGTGATGATCGCCATGGCGCTCGCCAACAACCCGGACGTGCTGATCGCCGACGAGCCCACCACCGCCCTCGACGTGACCGTGCAGGCGAAGATCCTGGAGCTCCTGGCCGACCTGCAGAAGCGGCTCGGCATGTCCATCGTGTTCATCACCCACGACCTCAACATCGTGCGGCGCTTTGCCGACCGCACCTATGTGATGAAGCGCGGCGAGGTGGTGGAAAGCGGCGTCACGGCGGAGATCTTCGCCGCGCCCGAGCACCCCTATACCCGGATGCTCATCGACGCCGAGCCCAGGGGCCGCAAGGAGCCGGCCCCGGCGAACTCGCCCCTGGTGCTGGACGCGCGCAACATCGAGGTCACCTTCGCCCTGAAGAAGACCATCTTCGGCAAGGCCACCCATGTGCTGCGCGCGGTGGACGGCGCGAGCCTGTCCGTGCGGGCCGGCGAGACCGTGGGCGTCGTGGGCGAATCCGGCTCGGGCAAGTCGACGCTCGGCCGGGCGATCCTGCGCCTCCAGGAATCCTCCGGCATCGTGCGCTTCGAGGACCGCAACCTCATGCCCCTGGACCGGGGCGGCATGCGCCCCCTGCGGCGACACCTCCAGCTCGTGTTCCAGGACCCCTTCGGCTCCCTGTCCCCGCGCATGACCTCCGGCGAGATCGTCACCGAAGGGCTCCTCGTCCATGAGCCGAGCATCTCCCGCAAGGAGCGCGACCGGCGCGCCGCCCAGGCCTTCGAGGAGGTGCGCCTGGACCCGGCCTGGCGCAACCGCTTCCCGCACGAGTTCTCCGGCGGCCAGCGCCAGCGCATCGCCATCGCCCGCGCCATGATCCTTCACCCCAAGCTGGTGGTGCTCGACGAGCCCACATCGGCCCTGGACCGCTCCGTGCAGAAGGAAATCGTGGACCTGCTCCGCGACCTCCAGAAGGCCCACGGCCTCGCCTACGTGTTCATCAGCCACGACCTTGCGGTGGTGCGCGCCCTGTCGGACGAGATCTTGGTGATGAAGACCGGCAAGGTGGTGGAGCGCGGCACCGCCGAGGAGATCTTCGAGAGGCCGAGGGAGGATTACACCCGCGACCTGATCGCCGCGGCCTTCCTCACGGAGCGCTACACGAGCGAGGCCAGGAGCCAGCCGCTGGCGTCGTGACGGCCCTGTGGGGCTGGTTCAACGGAACACCCATAGCTCCCCCTCATCCTTCGAGACGCCTGCTGCGCGGGCCCCTCAGGGTGAGGTTGGTGTTGCGAGCCTCCCCCCGACGCCGGAACCGAAGGGCGGGGCGCGGATTTGATCTGCTGCCATGGCAAAGCTCGCAGCCTACCGCGCCAAGCGCGATTTCACCCAGACCTCCGAGCCGAAGGGCAAGGCCCCGCGGCGGCAGGGGTCGTCCTTCGTGGTCCAGAAGCATGACGCCTCACGCCTGCACTACGATTTCCGCCTCGAACTCGACGGGGTGCTGAAGAGCTGGGCGGTGGCCAAGGGGCCGAGCCTGGTGAAGGGCGAGAAGCGCCTTGCGGTCCATGTGGAGGACCATCCCCTCGACTACGCGGATTTCGAGGGCGCCATTCCCAGGGGCCAGTATGGGGGCGGCACCGTGATGGTGTGGGACCGCGGCGCCTGGGAGCCGGAGGGCGACCCGCATGAGGGCTATTCCAAGGGCCGCCTCAGCTTCCGCCTCGACGGGGAGAAGCTGCGCGGGACCTGGCACCTGGTCCGCATGGCGAAGCGGCCCCGGGAGCGCCAGGAATCCTGGCTGCTGATCAAGGCGGACGATCCCTTCGCCCGCACGGAGGACGCGCCCGACATCCTCGAGGAAGCGCCCCTGTCGGTAAAGTCCGGCCGCTCCATGGAGGAGATCGCCCCTGGCCGAGCCAAGGCGCCCGCGAAACGGAAGGCTCCTCCCGGGAAGAAGACCGGCATCGCAGCAACGGAAAAACCCGCCTCGCCGACCAAGCGCCCCTCCTCCGCCCGCAAGGCGGCCCCGGCCGACGCGGTCGAGGTGGCGGGCATCGCGCTCACCCATCCGGAGCGGATGCTGTGGGAGGATCAGGGCCTCACCAAGCGGGAGCTGGCGGAATTCTATGCGGGCATCGGCGAGTGGCTGCTGCCCCATCTGGTGAACCGGCCGCTGACCCTGATCCGCTGCCCCGCGGGCGCGCAGAAGAAGTGCTTCGTCCAGCGCCATTCCTGGGCCGGCATGAACCCCGCCATCCAGCGCAGCCTCGTTCCCGAGGAGGTGCTGACGGTTCGCGACCTCGCGGGCGTCGTCGCCCTGGTGCAGGCGGGCGTCCTGGAGATGCACGTGTGGGGCGCGACCCTCTCCGACCTGGAGCGGCCGGACCGGCTGATCTTCGACTTCGATCCGGGCGAGGGCGTGGAATGGGCCCAGATCATCGAGGGCGCAAGGGCGGTTCGCGAGCGGCTGAAGGCGCAGGGGCTCGAGAGTCTCGTGAAGACCACGGGCGGCAAGGGCCTCCACGTGGTGGTGCCCCTGACCCCAAGGGCTCCCTGGAAGGAGGCTCTGGCGTTCACGCGCGGCATGGCGGAGGCCATGGCGGCGGACGAACCCGACCGCTACACCACCACCTCGGTGAAGCAGGAGCGGGAAGGCCGGATCTTCATCGACTACCTTCGCAACAACCGCGAGGCCTCGGCGGTCGCCCCCTACTCGACCCGCTCGCGCCCCGGCGCCCCGGTCGCCGCACCGGTGGCCTGGGAGGAGCTGACGCTCGATCTCAGGCCCAACGGCTTCACGGTGGAGAACCTGGGCGAGCGCCTGGCGCGGCTGAAGGACCCCTGGAGCGAGATCGGCCGGATCGAGCAGGCGCTGCCGGAGCGCAGGCGCGCGAGGCGCGGCTCGAAGGGTTGATGATGGGCTCAACCGTCATTCCGGGGCCGCGCAGCGGAGCCCGGAATCCATAGACCCCAGCGCAGCAGAATGAAACGCACTGGCTGTTGCGTCCTACTCTCTGGCCACCGTGTTCATGGATTCCGGGCTCTGCCTGCGGCAGCCCCGGAATGACAGCGGCGGTGCAAGGATCAAAAGAACGGCGCCTGAATTCCTTCCGCCCTGAAGGCCTCCTGCACGGCCGGGCGCGCGGCCACCCGCTCGGCGAGGGCGTCGAGGTTGGAAATCGAGCGCGGCGGGCGGGGCATTCCCCGGCCCCAGCGCATCAGCATGAACAGAAACAGGTCCGCGGCCGAGAAGCGCTCGCCCAGGAGCCAGGTGCGGCTGCCGAGCTGCTCGGCGATGACGTCGAACATGCGGTAGAGGCGCTGCTCCGAGGCCTGCTTGACGCTGGGGATCGCGGCCTCGTCGCCCGCATGCTCGTGGGGATAGAACCACGGGCGATACTCCGCCTGCGGGGTGTTGGAGAGGTGGACCATCCACTTGTAGAACTCGGCCCGCTCCCGCGTTCCCACCGCCGGGGCGAGGCCCGCCTCCGGGAACCTGTCGGCGAGATGCAGGGCGATGGCCGCGGTCTCGAACAGGACGAGGTCGCCGTCCGCCAGCACCGGGATGCGCCCGTTGGGGTTGAGCTTGAGGTAGTCGGCGCTCTTCTGGCCGTTCCGGGCCCGGTCCACCAGGCGCAGCTCGAAGGGCGCTCCGATCTCCCGCAGCATCATGTGCGGCAGCAGGCTGGCGTTGCCGGGATAATAGTAGAGAGCAAGCATCGCGAACACCTCGTCGGCCATGGGGGCAAGGCTCCTGTAAGCCCCGTCCGGCCGCCCGTAAAGGCGCGCGAGGCCCCTTCCAGACCTTCCTTTCGCAATCCCCCGCTCTATGGTCATCAGGGCAATGGAGGAAGCGCGCATGGCCGAGGATGCAAGAGCCCTGATCGAGAGGCTTCAGGTCAAGCCGGGGGAGCGGATCAAGCTGAAGGAGCGGGATCCGCGCGACAGCTCGATGTTCGAGAGCCAGGAGGAGACGAAGGCCGCCACGGCCGCTCTCGCCAAGGAGATCGACGCCCTGCAGGACCGCCTCTATGCGGAGGGCGCGCGCGCCCTCCTGGTGATCCTCCAGGGCACGGACACCTCCGGCAAGGACGGCACCATCCGGGGCGTGTTCAACGCCACCGGACCCCTCGGCGTGCAGGTGACGGCCTTCGGGCCGCCCACCAAGACCGAGCTGGCGCACGACTACCTCTGGCGCATCCACGCCGCCTGCCCCCGGCGCGGCACCATCGGCATCTTCAACCGCTCCCATTACGAGGACGTGCTGATCGGCAAGGTGCGGGGGCTCGCCTCGGAGGAGGCCATCGAGCAGCGCTACGAGCAGATCAACGCCTTCGAGAGGCTGCTGCACGAGAACGGCACCAGGGTTCTCAAGTTCATGCTGCACATCTCGAAGGAGGAGCAGAAGGAGCGCCTGGAGCAGCGCCTCGCGGACCCCGAGAAGCACTGGAAGTTCAATCCGGGCGACCTGGACGACCGGCAGATGTGGGATGAATACCAGGGGGCCTACGAGACCATGCTGCACCGCTGCTCGACGCCCTGGGCTCCCTGGCACGTGGTCCCCGCCGACCGCAAATGGGTTCGCAACGGGGTGATCGCCGCCATCGTCAGGCAGGTTCTCGCAGACATGAACCCGCAATACCCGCAGGTCTCCTGGAAGCCGGAGGACTTCTCGATCGCCTAGAGGGATCCCGTGGAAGGGGATCGACTTTCGGATAGACTTGCCGAGGCCGGTTTTAAGCGCGACAATAACCCCATGAAAAGCATTCTCGTCCCGGTCGAAGACCACGGCATCGTCGAGCCCCAGCTTGAAACGGCCCTCCACCTGGGCCGCATCTTCGACAGCTATGTGGAGGGCATCGCGATCACCCCGGATTATCCGGTGGTTCTGCCCGTGGACATCGCCATCGGGGTTCCCTCCCCCATCACCCCAGAGAACCGCCTCGAAATGGCCCGCGGCTGCCGCGAGCGCTTCGAGGCCTTCATGGTCTCCAGGGAGGTCCAGCGCTCCGCCTCCGGCGTGCCCGGCCTGAGCTTCGGCTGGCGGCAGGACGGCCTGATGGAGGACGCCTTCCTGGGGGCCTACGGGCGCGTGTTCGACATCACCGTGGTGGGGCGTCCCGACGGGTCCAACGGCCAGACCCGCCTGTCCACGGTGGAATCGGCCCTGTTCGACACGGGCCGCCCCGTGCTCATCGCGCCGCCGACCCGGTTCCAGACCCTCGGCGAGACCGTGGTGATCGCCTGGAACCGGAGCACCGAGACGGCGCGCGCCGTTCTCGGCGCCATGCCGATCATGGCCAAGGCCCGCCGCATCGTCGTCCTCGAACTCGACGACTGGGGCGTCGCCGGACCGTCCGGCTCGGAGCTGGTGCGCTCCTTGAGAATGCGCGACCTGCCCGCCGAGGCCGTCATGGCGCCGGACCCGTCCAACAGGCCCGGAGAAGCCATCCTGTCCGAAGCCCGGGCCCTGGGCTGCGACCTGCTGGTGAAGGGGGCCTATACCCAAAGCCGCCTGCGGCAGATGTTCTTCGGCGGCGCCACCAGCCATATCCTGAATGCCACGACCATGCCGGTCCTGATGGCCCACTGAGGCTTCCAAGATGCAATCATTCCAAACGTTCAGAGATGTCGCCGTTCAGCTCGACGAGCGCTTCGATCGCCTGGTCCCCGGCCCGGCGCGCCTGGAGAAGCTCGCCGAGGGATTCCGCTGGGCGGAAGGGCCCGCCTATTTCCCGGCCGGGCGCTACCTAGTCTGGAGCGACATCCCCAACGACCGCATGATGCGCTACGACGAGACGTCCAACGCGGTCAGCGTCTTTCGCACCCCGGCGGGATATTCCAACGGCAACACGGTGGACCGGCAGGGTCGGCTCATCACCTGCGAGCACGGCAACCGCCGGGTGACCCGCACGGAGCACGACGGCTCGCTCACGGTGCTGGCCAGCCACTACCAGGGCAAGCGCCTCAACAGCCCCAACGATGCGGTGGTGAAGTCCGACGGCTCGATCTGGTTCACGGACCCGGCCTACGGGATCGATTCCGACTACGAGGGGCACCGGGCCGAGAGCGAGATCGGCGGCTGCCACGTCTACCGCATCGATCCGGGAAGCGGCGACATCGAAATCGTGGCGGACGATTTCGTCCGCCCCAACGGCATCGCCTTCTCGCCGGACGAGTCGCGGCTCTACGTGGCCGATACGGGGGCGACCCACGTGACGGACGGTCCGCGCCATATCCGGGTTTTCGACGTGGGCGGGAACGGCCGCCTCACCGGCGGCGAGGTCTTCGCCACCAGCACCAACGGCCTCTTCGACGGCTTCCGGCTCGACGAGGCGGGACGCCTCTGGACCAGCGCCGGGGACGGGGTTCACTGTTACGCGGAGGACGGCACCCTCATCGGCAAGGTCCTGGTTCCCGAGGCCGTGGCCAACGTGGCGTTCGGCGGCCCGAAGCGGAACCGCCTCTACATCTGCGGCACCACCTCCCTCTACGCCATCATGCTGCATGTGAACGGCGCGAAGACGTTCTAGCCGCTTACTCTCCCTCTCCCGGGTGGGAGAGGGGTTTTGGGCGCGCGGCATCTTGAGTCTTGCCGCCGCTTCCCGCATGAATGCGCCCCATGATTCAGGCTGCATCCCCATCCGCGCCGAGAGTGCGCTCGGGCGCGCTTCTCGGCATCGGGTTGATGCTGCTCGGCATGTTCATGTTTTCCGTCAACGACGTGATGGGAAAATGGCTGGTGGCCACCTATTCGGTCGGGCAGGTCCTCCTCCTGCGCAGCGTCGCGGCCCTGGCGGTTCTCCTGCCGATCATGCGGCGGCAGAAGGTGAGGCTCGCCCTGCCGCCCCGGCCGGGGCTCCACGCCCTGCGCATCGCGTTCTCGACCCTCGAGGTGGCCGCCTTCTACTGGGCCGTCACCTACCTGGCCCTGGCCGACGTGATGACCTATTACCTGGCCGGGCCGATCTACGTGGCGGCCTTCGCGGTGTTCTGGCTCGGCGAAAGGCTGGACCGCCCGCGGATCCTGGCCATCGCGGTGGGCTTCCTCGGCGTGGTGGTGGCCCTGCGCCCCTCCGCCGCCACCCTGTCCCTGCCGGCTCTCATCGCCTTGGCGGGAAGCGTGTTCTACTCCCTGCTGCTGATCACCACCCGGGTCCTGCGCGAGACCGACGACGCCACCCTGGTGCTGGGCCAAATCCTCGGCGCGCTGATCTTCGGCATCGTGGCCGCTCCGTTCCACTGGGTCACGCCGGGGCCGGTCGATCTCGCGGGCCTGCTCCTGCTCGGCATCGTCTCCATGGCGGCCCATGTGTGCGTCAACCGCGCCCTCAAGATCGCGCCGGCCTCCGTGGTGGCGCCCTATCAATACACCCTGATCGTGTGGGCCATCGTGCTCGGCTATCTGGCGTTCGGCGACGTGGTCGGGGTCTGGACCCTGGTGGGCGCGGCCATCATCTGCGCGGCGGGCCTGGCCCTGCTGCTCCTGGAGCGGGAGGCCGCAAAGCGCGGGCGGGAGGCGAAGGACATCGAGGCCCCGCTCCCGCCCGGAGCCTAGGGCGCATTTCCGGGGAAGCGGATCCGCTTCCTCGCAAAAAAATGCGGCGCGGCCAGCAAGGGAGCGGACTCCATGAAGGTGGAAACGGCTCTCGAAGGGGCGGAGTCAATGCGACATTGCTCCACTGCCTGGGCCGAGACTCCACCTTGACAGGCCGCGACGCGAAGCCGTCAATGACCCGACAAAAATCCACGGGAGGTCCCATGCGCCTGAAACTCAAAATCGCCGCCGCCACGGCGGGCATCTTCTTTGCATCCGCAGCCTTCGCGCAGGACATCAAGATCGCCCTGATCGCCGGCAAGACCGGCCCCCTGGAGGCCTACGCCAAGCAGACCGAAGCGGGCTTCATGATGGGGCTCGAATACCTCACCAAGGGCAGCATGAGCCTGAACGGCCGCAAGATCTCCGTGCTGGTGAAGGACGATCAGCTCAAGGCCGATCTCTCCAAGACCCTGCTGGAGCAGGCCTACAACGACGACAAGGTGGACCTCGCGGTGGGCACCACCTCCTCCGCCGCGGCGCTGGCCATGCTGCCGGTGGCCGAGGAGAACGGCAAGATCCTGATCGTGGAGCCCGCCGTGGCAGACGCCATCACCGGCGAGAAGTGGAACCGCTTCATCTTCCGCACCGCCCGCAACTCCACCCAGGACGCCTATGGCAACGCCGCCGCGGTTCCGGCAAGCGGCGACGTCTCCATCGCGACCCTGGCGCAGGATTACGCCTTCGGCCGCGACGGCGTCGCGGCGCTGAAGAACGCCCTTGGCCAGATCCGGCCGAACGCCAAGGTGGTGTTCGAGGAATATGCGCCCCAGAACGCCACCGATTTCACCGCGTCCGCGCAGCGCATCTTCGACGCCCTCAAGGACAAGCCGGGCCGGAAGATCATCAACATCATCTGGGCAGGCCAGCACCCGCTGCCGAAGATCGCGGACCTCAAGCCGGAGCGCTTCGGCATCGAGATCGCGCCGGGCGGCAACATCCTGCCGGCCATGCAGATCTACAAGAACTATCCCGGCATGGAAGGCGCGGTGTATTATTATTACGCCTTCCCGAAGAATCCCATGAACGACTGGCTCGTGGCCGAGCACCAGAAGCGCTTCAACGCGCCGCCGGACTTCTTCACCGCGGGCGGCTTCGCGGCCGCTTCCGCCGTCGTCACCGCCATCCAGAAGGCCGGCGGCACCGACACCGAGAAGCTGATCGCCGCCATGGAGGGCATGTCCTTCGACACGCCCAAGGGCACCATGACCTTCCGCAAGGAGGATCACCAGGCCCTGCAGCCCATTTACCACTTCAAGGTCAAGGCCAGCGGAAAGGACGCCAACGACCTGCTCGATCTCGTGTCCGAGATCCCGGCCGACAAGCTGCCGATCCCGGTGCGGAACAAGCGCTAAGTCCGGCTCGTGGCAGCGGCCCCGGCAACGCCCGCGCTGGAAACGCGCGGGCTCACCATCCGCTTCGGCGGCCACGTGGCCGTCAACGACGTGTCGTGCCGGTTCACCCCCGGCACGCTCACGGCGATCGTCGGCCCCAACGGGGCCGGCAAGACCACCTATTTCAACCTGGTGTCGGGCCAGCTCCGCGCCAGCGCGGGCCAGGTGATCGTGGGGGGCGAGGACATCACGGCGCTGGCGCCCTCCGCCCGCACCCGGCGCGGCCTCGGGCGCGCCTTTCAGCTCACCAACCTGTTTCCCGATCTCACCGCCCTGGAGAACGTGCGCCTTGCGGTGCAGAGCCGCGCCGAGGCGGGCTGGTCGCTCCTGCGGGTCTGGAACAGCCGCCGGGACCTGATCGAGAAGGCGGAAAGCGTTCTCGAAAAGGTGCGCCTCGCGGACAAGCGCCACATCGCGCCGAAGGCCCTCTCGCACGGGGATCAGCGCAAGCTGGAGGTGGCCCTTCTCATCGCCATGGAACCCAAGGTGTTCATGTTCGACGAGCCCACCGCCGGCATGAGCATCGACGAGGTGCCCACCGTGCTGGAGCTCATCCAGGACATCAGGCAGCGCCCGGATTCCACCGTGCTCCTGGTGGAGCACAAGATGGACGTGGTGCGCTCGCTCGCCGACCGCATCGTGGTGCTGCACAACGGCGCGCTCGTGGCCGACGGCGAGCCCGCGGAGGTGATCGCGTCTCCGATCGTGCAGCAGGCCTATCTCGGATTGGAGGCCGGCCATGCCTGAGCCCCTGCTCCAGCTCTCTGGCGTCCAGACCCATATCGGGCCCTACCACATCCTGCACCGGGTGAGCTTCGAGGCTCCCAAGGGGGCGCTCACGGTGCTGCTCGGCCGCAACGGGGCGGGCAAGACCACGACGCTGCGCACCATCATGGGGCTGTGGCAGGCCTCGTCGGGGCGCATCCGCTTCGACGGCCGCGACATCGCGGCCGCCTCCACCCCCGACATCGCCCGCGCAGGCATCGCCTACGTGCCGGAGGCCATGGGCATCTTCAGCGATCTCACCGTACGCGAAAACATCGTGCTCGCCGCCCGCAGCGGCCCCGTGGACCGGGCGCGGCTCGACTGGATGCTGGGGCTGTTTCCCGCCCTCAGGCGGTTCTGGAACCTGCCGGCGGGCAACCTCTCCGGCGGGCAGAAGCAGATGCTCGCCATCGCGCGCGCCATCGCGGAGCCGCGCCGGCTCCTGCTGGTGGACGAGCCCACCAAGGGCCTCGCCCCGGTAATGGTGCGCAGCATGATCGAGGCCTTCCGGGCGCTCAAGGCCGCGGGCGAGACCATCCTGCTGGTGGAGCAGAACTTCCATGCCGCCTCGGCGCTGGGCGACAACGTGCTGGTGATGGACGACGGGCGCATCGTGCATTCCGGCCCCATGGGCGAACTGGTGGCCGACACGGGCCTGCAGCAGCGCCTGCTGGGCCTCTCCCTGGATGCCCATCAATGAGCGACATGGCCGTCGAATCCGCCGCCTCCGAGCTTCCGCGCAGCAGGACCGATTGGCTGCCGCTGCTTCTCGTGCCCGCGCTCGCCCTCCTGGCCCTGCCCTTCGTGGGCAGCGGCTCCACCTGGGTCACGCTCACGGTGGCGGGGCTCGCCATGGGCATGATGATCTTCCTGATGGCCTCAGGGCTGACCCTGGTGTTCGGCCTCATGGACATCATCAATTTCGGCCACGGGGTCTTCATCTCGCTCGGGGCCTACGCCACCCTGCTCGTCCTGGGCCCCCTCGCGGGCTGGGCGGCGGCCGACTCCATCGGCCTGAACCTCGCCCTGCTGCTGCTCTGCATCCTGGCCGCCATGGCGGTGACGGGCGTCGTCGGCGCGGTGTTCGAGCGGGTGATCATCCGCCCGGTCTACGGCAGCCACCTGAAGCAGATCCTGGTCACCATGGGCGGCCTGATCGTAGCCGAGCAGGCGATCCACGCCATCTGGGGCGCCTCGCCCATCCCGATCCCCCTGCCGCAATCCCTGCGCGGGGCCTTCGTGCTGGGCGACATCGTGATGGAGCGCTACCGGGTGGTGGCGGTGGCCATCGGGCTTCTGGTCTTCATCGCCATGCAGCTCATCCTCAACCGCACCCGCCTCGGCCTGCTGATCCGCGCCGGGGTGGAGAACCCGGAGATGGTGGAGGCCCTGGGCTACCGCATCCGCCGCCTCTTCGTCAGCGTGTTCGTGGCGGGCTCGGCGCTGGCCGGCCTCGGGGGCGTCATGTGGGCCTTCTACCGCCAGACGCTCACCGCCGGCATGGGCATGGAGGTGATGGTGCTGGTGTTCATCGTCATCATCATCGGCGGCCTCGGCTCCGTGGGCGGCTGCTTCGTCGGCTCGATCCTGGTGGCCCTGGTGGCCAATTATGTGGGCTTCGTGGAGCCCAAGCTGGCGCTGATCTCCAACATCCTCGTCATGGCCCTCGTGCTGATCTGGCGTCCCCAGGGCCTGTTTCCGGTGGCGCGCCGATGAGCAACTCCCCCGCCCTCACCCTGCCCGCCCGCGAGACCCGCAAGGGCGGCGGCATCCTGAACTCCCTCCTGTCGTCGGACCTGCCGCGCTCGCGGGCGCTGGGCCTGATCCTGCTCGCGGTCGTGCTGGTTCTCGCCGCCACCCCGTTCCTGTTCTCGGGCAGCCAGCCCCTGAGCACCGCCGCCAAGATCTGCGTCTTCATCGTGCTCGTGGCGAGCTACGACCTGCTGCTCGGCTATACGGGCATCGTGTCCTTCGCCCACACCATGTTCTTCGGCATCGGCGGCTACGGCATCGCCATCGCGCTGGAGCGCATGGGGCCGGGCTGGGGCCCGGCCGCCATCGGCCTCCTGGCGGCGCTGGCCCTGTCGGCGGTGCTGGCGGCGGCCATCGGCCTCCTGTCCCTGCGGGTGCGGGCGATCTTCTTCTCGATGATCACGCTCGCGGTTGCCTCCGCGGTGGCCGTTCTGGCGTCGCAGCTCTCCACCGTCACGGGCGGCGAGGACGGCCTGTCGTTCCAGCTTCCCCCGCAGCTTCGCCCGGCCTTCCGGCTCCTGCCGGAGCCGGTCCTGGGCGTCTCCGTCAACGGGCGGCTCCTGGCCTATTACCTGGTCTTCTTCGTGTCCTTCGCGGTGTTCCTGCTGCTCCTGCGGGTCGTGAACTCGCCCTTCGGGCGCGTGCTCCAGGCGATCCGCGAGAACGAGTTCCGCGCGGAGGCCCTGGGCTATCGCGTGGTGGCCTACAGGACGGCAGCCTCCGTCATCTCGGCGCTCGCCGCCACCGTGGCGGGCGCGCTCCTGGCCCTGTGGCTGCGCTACAACGGACCGGACACCACCCTGTCCTTCTCGATCATGATCGACATCCTGCTCATGGTGGTGATCGGCGGCATGGGGACCATGTACGGGGCCATCATCGGGGCCGCTCTCTTCGTCCTGGCCCAGAGCTATCTCCAGGTGCTGATGGAGGCCGGGAGCTCGGCCCTTGCGGGCATCCCGGTCCTGCCCAATCTCGTCCATCCGGACCGCTGGCTCCTGTGGCTCGGCGCCCTGTTCGTCATCAGCGTCTATGCCTTCCCGGGCGGCATCGTCGGACGCCTGAGGCAGGCCGGGATCAAGGCCCCGCGGGAAACTTAGCAGGCTTACAATCGTTTCCTTCACGGAGCGGAGGGACGCATCATGAGCCGCGCCTTTGTTCGCGAAGCCGAAGGCGGAGAGGCCTTCGAGGACCTGCCCGACCGGAGTGTGAGCCCCCACAACCTGGTGACCCCGTCGGGCCTCGCCCGGATGGACGAGGAGATCGAGGCGCTGAACCGGCGTCTGGCGGAAGGCCAGGCCGCAGGCGACAAGGCCGAGATCGCCCGCGTCTCCCGCGACCTGCGCTACTGGACGCATCGCCGGATCACCGCGGAGGTTGCCCCAGCCCCGGCGGACGCCTCCCACGTGCGCTTCGGCTCGCAGGTCACCTTCGAGCGCGACGACGGACGGCGGCAGACCTACCGCATCGTCGGCGAGGACGAGGCCGACCCGGCGAAGGGCAGCCTCTCCTACGTGTCGCCCCTCGCCCAGGCCCTCATGGGCAAGGAGGTGGGCGACGTGATCCGGGTCGGAGGGGGCGAGGCCGAGATCGTGGAGATCGGCCCATAGTCGGGCTTCAAGGAAGCCCGGGGCCGTCCATTGCTGCGTCATAGGCGCGCTTCGCCTCGCAGATCTGGAGATCGGCCCGTCGCGACGCCACCGCTCGAACGGGGCCCTGACGCCGCTGTAATCCTCGAGCCAGAGCGATACGGGCGCGAGTTCGATCATGCCGGGAGAAGGTTAAGGTTCGGCTCCCCGGCAGGCCCGATGGGCGTCGCCGGTCCCCGGGGCTCACGCGCCGGATCGCGCCGACGCGCGTTTCGGCCGCCCGGCGGCCGAGAGCATGTTGAGCGCCACGGCGGCGCGAACGAGCGCCTTCAAGGCCTCTTCGTCGATCCTGGCCCCCTCGTGGAAGTCGATGGCCCGCCTGACGTTGCCTTCGAGGCTGGCGTTGAAGAGCCCTGAAGGATCCTCAAGGGAAGCGCCCTTGGCGAAGGTCATCTTCACCACGTTCCTGTACGTCTCGCCGGTGCAGATCATTCCGGCATGGGACCACACGGGAACCCCTCGCCACTTCCATTCTTCGATCACGTCGGGGTCGGCCTGCCGGATGAGGGCTCGCAGCCGGGCGAGCGTGTCGCCGCGCCAGTCGCCCAGTTCCCTGATTCTCGCGTCGATCAGCCGGGAGGGAGAGTCCGCTCCGCTTGCTTCCTCCGAGCTGTTCTTCCCCGTCGTCATGGCTGCCGCCGCTTTCCTCATGGTGATCGCCTGCCCGTCCCGGTACCGGACCCGCGGGCCCGTTCAGGGATAAGCGAAACCCTTTTCGACTCGGTAAACAGGGCCGAGGCGTCCCGCGGCGGCGGGACCGGCTGATGCCCGCGCCCTGGACAGGGCTTCAGGACCTCCGACCGGCGCTGCGGATCGGTGAACGGCTTACGGGCGGTCCGGAACGATGGCGGTGGCCTCGATCTCGAGCCGGGCCGCCCTTTCCACGAGGCGCACCACCTGCACCAGCGCCATGGCGGGGTAATGGGCGCCGAACACCTCCCGGTAGGCCCAGCCCAGCTCGCGCAGGTTGGCCAGGTATTCCTCGATGTCGACCACGTACCATGTGAGCCGCACCAGGTGCCGGGGCTCCGCGCCTCCCTCCGCCAGGATGGCGCAGATGTTCTCGAAGGTCTGGCGGGCCTGGGCCACGAAGCCCTCCGCGAAGGAGCCCGTCTCGTCCCAGCCGACGATGCCGCCGGTCACGAGGATTCGCCCCTGCCCGATCATGCCGTTGGCATAGCCTTTCGGAACGGGCCAGTGCTTCGGGTGGAGCGCCTCCGGGCCGGAGAGGGGAAGGATGTCTGCGGCGGTTGTCACTGGCGTTCTCCTGAGCCTTCGGCGCGCGGCTCCGCCATCTTCAGGAGCTCCCGCGCGATCACGATCTTCTGCACCTCCGTCGCGCCCTCGTAGATGCGCAAGGCGCGGATCTCTCGGTAAAGCTCCTCGACCTTCACGCCCCTGGTGACGCCGAGGCCCCCGAAGATCTGCACCGCCTTGTCGATGACGCCTTGCGAGGCCTCGGTCGCCTGCATCTTGGCCATGGCGGCTTCGCGGGTGACCCGCGCGGCCCCCCCGTCCTTGGTCCAGGCGGAGCGATAGACCAGGAGCGCCGCCGCATCGACGGCGGTCGCCATCTCGGCGAGAGCCCCCTGGGTCATCTGAAGGTCCGCGAGCGGCGCGCCGAAGAGCCTGCGAGAGGAGGCGTGGCGCAGGGATTCGTCGAGGGCGCGCCGGGCGAAGCCCAGGGCCGCCGCTCCCACCGTGGAGCGGAACACGTCGAGGGTGGCCATGGCGACCTTGAAGCCTTCGCCGGGCCCGCCGATCCGGTTCGCCAGGGGCACCCGGCAGCCCTCGAAGCGCAGGGTGGCGAGCGGATGGGGCGCGATCACGTCGATGCGGTTCTCGACCGTCAATCCGGCGGTGTCCGCGTCCACCATGTAGGCGGACAAGCCCCGCGCGCCGGGAGCCTCGCCCGAGCGGGCGAAGACCACGTAGTGATCGGCGATGCCCCCGTTGGAGATCCAGGTCTTCACCCCGTCGATCCGCACATGGTCCGGCCCGTCCGGGGCTGCGGCCGTGCTCATGGCGGCCACGTCCGATCCCGCTTCCGGCTCGGAGAGCGCGAAGGCCGCAAGCGCCTCGCCGCGGGCCACGGGGGGAAGGTAGCGCCGCTTCATGGGGTCCGAGCCGAACAGGGTGACCGGCCCCGTGCCCAGCCCCTGCATGGCGAAGGCGAAATCCGCCAGCCCATCCTGGTAGGCCAGGGTCTCGCGGGCAAGGCACAGGGTGCGAACGTCGAAGGTGGGATAAAGCCCGCCATAGGCCTCCGGCACGGCGGCCCTGAGCCATCCGGCCTCCCCGAGCCGCCGCACGAGCCGGCGGCAGGAGGCGTCCACATCCTGGTGATCCACGAGGGGATGGATCTCATTTTCCGCCCACGCCGTCAGTTCGCCGGCGAAGCGGCGGTGGCGGTCCTCGAAGAAGGGCCAGGCGAGGAAGCTTGCATCGATCACGTCAATCTCCCCGGAACGCGGGCTTTTCCTTGGCGGCGAAGGCCCGGTAGGCGCGGGCGAAGTCCTCCGTGGTCATGCACAGGGCCTGCGCCACCGCCTCGGCCTCGATGGCCTCCTCCACCGACATGGCCCATTCCATGGCGAGCATGCGCTTCGTCATGGCGTTGGCGTAGGTGGGGCCCGTGCCGATCATGCGCGCGAGCGCCTGCGCCTCGTCGCGCAAGCCCGCCGCATCCACGAGGCGGCTGAAGAAGCCCCAGCGCTCCCCCTCCTCGGCGCTCATGAAGCGGCCGGTGTAGAGAAGCTCCGAGGCGCGGCCCTGGCCGACGATGCGGGGAAGGATGGCGCAGGCCCCCATGTCGCAGCCCGCGAGCCCCACCTTGTTGAACAGGAACGCCACCTTTGCGCCGGGAGCCGCAAGGCGCAGGTCGGACGCCATGGCGATGATCGCGCCGGCGCCTGCGCAGATGCCCTCCACCGCCGCGACGATCGGCTGCGGCGCGGCGCGCATGGCCTTCACCAGCTCGCCGGTCATGCGGGTGAAGGCGGTGAGGCCCTTGGTGTCCATCTCGACCAGGGGCCCGATGATCTCGAACACGTCGCCGCCGGACGAGAAGTTTCCGCCCGCCCCGGTCACCACGACGGCCTTGACCTCCTCGTCCCGGGCGCAGGCGTGGAAGACATCCGTCAGCTCGCGGTAGCTCTCGAAGGTGAGCGGGTTCTTCTTCTCCGGCCGGTTGAGGGTCACCGTGGCGACGGGACCGTCCACCGACAGGAGGAAGTGCCTGGGCTCGTAGCCCGAGAGCGGCAGGGTGACCGGGTTGAAGGGCGTCACTGGGTTTCTCCCGCGATGGCGCGTCGGGCGGACAGCTTGGTCTTGGCGAGAAGGCGCATGAGGTCGGTCTGCTCCTTGCGGCTCAGATCGCCGAACAGCGCGGCGATCCAGCCCTCGTGCTCGGCCGCCATGGCGCGGAACTCCGCGCGGCCGATGGCCGTGAGGCTGATCACCTGGGCCCGGCGGTCGGTCCTGGACACGCGGCGGTCGAGATGGCCCGATGCGGCGAGCCGCTCCACCAGGCCGGTGAGGTTGCCGTTGGACACCATCATGCGCTTCGACAGGTCCGAGAGGGTCATGCCGTCCGGGGCCTTGTCGAGCTGCGCCATCAGGTCGAAGCGGGGGAGCGTCACGTCGAAGCTCTCGCGCAGGCGGCGGCGCACCTCGCCCTCGATGAGGGTGGAGCAGGTGAGAAGCCTCAGCCAGAGGCGCAGCTCGTCCCGGTGATCCTCCGGCTGCTCCACGGCCTTGGTCTCGGCGTCGAGGGGGATCGTCTGGTCGTCCATCACAGCTCTCCCCCGGCCACCACGATGGCCTGCCCGGTCACGGAGCGCGCGCCCTCGCCGCAGAGCCACAGCACCGCCTCGGCCACCTCCGCCGGATCGATCAGCCGCCCCTGCGGGTTGTGCTTCACGAACTCGCCGAGCGCATCCTCGCGGCTGCGGCCGGTCTTGGCCGCGATGCGCTCCAGGCTCTCGGCCACGAGGTCCGTGTCCGTGAAGCCGGGGCAGACCGCGTTCACGGTCACGCCGGTCTTCGCCGTCTCGAGGGCAAGCGCGCGCACGAGGCCGATCACCGCGTGCTTGGCGGCGCAATAGGCGCTCACATAAGGGTATCCCTTCAGCCCCGCCGTGGACGCCACAGTGACGATGCGGCCGAAGCCGCGCTCGGTCATGGAGGGCAGCACCGCCTGCGCGGCGTTGGCCACGCCCATGAGGTTGACGTCGAGCATCCCCCGGAAGACATCGGGGCCGGATTTCATGAAGGGAGCGGAGGCCGCCGCGCCCGCATTGGCGATAAGTAGGTCCACCGGACCAAAGCGCGCCACGGCATCCTGAACGGCTGCGTGAACGCCATCGTGATCCGTCACGTCGGCGACGTAAGCGCCATGGGCAGCGCCCGCCGCCACAGCCTGATCGAGGGCTTCGCGCCCGCGCCCGATCACCGTCACGGTCGCGCCCGACCGGGCCAGCGCCGCCGCGACGGCGCGGCCGATGCCGCGGCCGCCGCCCGTCACCATCGCGTGCCGGCCTTTGAGACGTGTGGCGCTCATGTCATTCCGCCGCGAGAGGTTTCTCGCCGGCCTCCATCTTGAGTTCGGCGCGGGTCTTGGGCTTCGCCTTCACCTTGAGGTCGTCGAGATCCTGCCGGTCGCGAACGGCGTTGCGGAAGATCTGGTCCTTGCCCGCCAGGTATTGCGGCGGGCAATGGATGCTCTTGGCGCCGTACCAGGCGGCGGCCTTCATGGTGAAGAACGGGTCCACCAGATGGGGCCGCCCGAGGGCCACGAGATCGGCGCGTCCCGCCGCCAGGATCGTGTTGACCTGGTCCGCCGTGGTGATGTTGCCCACGCACATCGTGGCCACCTGCGCCTCGTTGCGCACCTGGTCGGAGAACGGCGTCTGGAACATGCGCCCGTAGACCGGCCGCGCCTCCCGCACGGTCTGTCCCGTGGACACGTCCACGAGATCGACCCCGTGCCTGGCAAAGGCGCGCGCCACCTCCACGGCCTCCTCGCCGGTGACGCCGCCCTCGGCCCAGTCGGTGGCCGAGATGCGCACCGACATGGGCTTGTGCGCGGGCCACGCCTCGCGCATGGCGTCGAACACCTCCAGCGGGTAGCGCAGGCGGTTCTCCAGGGAGCCGCCGTATTGGTCCGTGCGGCGGTTGGTGAGCGGCGAGATGAAGCTCGCCAGCAGGTAGCCGTGGGCGCAGTGCAGTTCGAGCATGTCGAACCCCGCCCGGTCGCCCCGGATCGTGGCTTCCACGAACTGTCCCTTGATCAGGTCCATGTCGGCGCGGGTCGCCTCCCGCGGCACGGGACTGTCGGGGAAGTAGGGGATGGGCGAGGCGGAGCACACCTCCCAGGCGCCCTCCTCCAGGGGCCGGTCGATGCCCTCCCACATGAGCTTGGTGGCGCCCTTGCGGCCGGAATGCCCGAGCTGCAGGCAGAACCTGGCGGCCGAGTTCGCATGGACGAAATCGACGATCCGGGTCCAGGCCGCCTCCTGCTCGTTGTTCCACAGGCCCGTGCATCCCAGCGTGATGCGGCTTTCCGGCGACACGCAGGTCATCTCCGTGAAGACCAGCCCCGCGCCCCCCGTGGCGCGGGAGCCGTAATGGACCAGGTGCCAGTCCCCCGGAACGCCGTCCCTGGCCGAGTACATGTCCATGGGCGACACCACCACCCGGTTCGGCACCACCATCTCGCGCAGGCGGAAGGGCTGGAACATGGGGGCGTCGGGCTCGTCCACGGACACGTCGAAGCCGCTCCGGCGCACCTGCTCGGCGAAGGTGCGATCCACCGCGGCCACGAAACCCGGCGCGCGCAGGCGCAGGTTGTCGTAGGTGATGGCCTTGGCCCGGGTCATCACCCCGAAGGCGAACTGCACCGGGTCGAAGTTCCAGAACCGGGCCACGTGCTCGAACCACACCAGGGACACGTCGGCGGCGTGCTGGGTCTTCTCCACCTCCTCCCGCCGCCCGGTCTCGTAGAGCGACAGGGCTCCCTCCACCGTGCCGTCCCGGCGGATGGCCTCGTAGAGGGCGATGGCATCCTCCATGGCGAGCTTGGTGCCCGACCCGATGGAGAAATGGGCGGAGCCCTTGGCGTCCCCCAGCAGCACCCGGTTGCCCATCACCCAGCGCTTGTTGCGGATCATCGGGAAGTTGCGCCAGATGGAGCGGTTGGTGAGCACCCGGTGGCCGCCGAGGAACCAGCCGAAGATCTGCTCCATCAGGGCGGCGGATTCCTCCTCGGTCTTGTCCGCCAGCCCCGCCCGCTCGAAGGTCTCGGGATCGGTCTCGAACACCCAGGTGGAGCGGTTCGCCTCGTACTGGTAGGCATGGGCGATGAAGGGACCCCATTCCGTGTCCTGGAAGATGAACGTGAAGGCGTCGAGCGGCCGGGTCGAGCCCATCCAGGCGAACTTGTTGGGGCGCAGGTCCACCTCCGGCTGGAAGTGGTCCGCGTAGCGGTCGCGGAAGCGGCTGTTGATCCCATCGGCCACCACCACCAGGTCCGCGTCGGCGAACAGGCTCTCGTCGTCCACGTCGCTGCCGTAGCGCAGGAGCACGCCGAGCTCCGCCGCCCGGTCCTGGAGGATCACCAGCAGGGTGCGGCGCGAGCAGCCGCAGAAGCCGTTGCCGCCGATCCGGTGCTCCGTGCCCCGGAAATGGATGGCGATGTCGTCCCAATAGGCGAACTCGCGGGTGATCCTCCGGTAGCTCGGCGGGTCGTATCTCTCGAAATTGTCCAGGGTCGCGTCGGAGAACACCACCCCGAAGCCGAAGGTCTCGTCGGCGCGGTTGCGCTCATAGACCGTGACCTCCGCCTCGGGCTTCAGCTTCTTGAGCAGGATGGCGAAGTAGAGTCCCGCCGGGCCGCCGCCGATGATCGCCGTTTTCATGAGAACCCTATCCGAGAACCTGGTGAATTTATTTTAAGCTTAAAGCAATTCGAGATCAACTCCGGAGGAGAGAGGGCTTGTTACAGACTTTGGATCCCCTTCCCTCGCCTTCGGCTCGCCGGGGATGACACCCAGCGTTACCTCAGTGTCATTCTGCCGGTCCTTTGGACCGGACCGGCCGGAGAGGGCGCAAGCCCTCGCAGGGGAAGGGAATCCATGGCTCGGAACCACGCCTCCTTTTCCCTCCCCACAAGGGGGAGGAGAGCTGCACGCCTGCGAGCCTCACGCGCCCACGGCCTCCTCCTGCCGCTGATGCTGCTGCGCGATGCGGCGCAGCTCGAAGCGCTGGAGCTTGCCCGTCTGGGTGCGCGGCAGGGCCTCCACGAACTCGATCAGGCGGGGATATTTGTAAGGGGCGATTTCCGCCTTCACATGGTCCTGGAGCGCCTTGGTCAGGCCGGGGCCGGGCTCATGGCCGGGGTGCAGCACCACATAGGCCTTGACCACCATGCCGCGCTCCTCGTCGGGGGCTCCCACCACGCCGCATTCCGCCACCGCCGCATGGGTGAGCAGCGCGGCCTCCACCTCGGGCCCGGCGATGTTGTAGCCGGACGAGATGATCATGTCGTCGGAGCGCGCCTGGTACCAGAAATACCCGTCCTCATCCATGAGGTAGGTGTCGCCGGTGATGTTCCAGCCGTCCTGCACGTATCTGCGCTGGCGCTCGTCGGCGAGGTAGCGGCATCCGGTGGGGCCCCGCACGGCGAGGCGGCCGATGCTGCCGGGGGGCAGGGTCCGGCCCTCCTCGTCCACCACCCGGGCCTCGTAGCCCGGAACGGGCTTGCCCGTGGCGCCGGGGCGGATCTCCTCCTCCCGGGCGGCGATGAAGATGTGCAGCATCTCGGTGGCGCCGATCCCGTCCATGAGCTTGATCCCCGTGGCGGCCTTCCAGGCCTCGAAGGTGCCCTTGGGCAGGGGCTCGCCGGCCGACACGCATTTGCGCAAGGACGAGAGGTCGTAGCCCTCGATCTTCGACAGCATGGCTCGGTACGCGGTGGGCGCGGTGAAGCAGATGGTGGCCCGGTGCTCCATGATGGCCGGAAGAAGCTCGTCCGGTCCGGCCTTCTCCAGCAGCACCGTGGAGGCGCCGACCCGCATGGGAAACAGCACGATGCCGCCGAGCCCGAAGGTGAAGGCCAGCGGCGGCGAGCCGATGAAGCGGTCGCCGGGCTCCGGCCGCAGCACGTTCGCCGCATAGGCGTCGCAGATCGCCAGCATGTCCCGGTGGAAATGCATGGTGCCCTTCGGCTCGCCCGTGGTGCCGGAGGTGAAGCCGATCAGGCACACGTCGTCGGCGGCCGTGTCCACGGCCCGGAACTCGGGCGAGGCCTCGGCGATCAGCGCCTCGAGATCCTCGGGCGCGCCCGACCCCCAATAGACCACGTGGCGCAGGTCGGGAGACAGCGCCCTCGCCCGCTCCATCTCGTCCCGCAGGCGATGGTCGCAGAACGCGAAAGCGATCTTCGCCTTGGCGACCGGATAGGCGATCTCGCGGGCTCGCAGCAGGGGCATGGTGGCCACCACCACCCCGCCCGCCTTCAGGACCGCCAGGTAGACGGCGATCATCGTCGGGTTGTTGGCGGAGCGCAGGAGAACCCGGTTGCCCGGCACGAAGCCGAGCCGGCCCACGAGCACGTTGCAGATCCGGTTCACCCGCTCCTGCAATTGGCGGTAGGTCAGGGTCTCGTGGGGGCCGATGAGGCAGGGCTCGTCGCCCCTGCCCGCCTCCACCCACCGGTCGAGGAATTCCGCCGCGCAGTTGACGCGCTCCGGGTATTGCAGCTCCGGACGGCTGAAGACGAGGTCCGGCCACTGGTCACGGGGAGGAAGGTTCTCTCTCGCAAAGGCATCAACATGAGCCGTATAGGCCATCGTCCGTTCCTCTGTTGTGTCCCGTCGGCGGAACGCGGTGGGATCGGACATGAGGCCCAAAGGCTGCCAGGGGGTCGCGTCCGGAGCCGATCCCCAGCCTTGAAGCCGTTCATGATCGATCACGCGCCCGTCATTTCGCCAGCCTTTCTTTTGCGGAACTGGCCGCTTGAAGAAAAGTAAAAATTATTTAAAGCTTAAAGCATTGCTTGGCAATCCCCAACAATGGGAGGGCCGGCGACGGGCTCCACGGAAAATGAGGTGTTCGGCAGGATCAAATTGCTGCACAGTATCGCCGAAAGCCGGCGGGGCGGGCCCGCGCCCGCCCCGCCGGAAGGACAATCGCGCAGCACGAAAAAATCGTGCGCGGGGAAACAGCCACACGGGAGTGCATGATGAATCGGACAATCAAGAGCCTGGGCCTGGCGGCCGCCTTCGGCCTCGCGGCCGCGCCCGCCATGGCGCAGGAAAAGCTGAAGATCGGCCTGCTGCTGACCCTCTCGGGCCCCTCGGCCGTGCTGGGCCAGCAGGCGCGGGACGGCTTCCAGCTCGCCGTGAAGGAGATGGGCGGCAAGCTCGGCGGCCGGGACGTGGAGGTCATCGTCGTCGACGACGAGCTGAAGCCGGACGTGGCCGTGACCAAGGTCAAGGGGCTGCTTGAGCGCGACAAGGTTGACTTCGTGGTGGGCCCCATCTTCTCCAACGTGGCGGTGGCCGTTCACAAGCCCATCGTGGACGCGCAGACCTTCTACATCAGCGTCAATGCCGGCCCCTCGAACCTCGCCGGAAAGAGCTGCAACCCCTACTTCTACGCCACCTCCTACCAGAACGACCAGAACCACGAGGTTCTGGGCAAGGTGGCGCAGGACCGGGGCTACAAGAAGGTGTACCTGCTGGCCCCGAACTACCAGGCCGGCAAGGATGCGCTCGCCGGCTTCAAGCGCCACTACAAGGGCGAGATCGTGGAGGAATCCTACGTTCCCCTCAACAATCTCGACTTCCAGTCCGAGCTTGCCAAGATCGCCTCCATGCAGCCTGACGCGATCTTCACCTTCATGCCGGGCGGCATGGGCGTGAACCTGGTCAAGCAGTACCGCGCGGCGGGCCTGGCCGACCGCATTCCGTTCCTGTCCGCCTTCACGGTGGACGAGTCGACGCTTCCCGCGCAGCAGGATGCGGCCATCGGGATGCTCGGCGGCTCCAACTGGGCTCCCAACCTCGACACCCCGCAGAACAAGAAGTTCGTGGCCTCCTACGAGGCGGCCTACAACTCCGTGCCGGGCTCCTATTCCATGCACGCCTACGACGCGGCGCTCCTCATCGACAGCGCCCTGAAGGCCACCGGCGGCAAGACCGACAACAAGGACGCGGTGCGCGCCGCGATCAGGAAGGCCGACTTCAAGTCCCTGCGCGGGGACTTCAAGCTCGGGGCCAACGGCTTCCCGATCCAGGACTTCTATCTGGTGAAGGCCGCCAAGCGCCCCGACGGCAAGTTCCAGACCGAGATCGTCCAGAAGGTGTTCGACGATTACGCGGACGCCTACGGCAAGGAATGCGCGGCCACGAACTGATCGCCCCGATAGCCCCTGCCCCGTCTCGAACCTTCGAGACGGGGCAAACCTTTTTCCAGCAGACGCCGCGGTCGATCCCCGACGAGCGTTTGCCCGCAGCGAAGCGCCGATGACCACGACCCTCCTGCTCATCCAGTCCCTCAACGGGCTTCAGTTCGGGCTGATCCTCTTCCTCATCGCCGCGGGATTGACCCTGGTGTTCGGGGTCATGGACTTCATCAACCTGGCCCACGGGGTCCAGTACATGATCGGCGCCTATCTGGTGGCGGCCTTCAGCGCCTGGACCGGCAGCTTCGGCTGGGCGCTCCTGCTCGCGCTTCCCACCACCCTGGCCTTCGGGCTCTTCCTCGAAGCTCTCATCTTCCGCCACCTCTACGAGAGGGATCATCTCGACCAGGTGCTCGCCACCTTCGGGGTCATCCTGTTCCTGAACCAGGGCGTGAAGTTCGTCTGGGGCGCGGCCCCCTTGAGCGTGCCGGTGCCGGAGATCCTGTCGGGCTCGGTGGAGATCGCGACCGGCCTGCTCTATCCGGTCTATCGTCTCGCCATCATCGCGGCGGGCCTCGGCGTTGCGGCGCTGCTCTACGGGCTCGTCAACCACACCCGGATCGGGATGCTGGTGCGCGCCGGCGCGTCCAACGCCCCGATGGTGTCGGCGCTGGGCGTCAACATCCAGCGGCTGTTCATGATCGTGTTCGGGTTCGGCGCCATGCTGGCGGGCTTTGCCGGGGCCATGGTGGCGCCGATCCTGTCGGTGGAGCCCGGCATGGGCGACAACATCCTGATCCTCGCCTTCGTGGTGATCGTGATCGGCGGCATCGGGTCGATCCGCGGGGCCTTCCTGGCGGCGCTGCTCATCGGCCTCGTGGATACGGTGGGGCGCTCTTTCGCGCCCAACCTCCTGCGGCTCTTCCTCGATCCCGCGGCGGCGAGCCAGACCGGGCGGGCGGTGGCGCCCATGCTGATCTACATCTTCATGGCGGCGGTGCTGTTCTTCCGCCCCTCCGGCCTGTTTCCGGTCAAGCGCTAGGGCGACATCCATGACCGAGATCGCCCAGCCGCAAGCCGCCCCCGCTCCCTCCCCCTCCCTGCGGGTGGACCCCGTTCCCCTGGTCCTCTTTGCGGCCTTCGCCCTCGCGCCGGTCCTCGCGGCCTTCTCCGGGGCCGAGGGCTACGTGCTCTCCCTGCTGACCCGGGTGATGATCTTCGGCATCGCCGCCCTGTCCCTCGACCTGATCCTCGGCTACGGCGCGCTGGTGAGCTTCGGCCATGCGGCCTTCCTGGGCATCGGCGGCTATGCGGTGGGCATCCTGGCGAGCCACGGAGTCGAGGACGCCCTGGTGCAGATCCCCGTGGCCCTTGCGGCCTCCGCGGCCTTCGCCCTTCTAACCGGCGCGATCTCGCTTCGCACCAAGGGCGTCTACTTCATCATGATCACGCTGGCCTTCGGCCAGATGCTGTTCTTCCTCGCCACCTCGCTCGCCGCCTATGGGGGCGACGACGGCATGACCCTGGCCTCGCGCAGCCTCGTGGCGGGATCGAGCGTTCTGGAGAACGACCGCGCCTTCTACGGGGTGAGCCTCCTCTGCCTCGTGGCGGCCTACGGCCTGTCCCGCTCCATCGTGGCGTCCCGCTTCGGGCGGGTCCTGCGCGGCACCCGGGAGAACGCGATCCGCATGGAGGCCATCGGCTTCCAGCCGTTCTGGTTCCAGCTCGCGGCCTATGTGATCAGCGGCATGATGGTGGGGCTCGCCGGGTGCCTGCTCGCCAACCAGGCGGAGTTCGTAAGCCCCGCCTACATGACCTGGCAGCGCTCGGGCGAACTGATCTTCATGGTGGTGCTCGGCGGATTGGGCTCCCTGCACGGAGCCGTCATCGGGGCGGCGGCCTTCCTGCTCCTGGAGGAGTTCCTGCCGGAGCTTCTCCACGGGGCGAGCTTTTTCGTCAGTGACGAGATCCGCTCGCGCCTCGCCGAGAACTGGAAGATGGTGTTCGGGCCGCTCCTCATCCTGATCGTGCTCTTCGCGCGCGGCGGGATCATGGGGCTCCTGCGGCGGGGGCGCCATGGCTGAGCCCCTCCTCGACATCCGCGCCCTGCGCAAGACCTACGGCGCCCTCGTGGTCACCGACGACGTGAGCCTGTCCGTGCGGCCGGGCGAGCTGCACGCCATCATCGGCCCGAACGGGGCGGGCAAGACCACCCTCATCCACCAGATCTCCGGAATGCTGCCCTCCAATTCCGGCCGGATCCTCTTCGCCGGCGAGGACGTCACGCATCTGCCCATGCATCAGCGCGTGCACAAGGGGCTCGCCCGCTCCTTCCAGATCACCTCCATCCTGCCGGGCTTCTCGGCCCTGGAGAACGTGGCGCTCGCGGTGCAGGCGCGCTCGGGATCGAGCTTCCGGCTCCTGGGCGACGCCTCGCGCGAAAGGGCGCTGAACGAGCCCGCCATGGAATGCCTGAACCTCGTGGGCCTCGGCCACCGGGCGCAGGGACCGGCGGGGCTTCTGTCCCATGGGGAGAAGCGCCGGCTCGAACTCGCCATCGCGCTCGCCACCGAGCCCAAGCTGCTGCTCCTCGACGAGCCGCTCGCCGGCACCGGCCACGAGGAATCGCTCCGCGTGGTCGAGACCCTGCGGCGGCTCAAGACCCGGCTCACCATCGTGCTCATCGAGCACGACATGGACGCGGTCTTTTCGCTCGCCGACCGCGTCAGCGTGCTCGTCTACGGCCGGGTGATCGCCACCGACACGCCGGAGCGGATCAGGGCCAATGCGGAGGTGCGCGCCGCCTATCTGGGCGAGGAGGAGATGGCCTGATGCTGCAGGTCCGCGGTCTCCAGGCTTCTTATGGGGCGGCGCAGGTGCTGTTCGACATCTCCCTCGACGTGGGCGCGGGCGAGGTGGTGACGCTGCTGGGCCGCAACGGCATGGGCAAGACCACCACCGTGCGCTCCATCATGGGGCTGCTGCGCCCCCGCGGCGGCGAGGTGCGCTTCGACGGAGCCGAGGTGACGGGGCTCGCGCCCTACCGGATCGCCCAGACCGGCATCGGCCTCGTGCCCGAGGGGCGGCAGATCTTTCCCACCCTCACGGTGGAGGAAAACCTCGTCGCCACCGCGTCCGCCCGCTCGGGCGCGCGGCGCTGGACGCTGGACGCGGTCTACGACCTGTTCCCGCGCCTTAAGGAGCGGCGCGGGAATCTCGGAACGCAGCTCTCCGGCGGCGAGCAGCAGATGCTCGCCATCGGCCGCGCCCTGATGACGAACCCCAAGCTCCTCATCCTCGACGAGGCGACGGAGGGCCTCGCCCCCCTGATCCGCGCCGAGATCTGGACCTGCCTCAAGCGCCTGCGCGGCGAGCGCCAGTCGATCCTGGTGATCGACAAGAACGTGGACGCCCTGGCAGGCTTCGCCGACCGGCACGTGATCGTCGAGAAGGGCCGCTCGGTCTGGACCGGCACGAGCGCCGAGCTCACCACCGATCCCAGCCTCAAGGACCGCTATCTCCATGTCTGAAGACGCCCAAGGGATCGATTACGAGGCCGAGTACAACAACCGGGCCCGGGTTCCCGACCACATGGTTCACATCGCCGGCTGGCAGCGGGACGCCGCCGCCTATCGGGAGGCGGCAGGGGGCGAGCTCGACCTCGCCTACGGGCCGGACGAGCGCCACCGCCTCGACCTGTTCCATCCCGCCGGCGGCGACCGGGGCGGTCCCGTGGTTCTGTTCATCCACGGCGGGTACTGGCAGGCCTTCGACAAATCCTCGTCGAGCCATCTGGCGCGGGGCGCCAACGGGCGCGGGCTGACGGTGGCCGTGCCGAGCTACCGCCTCGCCCCCGCCGCAGCCCTTGCGGAGATCGTGGCCGACATGGAGGCGGCCGCAGGCTTCGTCATGCGCCGCACCGGCCGCCCCCTGGTGGCCTGCGGCCACTCGGCGGGCGGGCACCTGTCGGCCTGCCTGGTGGCGCGCTCCGCCGCATGGGAGCGCCCCATCGGCGCCGCCATGCCGATCTCCGGCCTCTTCGACCTCCCGCCCCTGGTCTCCACCTCGGTCAACCGGGCGCTCGGCCTCACGGTCGAGGAGGCGCAGCGCCTGAGCCCCCTCGCCTGGCCGCCCCCGACGAGCGGCCGCCTCGCCGCCGTGGTGGGCGGGGCGGAGAGCAGCGAATACCTGCGCCAGTCCCGCACCCTCGCCCAGCATTGGGGAGCCGCCGGCGTGGCGGCCCGCTGCCACGAGGTGCCGGGGGCCAACCACTTCACCGTCATCGCAGGGCTGGCGAACCCGGACGACCCGCTGGTGGATATGCTGGTTGAGCTGGCGGGGGACGCTTAGGGGCGTGCGGGTGGATGCTCGTCCTGGCGGGCTGACGCCGCGACCGCCTCGCTCCGGCCGGTCCGAACGACCGGTGGAATGACACCCTCTGCTTGTCATCACCGGCCTTGTGCCGGTGATCCCGATCCGGATGGCGCTGCAGTTCTCTCATCGGGATGGCCGGGACAAGCCCGGCCATGACGTGGTGGGTGTCATCCCGCCGATCCCTCGGATCGGACCGGCGAGCGAAGCGAGGGAAGGGGATCGCGTGCAGGATAGAGCGCGCTCTTCCCTCCCCGTTGCGGGGAGGGACAAAGGGTGGGGGTCGCAGGGTCAAAGCTCGCGGCTTCAATGAAAAGCGCTAAGGCCGCTACAGCGCCTGCCTCCCTGACACTAGACGGTGTCTGGATATTTAAGTTGCTGCACGGGCTAATCTTTTGGTCATGAGGCGGCTCATCGCGAGGTAGATCCACGTCTCGGTGGTGGCCGGCAGGCCCTCCCAGTCTTTGGCCAAGCGGCG
>JAESGY010000068.1_pt1 | contig 98074 bp, 105 predicted proteins | sample 9269841 | NCBI WGS metagenome assembly JAESGY01 (sample SAMN17022865, study PRJNA683097) | algae metagenome | isolation source: Spirirestis rafaelensis WJT71-NPBG6 and co-occurring heterotrophs from... | place: USA: Pinto Wells, Joshua Tree National Park, Colorado Desert, CA | collected 2006-08-15 | reverse complement strand
GCTTGAGCGCGTGGTGCAAAAAGCGTGCTTGATGGACGGGCTCGGACCTGTGATCCCGCAACCGGGATGGAGAATTGAATGAACTGAAGCAATTCGACCTTGATCCGATGCTCCTCATGTGAGCCCTACGTGCTGTTCTACACCACCAAGCGCGTGGGCGGCGGCGTGCAGGATTATGCGGCGATCAAGCTGTTGAAGTTCGCGGCTTAAGCCACGGTGTCATCCAATCCACGCACGTCATGGCCGGGCTAGTCCCGGCCATCCCGATCCGAGAGGTGCAACGCCTGTCGGTTCGGGATCACCGGCACAAGGCCGGTGATGACGTGAGGGTGTCATCCCCGGCGCACGAAGTGCGGGAAGGGGATCCATGGCGCTGAGGGTACTGGTGGATTCCCTTCCAATCCGCTGACGCTCCGGCCGGGAACGACACCCTCTCACGTCATAGTCGGGCTAGTCCCGGCCATGACGTCCTAGGAAACACTGACCTCATCCTGAGGAGGCGCAAAGCGCCGTCTCGAAGGAGGTTCCAGTGCCCTCTGGGGACTCCTTCGAGACGCAGCCTGACGGCTGCTCCTCAGGATGAGGTCAGAAGGAGCAGGACTGGGATCACCGGCAAAGGCCGGTGATGACGTGGAGGATATACTCAATTCCCCGCCCAGGCGGCGTTGAGGCTCTGCATGCTGCCTGTGATCCAGCGCAGGTGCTCCACCACGGGCGTCACGGCCGTGAGGCCGCCGCAGGCGGTCGGCCTGGGCGAGCGCAGGGCGCCGCTTGACCAGCTCGTGATGCCGTAGAGCTGATACCCGCTCTGGGTTGCGGCGAGGATCGGTCCGCCGGAATCACCCCGGCAGGCGCCCGCGCCGGTGGTTTCGGCGAGCCGGTTCCGGTCGGCCACGATGAGGACGCGGTTTGCGACCTCGATGGGGCCGAGGGAGACGAGATTGGTCTGGCGCAGCGTCCGGGCCGTGCCGCGGGCGCGCTCCGAAAGCACACCGTAGCCTGCGATGGTCACACCGTCGCCCACATCGATGCGCCCGGCCTGGGTCGGATCGAGGGCTAGGAAGTCGGGGCCGAGAGGCCGGTCGAGTTTGACCACGGCGAGATCGATGCCGGGCTGCGTGCGCGGTGTGGTGCCGGGCACGAAGGTCGGATGGATGGCAAGCGCCGCGACGTTGAAGCGCTGCGGCCGGAAGGCGCGTGTGAGTGCGGTCACCCGGTAGGCGGCGCGATCGATCACGCAATGGGCCGCCGTCAGCACGAGATCGGGCCCGACGATCACGCCCGAGCAGAGCTCGCCCAACGAGTTTTCGATGGAGACGACGGAGCGGCGCAGTCCGTTCGGATCGCGCGAGGTCGCACCCTGCAGGATGGCCCAGGCCGGACTTGCGATGAGGGTGAAGGCAGCGAGGGCGAGAATCGGCAATGCGCGCATGGAGTGATGATGCCGTGAAGGAAGGATTTTGTAAGGCAAGACCTCGGCCGGGAGGTTAGTTCCGTTACATTATGAATTTCTAAAACCCGTTGCCGCTCCACAACGCCGCACGGTTCCAGCCCTTCAAAGTCCTGTCGATCCATTCGCGCTGCGGACCGACAAGGATGCCCTGCGTAAGGCCTCCGCAGCTGCGGCCCTTGGCGGGCGCCGCCCAACTCGTGATGGCCGCCACCGTCGCCCCGGACGCCATCGGCCCGCCGGAATCGCCCTGGCAGGCGCTGGCCGACCCGGAGCCCTCGGCCCAGAGCAGAATCCTGCTCGGTCCATAGGGTTCGACGGCGGTGAGCGACGCGGAGCGGAAGGTGCCGGTGCTCTTGGCATCGCCCTCGCGGGCAAGCCCATAGCCGCCGACGGTGACGAAGGTGTTCTCGGGAACTTTCACGGCGCTGAGCGTCGCCCGCTCGAAGCGCGCGGGCAGGGCTTCGGGCACGCGAAGGAGCGCAAGATCGATGGAGCGCTGGCGCGTCTCGATGGCCTTCGCGTTGTAGCCGGGATGCACGGCCTTCGCGGACGGCACGATCAGCACGGGCTCGCCGGCCTCGTCGCGAAAATGCACCCGGTGCTCGGCGGCCCCCGTGACGCAATGGGCGGCGGTGAGCACCACGTCGGGGGCTAGCACTACGGCGCTGCACACGCCGCCGTTCGAACTCAACACCATCACGCTCTGGCGCGACAGCGGGCCCTCATCGGGCCGGCCGCCGACGATGGCGTGGGCGCCCGCAGCAGGCAGCACAAGCGCGAAGCAGAGCGTGATCAGACGTTTCATGACAGCACAAGGATCCTTGTTTCCGATGATTCCCATATTCGTCAGCGGCCCCGCCGTCGAGCCCGTCACGCTCGCTGAGATGAAGGCCTATCTGCGCGTCGACGACGATGACAGCGCGCAGGATGACCTGATTTCAGGCCTCATCAAGGCAGCCAGGCTCATGATCGAGGCGGCATCCCGGCGGATCCTCATCGAGCAGCGCTGGCGCGTGGTGCTCGACCGCTGGCCCCGCGATCGCGTGATCCTGCTGCCGCTCTCGCCTCTGATCGCCGTGGATGCGATCAGGGCCACCGATGCATCGGGCACCACGGTGGAACTGCCGGATGATGCCTTCGAGGCGGATGGATTGAGCGACCCGCCGTGCATCAGCGTCAAGGATGCGCCGGAGCCAGGCAAGTCCCGCAACGGCATATCCGTCGAGCTGCGGGCCGGCTACGGCACGACCGCAGAGGCGGTGCCTGCAACCCTGAAGTTCGCCATCCGCATCCTCGTGGCGCACTGGTTCGAGAACCGCGGCGACGTCACGGGCGAGCAGATCCTGCCGCCAGAAGCTCTTGCGCTTGTGGCGCCGTTTCAGAGGGCGCGGTTGAAGGTGCTGCGGCCTGTCACCCCCATCCCGTCTCCCTCAACCCTCATCCTGAGTGTCTGACTCATAAAGGACCGGCAACCCTTCTTACGTCATCACCGGCCTTGTGCCGGTGATCTCGATTGCTTGAAACGCCGTGCTTGTCAGCATCGGGATGGCCGTCACTGATCCTCGGATCAAGTCCGGGGACGGCCATGACGGAAACAGAAGCGTGTTCCTGTTTATGAGCCAGCCTCTGAGGAGCAGACGAAGTCCGCGTCTCGAAGGATCATCCAGAGATCACTGGAACCTCCTTCGAGACGGTCGCTTAAGCGACATCCTCAGGATGAGGTCGAGTGTTGTTCGACCGGGTCAATTCCCACGCAAAGACCACTCCATGACATCCAAATCCCTATCTATCGGCGCCCGCTCGCGCCAGTTCGTGCTCGAGCTGCCGCTGGAGCGGCCCGACGGCTTCGGCGGCGTCATCCGGTCCTATGCGCCGGGGCCTCAGGTCTGGGGCGCCATCGAGATGCTCTCAGGCCATGAGCGCGTGCGCGCTGACCGGCCGGAGCAGAGCCTCACCCACCGCATCACCCTGCGCTGTCGCGAGGGCGTGACGGGGGCCATGCGGCTCACCTCGGGTCTGCGCCGCTTCGCCATCCGGGCGGCCTCCGATCCGGATGGATCGAAGCGCGATCTCGTCTGCCTCATCGACGCGGCCTCAGGCGACGCGGAGCTGCGCGCGCTCATGGGGGGGTCCCTACGCCTCTACGACGAGCCGCCGCGCGGGACTGAGCCGGTCTATGCGCTGTTCGGCGACGTGAAGGCCGAGGACTGGTCCACCGATCTCGACCGCGGTCATGCGCAGAGCATGATCTCGTGATCTGGTCGGAGAAGGGCGGTGTGCGCACGGCGCTCATGGTCGCGGACCGCTTCTTCGCGATCCTCGACGATGCTTCGCTCCCGCTGCAAGGTCACCGCCCCGTCAACCTGCGCGTCACCGAACTCACCTCCGCCCGCGACAAGGATTCCGGCCTCGCCCGCGTGACGCTGCGCCTGCGCGCGGTGACGGAAGTGACGTGAGGTCTCCCTTTCTCCCTCAACAACAAAGGACATCCCATGCCTGCTCAGAAGGGCAAGGATCTGCTCATCAAGATCGGTGACGGGGGCAATGCCTTCGTGACGGTGGCGGGGCTGCGCACCCGCCAGATCGCCTTCAATGCCGAGACCGTCGATGTAACGCACGCTGAATCCGCCGGACGCTGGCGCGGCGCACGCCGGCGCCGGCGTGCGCCGCGCCAGCATCTCCGGCTCCGGCGTGTTCAAGGACGAGGCGTCCGACGCACGTATGCGTCAGGTCTTCTTCGACGGCGACATTCTCACTTATCAGATCATCATTCCGGATTTCGGGCGCATCGAGGGTCCGTTCCAGATCACGAGCCTGGGGTACCGCGGCGACCATGCGGGCGAGGTGACCTTCGAGATGGCGTTCGAGTCTGCGGGCGCGCTCGCCTTCGTGGCAATGTAAGCGGGTCTTCGCTGCACTCGATCTGAAAACGCGTTCCCGCCGTCATCCTCGGGCTTGTCCCGAGGATCCACGTCTTTGTCGAGGTTGAAGACGTGGATGGCCGGAACAAGTCCGGCCATGACAAAAGGTGATTTCTAATCAGGAAAGAACAACGATGCCCAACAGACGACGGGGCGAGGTGGCGCTGCAGCTCGGCGACACGCGCTACACCCTCTGCCTCACGCTCGGCGCGCTCGCGGAGTCGGAGGAGGCCTTCGGCGTGCAGGATCTGATGGCGTTGACGGAGCGCTTCGGCACCGGGCGGCTGTCGAGCCGCGACCTCCTCACGCTTCTCGCCATCGCGCTACGCGGTGGTGGTCATGCGCTGAGTGACGCAGAGGTGGCGAACCTGCCGCTGAATGAGGGCATCGAGCCCGTAGCGGCGGCTTTGGCCGATCTTCTCGTCATAACCTTCGGCGGAGGCGAGACATCGCCAAACCCTCCGTCATCCCAGGAGGCGAGCGCGAGCCATGCGCCTTCCCCTGGGATGACGCGCTGACGCTGGGTTTAGGCATCCTGCGATGGAGCCCAGAAACCTTTTGGCGCGCAACGCCGCGCGAACTCATTGCGGCCTGGGAGGGGCTGCATGGCAGGCCAAGAGCTGAGCCGGCACTGCGCGGGGATCTCAGGCGTTTGATGGAGGCGTTTCCGGATGGCGAAACGATGAAGCATAAAGAGACTGGCTGAAGAATGCCGCCGAATGAACAAGGGAGGCCGGGAAGTATATGCCGAAACCCGGTTGCAAGTGACCGCCCCCGCCAGCTCAACACACTCATATTCTAGTCCCAGTAGTAAGGCTGGACCGCAATGACTCTGTAGTCTGGGATTTTCATGGTGTCTGTGCTCCCAGTGAAGATAGCACCTCTCGCCTCTGCACAGAGAATATACGGCTTTCGATATTGCTCAGTCGCAATGATGCCGATCTTGATTGGTGCGACTGCTTTCGCAGCTTCGTACTCGCAAGTTTTATCGACCTGTACCCACTCAGTTTGCTTCAGTGATCCGACCTTGAAGAGAAGCTGAGGCCTTGCTCGTTTTTCAACACATCCAACAGTTGCCGCTAGAGCCAAGAGAAGAGGGCACAGCAGGAGCCTGGAAGTAGACTGGATTCTCATGACTTCGGTCGTGTAAGTTGATCGGTTGTCCCAACGTAGTGGGCGCCCTTCGCGTCCATGCAGAGCACAAAGATTCTCCGCCAGTTCTCTCTCGCTGTGATGCTGTTTTTTAGATTAAATCGCAGTTTTCTCGGCTTTCAATTTGCACTCTGAACCCGCACGAGAGTACTGCCCTTGGGATAAGTCCTGCGCATCAAAAACAAAGTCTGGCCTACGCTTTACGTTGCAACTTGCAAGCAACGTAAGCGGAAGTATGAAGCACATAGAGAGGTGCAAAGTGGCTGATAACAACAAATATGGAAAGATGAATCTCCAGAGGCGGAGATCAAAAAGGATCGAGAACTCCAGCTCAATATGCTCATCGGCCTCTCCGAAAAGTTCGGCGACTTCCTATCCAATGCTTTTGCCAAGAATTTCTCGGAAGGCAAGAAATTTGATAACGTTCTAAAATCGGTCCGCCAATCCGTTGTGGAAACGGGGTTGCGTCTGGCGCTGGCGCCGTTGCAACTCGCCCTGAGCCAAAGCGTGTAGGCATGATGACGGGCGCTCTTCAGGGCTCGCTGCCGATGGATGGCGGCGGGCTTCTTGGCGGATTGGCCAAGGGATTAGGCTCGATCCTCGGCTCCCTGTTCGGCGCCGGCGGGCCGGCCCTCGCCAAGGGGGGCGTGCTCTCGCGCGGCATGCTGATGCCGTTCCCCAGGGCGGTGTCGTCGGCGCGCCGACTTACTTTCCGCTCGGGCGCGGGCTCGGCCTCATGGGCGAGCAGTGAGCGGAGGCCGTGATGCCGCTGGCGCGCGGGCCGGACGGGCGGCTCGGCGTGCGGGGCGGCGGGGGAGGGCGGCCGGTCTCGGTCACCGTGAACGTCACGACCCCGGACGCGGACAGCTTCCGCCGCTCCGAGGCGCAGGTGTCGGCTGCGCTCGCCCGCGCGGTCGCGCGGGGCCAGCGGGGCATGTGAAGGCAAACGCCTTCCACAAGCGGCAACCTCATCCTGAGGAGGCAGGCTCATCAAGGACCGGCAGCCCTGCTCCCGTCATCACCGGCCTTGTGCCGGTGATCCCGATGGCCAGAAGCGCCGTGCTTGTCAGCATCGGGATGGCCGGCACAAGGCCGGCTATGACGAAAACTGAGGCGTGTTCCTCTCTATGAGCCAGCCTCCGAGGAGGTCGCGCAGCGACCGTCTCGAAGGATGAGGGTTTGAGATTCTTGTAAAAGGACATCAGGCGCCCGTGCCCTCGAGCATCGCCATGATCTCGTCCTTGATCTGCAGGCGGCGCCGCTTCAGCTCCTCCTCGACCTCCTCGGGCTTTGGCTCCACCCGGGTTTCGATCCGGTGGATGGTGCGGTTCAGCTCGTCGTATTCGTCATAGAGCCGCGCGAAGCGGCCGTTGCTCGTCTTCAACTGGTGGATCCGGTCGATCTTGTCCGGGAAATCCTGCGCCAGGTCGTTGGGAGCATTGCTCATCGCGGGCCGCCTCCGTGTTGAATTGCTCGCGCCTCGTCAACGCCACCCCGGTTCTTTCGTTTCAACCTTCAGGATGTCCCTATGGCCTCAGACTTCCACGAGGTCCGCTTTCCCCTCGACGTCAGCCTCGGCAGCCGGGGCGGGCCCGTGCGGCGGACCGATATCGTCACGCTCGCGTCCGGCCGGGAGCACCGCAACAGCCGCTGGGCCGGCTCGCGCCGCCGCTACGATGCGGGCCTTGGGGTCAGGACCGTCGATGCGCTGCACACGGTGATCGCCTTCTTCGAGGAGCGGCGCGGCCGGCTCTACGGCTTCCGCTTCCGCGACCGCACCGACTGGCGCTCAGGCCCGCCCTCCAAGGAGCCGACGCCGCTGGACCAGCGCATCGGTACCGGCAATGGGGCGGAACGGAATTTCCAGCTGGTGAAAGCCTATGGCTCCACCTTTGCGCCCTACAGCCGCGCAATCGCCAAGCCGGTCAGCGGCACCGTGCAGGTTGCGCTCAACGGGGTGGAGCAGGCGGTGGGCTCGGGCTTCAACTGCGATCCGGCGACGGGGGTTGTAACCTTTGCGGCTGCGCCCCCTCCAGGTGCCATCATCACGGCGGGCTTCGCCTTCGACGTGCCGGTGCGCTTCGATACCGACGAGCTCGACATCGACCTCTCCACCTTCGATGCCGGCGGCATCCCGCAGATCCCGCTGATCGAGATCGTTCCTTAGATGCACGACGCTGTCGTCCCCGGCGAGCGCAGCGAGGGAAGGGGATCCATAGCGTTGCGCGAGCGGGTGGATTCCCTCCCCCTCCGCTGCGCTTCGGCCGGGAATGACACTTCTGGCCCTGACACCCTCCGCCGTCATCCCCGGACTTGTTCCGGGGATCCACGTCTTTGTTGTCCAACCCTCCAGCCTCATCCTGAGGAGCAGCCGTCAGGCTGCGTCTCGAAGGATCATCCGGCGCGCACTGGAGCCTCCTTCGAGACGGTCACTGAAGTGACCTCCTCAGGATGAGGAAGGAGCCGCAACGGATCGAAGACGTGGATGGCCGGAACAAGCCCGGCCATGACGAGCGGGTGAATTGACGGACGCCTCACAACTCAAGCTGAATTTCCATGCGCACCATTCCCCCAAAATCTCGCCACCCATCTCACCGAAGGAGCCACTACGCTCTGCCATTGCTGGCGGGTCATCCGGCGCGACGGCGTTGCCTTCGGGTTCACCGACCATGATCGCGACATCAGCTTTAACGGCACCACTTATGCGGCCCGCTCGGGGCTCGAAGCCGCGGAGGCGACCGCCGAACTCGGCTTCGCGGTCGGCGGCGGCGAGGTGGCCGGCGCGCTCGTCTCCGCAGGGCTCACAGAGGACGACATTCCTTCTTGCCTCTACGACGATGCGAGCCTGGAAATCTGGCTCGTGAACTGGAGCAACGTGGCCGAGCGCGTGCTCCGCGACATCGGCTCCATCGGCGAGATCCGCCGCGCTGACGGCAGCTTCGTCGCCGAGGTGCGGGGGCTCACGCACCGCTTCGACGAGGAGCGCGGACGGCTGTTTCGCGCCACCTGCTCGGCCGATCTCGGCGATGCGCAATGCGGCGTCAACCTCTCCGCATCCGCCTATGCCGATACGGGAACGGTCACGCGCACGGACGGCGCGTTGAGCATCGCGGCGTCCGGCATCGGCTTCGCGGACGGATGGTGCAATGCAGGCCGGCTCACCTGGATGAGCGGCGACAACGCAGGCATCGCCGTCGGGATCAAGGTGCACCGTGCGATTGGCGGAGTCGACGAGTTCGACCTGTGGCAGCGTGCGCCGGAACCCATCAAGATCGGCGACATGTTCCGCGTCACGGCGGGCTGCGACAAGACCCATGCCATGTGCCGAAGGAAGTTCGACAACGTCGCAAACTTCCGCGGCTTTCCGCACATGCCCGGCAACGACTTCGTCATCCGCATGCCGCAGCAGGGCGAGCCGGGGTTGAATGGCGGAAGCTTCTTTCGGTGAGGCCCTCTGACCGTCCCGATCTCCACACAGCCTCATCCTGAGGAGGACTGTCAGGTCCGTCTCGAAGGACGAGGCGTCTCCAGTGCTCTCTAGACCCTCCTTCGAGACGGTCGCTGCGCGACCTCCTCAGGATGAGGGTTTTCTATTTTGAAGCGGCTTTTGCATTATGCCCACACCTCATCAGATCGTCACCGAAGCCCGCTCCTGGATCGACACGCCCTACCGTCATCAGGCCTCGCTCAAGGGCGTCGGCTGCGATTGCCTCGCGCTGCTGCGCGGCGTGTGGCGCGAGGTCATGGGGGCGGAGCCGGAACTGCCGCCGCCGTACTCGCCCGATTGGGCGGAGGCCGGGGCCGATACGCTCGTTGCGGCTGCGCGAAAGCATCTCGTCGAGATTGATCCCACACAGGTCACGGCGGGCGACGTGCTGCTCTTTCGCTGGCGTGACAACCTGCCGGCCAAGCACTGCGCCGTCGCGACGTCGCCCGACACCATGATCCACGCCCAGGACGGCGCCGCGGTCACGGAGGTCGCGTTCCGTCCCTGGTGGCGCCGTCACCTGTCCCATGCCTTTCGTTTCCCGGATGCACCCTGATGGCCACCATCGTTCTTCAAACCGTCGGTTCCGTCGTGGGCGGCATGGTCGGCGGGCCGATCGGCGCCATGGCGGGCCGGGCTCTCGGCGCCCTGGCGGGTGCCGCCATCGACAATGCGGTCTTTTCCGGCAGCGACACGAAACATGTGGAAGGCCCGCGCCTCAAGGACATCGACGGGCTCACCTCCACGGAGGGCGCGCCGATCCCGCGGGTCTATGGCCGCGCGCGCATCGGCGGTCAGCTCATCTCGGCGACGCGCCTGGAGGAGGTGGTGAACACCAAGTCCGACCAGGGTGCCCAAGGCGGCAAGGGCATGGGCGGGCCGAAGACCGTCACCACCACCTATTCCTATTTCGCCAATCTGGCAGTCGGGCTCTGCGAAGGCCGCATCGCCTTCATCCGCCGGGTCTGGGCCGATGGGCGCGAGCTCGATCTCAGCACGCTCACCATGCGGGTGCACAAGGGCAGCGACACGCAGAATCCCGATCCGCTGATTGTTGCCAAGGAAGGCGCCGATCAAGCGCCAGCCTATCGCGGGGTGGCCTATGTGGTGTTCGAGCGCCTGCCGCTCGCAGATTTCGGCAACCGGGTGCCGCAATTCTCCTTCGAGGTCGTGCGCCCCGTCGATGGGCTCAACCGCATGGTCCGCGCCGTGTGCCTCATCCCCGGGGCGAGCGAGTTCGGCTACGACACCAAGCCGGTGATGCAGGTGCTCGATCTCGGCAAGACGCGGCCGGAGAACCGCCATCAGCTGCAGCGTTCAAGCGATGTTTCGGCCTCTCTCGATGCCCTGGAGGCCCTGTGCCCGAACCTGAAGCGCGTGTCCCTCGTGGTGAGCTGGTTCGGTGACGACCTGCGCGCCGGCTCCTGCCTCATCGAGCCGCGCGTGGACGTGAAGGTGAAAACCACGGATGGCGCCACGTGGTCCGTGGCAGGGCTGACGCGGGAGGATGCGAAGGCGGTGTCGCTTTCAAAGGGTACGCCCGCCTATGACGGAACGCCCTCCGACGAGAGCGTGATCCGGCTGATCCGTGCCTTGAAGGATCGCGGCCTGGAGGTGGTGCTCTATCCGTTCGTGATGATGGACGTGCCGGCAGGTAACGATCTGCCCGACCCTTATGGCGGCACCGGGCAGCCGGCCTATCCCTGGCGCGGGCGCATCACCTGCCATCCCGCACCGGGAGAAACCGGTTCGCCCGGCGGAACGGCATCTGCCGCCACGCAGGTGAATCTCTGGTTCACGCGCAGCTCCGGCTTCAATCGCATGGTTCTGCATTATGCTGAACTTGCGGAGTAGGCGGGTGGCGTCCACGGTTTTATCCTATACAGCGAACTCGTCGGCCTCACCCGCGTGCGTTCCGGCTCGGGCGTCTATCCTGCGGTCGCGCGGCTCAGAGACCTTGCGCAGGAGATCCGCGCGATCCTGCGCGCCTCGACCGAGATCGTCTATGCGGCCGACTGGACCGAATACGGCGCCCATGTGCTGAACGGCGGCAGCGAGGTGCGCTTTCCCCTCGATCCGCTCTTTGCGAGCAGTGCCATCGATGCGGTCGGGATCGATTACTACCCGCCAATCTCCGATCGCGTGGATTGTCGTTTTTTGTCAATCGCTTGAACGTCGCGTGGTGCAGCCGTTGGTGCAGTGGCGCGCCTTGTCCTGATCGTGAAGGCCCTTGCTTGCGCCACCCCCGAGCGCCTGGTGCACGCGCGTTAGCCGACCTCGTCACTTCCTTGGCCGCGGTTGGCCAGGCGCAGATTGCCGTGGCCGACGCGGCATGGCCCACCCCCCGGGCTCCCCCGCACGTCGGGCTCCAATCCCTATCATGTCCTCGGACCTAATCGCAGCCCTCCCCATCTTTCTGACAGGTGTGTGAGGTGGTTCGGCTAGACCACGCCGCTCCCCAATCGAACACAAACCGGATACTGATGGATCGAGATGATTTTCCGGTTTTGACATGGGCTAAGCTTGGTTCCCGCGTACCTCTTGGCTCGTGCGTAGCCTAGGTTTGCGCTGCCACGTCTGCATCTAAGTGGTGAGCGGACCGTTGGACAGCCCCACCTAAAGGCAGCGTTTGCCCCAGAGCTGACTCTAGCTGTTCCAACACAGTTCGCGTTTGCCACGGTTCCGTAATTCCCGTCGCATGAAATCTCAGACCACATGCGTCTCGGCGGAGGGCGCTTCAGTTCCTGTTCGATACATCCCTCTCCACGAAAAAGCTCCCTCGCCGCTGAGGGAGCAGGAGGGAGCAGGAGGGAACGCCCGAAGTCGGGCAGATCCGATCCTACGTGTCTGGTCCAACCACCCCACCACACAGGTTAAACGCGGCAGGAGATATCGACCGGATCGGCGCGCCTGGCGCAGTGGTCAACGTGAAAACTCCCCCGTCGAGGGGTAATCGACGGGGGAGTTCTCTCAGGAGCTGACTTGCTTGTCTTAGGATTGCGGATTGAGCTTTCGGGATCAATCCGCAATCCTAAGCGTGCGCCTTCCGCAGGGCCGCGGCCTTCACCTAAGTGAAACCAGGCCGGAGTTTCTGGCCGGGTCAGCGCACAAGATCTCGCCAGTGCAGCCATCGTCGCTGATGGCCCTGCGGCGGCTTCCACTTAGGTTATGCGGCTGTCTCTGCTTAGGTTAAACGTGGCAACAGTTTTTCGGCCTGATCACTCATTCGAAGTCCAACCTTAATCTATGTGGTGGCGAAGCTTCTGAGGCGTCCAGAGATTGGGTTGGGCATGACAAGGGTTGCACCATGCCGCGCTACTTCTTTCACACAAGCATCCAAGACCGTTTGATCTGGGACGTAACCGGGCTGGAGCTGCCTGAAATTGCAAGTTCAGAAGATGCGGAGCTGACCCTGGCGCTTTGGTCTGAGGCTTTCACCAAGCAGTTCCAGAAGGGCCGAAACCTCGTGGTCACGGACGCAACAGGCAAGGTGCTGTTCGTCACGGGCGAATGACCCTCTTTCCTTTTACCTAACGGGAGAGCTGCGATGTTGAGGCTACCGATCTGCGGGTTTGCACGACGCGTTGACAACACGGTGGCTCGGGCCATGGCCATTCTCAACACCCGAGAGGACTATACAGCCAGGCGGGTTTCCCGGCTTGTGCTGCCAGCTCCAAGGTTCAACAGGCCCTCTCGCTGGCGTGAGCAGTGACAACACTGCGGTTGGTCCTCAAGCCTGCTCCACGAATGGGCTTTTGCGACTTACGCGGCCTTGCGGCTCAGGGTTTGTCCCACCCAGGCTCCGGCGTCCTCGGAAGTCTTGAACAGGGGCGCGTCCCAGACGTTGCACTTGCCGAACCCCGCCTCCAGGTGCCAACACCCCTTGTGGTCAAGGTCATGGCACTCGCCATCAAGGCGGACGAACACGGCGGCGAGCTGGTCATCGGCGAGGACGAGATTGCCCTCATTGTCATGGCCGTCGATGATTCGCCTTCAGGTCAGGACGAAGGGTCGGTTGCCAAATGGCAAGACACCCAGGGGGAACAAGGAAGCCTTGATAGCTCCCACATCAAAGACAGTCATTCACCTATGTGTGGCTTAGTCCCTAATATCGGCATGGTCGAGCCGCGGCATAAAGGTCATCTGAGAATTACGGTCATGCCAGCTTCTCTTGATAAAGTTAGTCTCAAAGCCAACATAGGTATAAGACTGGCACTCATTTTTGTTCCAGTGTCGCTCTACTACCAGCAACCGATCTCAGGCGCTGATGGCTGAGAGCTTTACATGCTCCCGCCTGCAAGGCAGGGAGCATGATCTTGGCCACAGCATTCCACCCCAAATACAACCCGATGATCCGCAAGCTGGAGAGCATCTTCACGCTCTCGGATGACGAGCGACACGCCCTCCAAACGCTGCCGATGCAGGTTGTTGCCATCAAGGCCGATCAGGACATCGTGCGCGAGGGCGATGTTCCCTCCCGTTCCTGCCTGATCCTGAGTGGCTTCGCCTGCACCTACAAGATGACAGTGCAAGGCAAGCGCCAGATCGTCTCCTTCAACCTTCCAGGCGACATCCCCGACCTTCAGAGTCTGCACCTGAGGGTCATCGACAACGGCATCAGCACCATCAGCCCGTGCAGCGTCGGGTTCATCACCCATGAGGACCTGCGTGCCGTCTGCGAGCGCTATCCCCGCATCACAGCCGCCTTCTGGCGCGAGACCCTGATCGATGCCGCCATCTTCCGGGAGTGGGTGCTCAACGTCGGACGCCGGGAGGCCTACACGCGCATGGCCCATGTGCTGTGCGAGTTGCTGACGCGCCTGAGGGCGGTTGGCCTTGTGGAGGACCATGCCTGTGATCTTCCGATCACCCAGGGCGAGTTCGCCGACGCGCTCGGTGTCACGACGGTTCACGTCAACCGGGTTCTTCAGGCCATGCGGGCCGACGGCCTGATCGAGCTGAGTGGCGACCGGCTGAACATTCCTGACTGGGACAGGTTGAAGGAAGTAGGCGAGTTCGACCCGACCTACTTGCACCTGGAAAACAATCAGGCCGCCGCATGACCTTCACCCTTCAGCCCATCCGCGTGGCGACAGGCTTCGATGAAGAGGGCATGATGGTCCTCGACGCGGAGCAGCGGCTGGTGGCCGTGCTGGTTCGCCTTTCCGACGACAACGAGGTGGCTGCGGGGCAGTGGTACCTGGAGGCAGGCTTCGGCCGCCTGGATGGCGGAAGCCATCCGCTGTTCTCCAACCTAGACACGGCGCAGGAGTGGATCAGCCGACGTATCGCCAAAGGATCCTGATCAGGTCTTTCCCGAGACGTCTTTCTCGTCTTCGCTGGTCCGGTCGAGTTCACGGTTCAGATCGGCCACGGATTGGCTCAAGGCGTGAGCGCGGGCAATCTCGGCACGTGATCCCTCAATCGCCCGATTGGCTCGGTCGATTGTTTCACTGAGCGAGGGTTGGCCTTGCTCAGACTTGTCGTTCGGGGAAGCAGGAGAGGCCATGGAACGGCAGCCTACAAGGGAACGCCCACCTCGGCGTTAACCTTCTTTAACGATAGGCTTCAATCGTGCCATGAAAGGGCTTCGCGGTTGAGCCTTAACCGGCCGGATCCCGCCACGGTCGGTTCCTGTGTGCCGGCCTCACGAAAGGCGCATTAACATAGGATAATCCCGACATTGTCGGCATTCGATCCTGAGGCGTCGACAACAGAGAGACCTGTGCTCCCGACTTGGCGACAAGGGAGGGTGTCTTGGACGCCATTCACCACCACACGGCCGCGTTGATCCGCAAGCTGGAGAGCATCGCCTCGCTCATGCCGGACGAGAAGGCCGCCCTGCTGCGCCTGCCGCTGCGGCTGAAAACCGTCGCGACGCACCAGGACATCATCCGTGCAGGCGACACCCCGTCCGAGAGCTGCCTTATCGTGAACGGTTTCGCCTGTCGCTACATCCTCACCGCCGAGGGCAAGCGCCAGATCCTGTCGTTCCATATCAGCGGCGACATTCCCGACCTCCAAAGTCTGCACATCGATGTGATGGATCACAGCCTGGCCACGCTGGTCCCCTCCAGCCTTGCCTTCATCCAGCATGATGACCTGCGCAGCTTGATGCGAAGCCATCCCCGACTCGGAGATCTGCTCTGGCGCGACACCCTGATCGATGCGGCAGTCTTCCGCCAGTGGATGGTGGGGCTGGGGCGGCGTTCGGCCCATGGCCGGATTGCCCACCTCCTGTGCGAGTTGCTGGTGCGCTTGCGCTCCGTCGCGCTGGTGGAGGACCATGCCTTCACGCTGCCGGTGACCCAGGCCGAGCTGGGCGATGCCTTCGGGCTCTCGACGGTGCACGTCAATCGGGTGCTCCAGGATCTCCGGCGCGTCGGCCTGATCAGCCTGCACGGCGGCTCCCTGAAAGTGCTGGACTGGGAGGGGCTGAAGAATGCAGGCGAGTTCGACCCGACCTACCTGCACCTCGTGAAGAAAGAGGCGCTGTGACCGGGGTCAGGGTTTTCGCCAGCCTGGTCCACAAACAGGCGTGCACGTAACTCGTCCTACAATCCGCGAATGTCGTTTGTTGGCACATTCCGGAACTAGGCCGAATGTCTGCAACGGGGCCGAGAACAGACCAGAGTCCTTCATGCCTACAACAGAAAGGTCCCCACCGGGCAATGTCTTCTTGGGTCACTTGCGGAGGACCTTAGCCTCATGGCTTAAAACGAGATAAGCTGTGCAATTCCTAATCGTTGCGGGAGGAGCTTGCTTGGCTCCATACCTTCATCTATTGCCAAAAGACGTTCAGGTCGGAAGGCTGGATCACGGCCTACCTTGCGAGGATCTTTGACAGGATGGCTCCTGGTGCAAGGTCCGGTGCAGCGTCATCCTTGACGATGCCGTCCGCTGTCGGGCGGAACAGCGATGCGAGCACAAGTGCCCGCTCTTTCTCGTCTGCCTTCTCGTCCGCCGTGAGGGCAAGGTAGGTGAGCGCCATAGTAGCGCGTTCCTCCGCATTGATGGCCAAGTGGTGTTCACTCAGGAACAGCCGGACCATCTTGCCGTGAACTCGGGACCTGTCCGGGCCGTGCACATGCTGCAGACCGTCCTCGGGGTCGCGGCGGATGGGCTCATGGGGCCCGTGACCCTGAAGGCGGCCTGGCAAGCCGATCCCGCGGAAACGATCCGCCGTCTCACCCGAGCCCGCCTCGGCTTTCTCGGGCGCCTTGCCGCCTGGCCCGTCTTCGGCCGCGGCTGGCGCAGGCGGGTTCTTGCCGTCGAGCAGGGGGCTCTGCGGCTGGCGTCCTCTCCACCCCCTCATTCAAGGAACGTTTGACATGCTTGATACCAAGACCATCCTGGCCAGCCGCACGGTCTGGTCCAACCTGATCGGGCTTTCGGCCCTCGTCCTCGGGCTGTTCGGCTTCGACGGCTCGGCTCTCGCTACCGGCGCGGTCGAGGAGGCGCTCGTCGAGCTCATCGCCGTCGGCAGCTTCATTGCCTCGACCCTGGTCCGGATCGTCGCTACCAAACAGATCGTGAACCATAAGGATTATTGACGGATCAGGACGGTTTATCCTGCCGGGGCCGACCCTAACTACATTCAGAATTCGTTCAGTGCGGCAAAGGCATGGTCACCTCATGCGTCTGGTTTGTCTGGTCATAGCGTTGTGGGGGATGATGGGGGCGGCCTGTGCGCAAAGCGTATCGGCAGCCCTCGGAAACTGCCTTCCACCCCGCGAGATGCAGGAAGCCGTAGCCTCGAAGGGCGTCGTCACGCCGGCCTCCGCCGTGATGACGGCGCGCCGCCAGGTGCCGGGCGCCGACGTGGTCCGGGCGAGCCTCTGCCGCAACAGCGATGCCCTTGTCTATGTGATCATGGCCTTGCAAAAGGACGGTCGCATCGTGCAAGTGATGATCGACGGCTCTTCCGGGCGCGTAAGATCGGTGAAATAGGGAAGCCAAAACCGTGCGCCTACTCGTTGTCGAGGACGATAAAACCCTCAATAAGCAGATCGTGACTGCCCTTGAACAGGCAGGCTACGCGGTGGACACCGCCATGGACGGCGAGGAGGGGCAGTTCCTCGGGGACACCGAGCCCTATGACGCCATCATCCTCGATCTCGGCCTGCCGAAGGTGGACGGCGTTACCGTGCTGACCGCCTGGCGCCGCGAGGGTCGCAAGACCCCGGTCATCATCCTGACCGCCCGCGACCGCTGGAGCGACAAAGTGCAGGGCTTCGATGCCGGCGCCGACGACTACGTAACGAAGCCTTTCCACATGGAGGAGTTGCTTGCCCGCGTGCGCGCCCTGCTGCGCCGCTCCACCGGTCATGCTACGAGCGAGATCTCCTGCGGCCCCGTGAAGCTCGATACCCGCTCGGGCCGCGTGGCCGTGGACGGCAACCCGGTGAAGCTGACCTCGCACGAATACCGGCTGCTGTCCTACCTCATGCACCACATGGGGCGCATCGTCTCCCGGGGCGAGCTGACCGAACATCTCTACGACCAGGACTTCGACCGGGATTCCAACACCATCGAGGTCTTCATCGGCAGGCTTCGCAAGAAGCTCGGCGTCGATATCATCCAGACGGTCCGGGGACTGGGCTATCTCCTCGACGCCACCCAGGCCCAGACGACCCAAGCTCAGACCAAGACGTGACCGGCCTGTCACCGCTCGTGAAACGGTTCGCCAGCCGGCCCATCGCGGTCCGCCTGGCGGTCTCCTCGGTGTTCTGGAGCTTCGTGATCCTGCTGATCGCCGGGCTGATCCTGTCGACTCTCTACCGGGACAACACGGAGCGGGCCTTCGACCAGCGGCTTCTCGTCTATGCCAACACGCTGGCCTCCAACCTCGTCGGGCCGGGCGATCCCGACCGGGACCTCGGCCCCATAGGCGATCCCCGGTTCGAGCTGCCGCTGTCGGGCTGGTACTGGCAGGTGGCGCGCCCCAACGCGGCGCCGGCCGAGATCCGCTCCTCGAAATCGCTCTTCGGCGGACAGTTGCCGAACCTGGCCACCGGTGACGACCGGTTCGGGCAGATCCGCCGCGGCTACGGACGGGCGCCGGACGATCGCAACCTGCGGGTCATCGAACGCGACATCGACCTCGGCGAGGACGGACGTTACATCATCCGCGTGGCCGGGCCTGCCGACGAGATCGAAGCCGCGGCGCGGGACTTCATCTTCGCGCTGACCGTCACCTTCGCGCTTCTTGGGCTGGCGCTCGGCTTCACCACGCTGCTGCAGATCCGCTTCGGCCTGCGGCCCCTGTCGAATCTGCGCAGCGCGCTCGGCGCCATCCGGCAGGGAGAGGCGGAGCGCATCGCGGGCGAGTACCCGCGCGACATCTCCCCGCTCGCCAGCGAATTGAACCTGCTCCTCGACACCAACCGCGAGATCCTGGAGCGCGCCCGCACCCAGGTGGGCAACCTCGCCCACGCGCTCAAGACGCCGCTCAGCGTCATCATGAACGAGGCGGAGAACGCCCCCGAGGATGTGGCCGCCAGGGTCCGCGAGCAGGCGACACTCATGCGCGATCAGGTCAACTACTATCTCGACCGCGCCCGCGCGGCGGCGCTCGCCGGCACGCTCGGAACGCTCACGGAAGCCGAACCGGTGATCGCAGGGCTGGCGCGTACCTTCGCGAAGATCTACCGCGACAAGGATCTGGAGGTGGAGCTCGCCATTCCGCCGGACCTGCGCTTCCGGGGCGAGAAGCAGGATCTCGAGGAGATGGCCGGCAACCTCATCGACAACGCGGCCAAATGGGCCACGCGAAAGGTTGTGGTGGCCACCGAGATCGTCCGTGACGACGACCGGCCGCGCTTCCGCCTGCTCATCGACGACGACGGGCCGGGACTGCCCGAGGCCGCCAGGACCGAGATGCTCAAACGCGGCCGGCGGCTCGACGAGACGAAGCCCGGCTCGGGCCTCGGCCTTTCCATCGTCAGCGATCTGGCGGCTCTCTATCGGGGCTCGCTCCAACTCGATGCGTCGCCCATGGGCGGCCTGCGCGCCATCCTGGAACTCCCGGGGGACAGGAGCTCCCCTTAAGGAGATTTGCGCGTGACACCGTGCCACCGTCGTGCTTGAGGAGGACACGGAGTAAATAGGACTTTATGGTGATCTGGATCATTCTCCTGGCAATGACGGCGGCGGCCGTGATGGCGGTGTTGTGGCCGTTGTCGCGCCATTATGCCGTCGGGCGCCAAGCCAATCCGGACACGCAGTTCTACCGCGAGCAGATTGCCGAGATCGAGCGCGATCTGGCCCGCGGCGTGCTTCTCCCCAATGAGGCGGAAGCCGCAAAGGCGGAGGCCGGACGCCGGCTCCTGCGGGCCACGGGCCTGCAGGCCGAAGAGGCCTTTGCTGCCGTGGGCGAGCCGGCGCTGCGCCGCCGCCGCGCCGCATCGACGTTGGCCCTGTCGATCATCCCGCTGCTGGCGCTCGCGACCTATGAGATCTACGGCTCGCCCCAGCTGCTGAGCGAACCGCCGGGCGCGCGGATGCAGCCGCAGCAGGCCGGCGGCATGAACCTGCTCGGCGCCGTGGCCGACATCGAGGCGCATCTCGCCAAGAACCCGCAGGACGGGCGCGGCTGGGAGGTGATCGCTCCGGTCTATCTGCGCATGGGCCGCATCGAGGATGCGGTGAAGGCTTATGAATCGGCCGTCCGCTATCAGGCGCCCGATGCCGCCCGCTTCGCCAATTACGGCGAGGCCCTCGTGCTCGCCAAGGACGGGTTGATCTCGGCGGAGGCGCAAGCCGCCTTCGAGCAGGCGGTCAAGCTCGACCCGAGCGCCCCCAAGGCCCAGTTCTATCTCGCCCGCGCGGCCGTGCAGGACGGGCAGACCGGCAGGGCCAAGACCATCCTTGAGAACCTGCTCGCCTCCTCGCCGGCCGATGCGCCGTGGGTTGACCCAGTGAAGCAGGAACTGGCGGCGCTTGTCGCTCCCCAGCCCGAGGCAGCCCCGGCTGCGGCTGCACAGATCGGCCCCGAGGCCATCGCCGGCATGGTGGCGGGACTTGCGAGCCGTCTGGAAGCCCAGGGCGGTACGGCCGAGGAATGGACGCGGCTGATGCGCTCCTATGCCGTGCTGGGCCAGCGCGACAAGGCTACTGATGCGGCCAAGCGCGCCCGGGAGGCCTTGGCGCAGGATGCCGAGGCCTTGAAGACCATCGACACGATGGCCCAGGAACTGAAACTGACCGACGTTCAGCCATGACGAGAAAACAACGCCGCCTGACCCTCATCGGAGTTGCCGGATGCATCCTCGCGGTCGCACTGGGGCTCGTGCTCTATGCCATGAACGATACGATCGTGTTCTTCAACTCGCCGGCCGACATTCAGGCGAAGAACGTGCAGCCCGGCACGCGCATCCGCCTCGGCGGCCTTGTGAAGGAGGGCTCCGTGCAGCGCGGCGCCGACCAGCAGATCACCTTCGAGGTCATGGATGCCGAGGCGGTGATCAAGGTGAACTACAAGGGCCTGCTGCCCGACCTGTTCCGCGAGGGGCAGGGGGTCGTGGCCGAAGGCATTCTGGAGAGCCCCAGCGCTTTCCGCGCCGACTCGGTTCTCGCCAAGCACGACGAGAATTATATGCCGCGTGAGGTGGCCGATACGCTGAAGAAACAGGGTCACTGGCAGGGCGAGGCCAATGCCGCGCCCAAAACGCAGTAGCAAGGGAGAGCCCTCGTGTTGGTCGAGGCCGGACATTTCGCACTCGCGCTCGCCCTGGGCCTGTCGCTGATCCAGTTCCTCGTGCCGCTATGGGGCGCGCGCGCCAACGATCCCGTGCTGATGGCCGTGGCGCCGACAAGCGCGCTGGCCGTCTTCGCCTGCATCGCCTTTTCGTTCCTGGCCCTGACCTTCGCGTACCTGAATTCCGACTTCTCTGTGCTGAACGTCGTCCAGAACTCGCACTCGGCGAAGCCGCTGATCTACAAGATCTCCGGCGTGTGGGGGAACCATGAAGGCTCCATGCTGCTCTGGGTACTGATCCTCGCCCTGTTCGGCGCGGTGGTGGCGATCTCCCGCAACAGCATCCCCATGCGGCTGCAGGCGAACACGCTGGCCGTGCAGGCGTCCGTCACCATCGCGTTCCTGCTGTTCATTCTCACCACGTCCAATCCCTTCGCGCGCGTCGTCCCGGCAGCGCTCGAGGGACAGGATCTCAACCCACTGCTGCAGGATCCCGGTCTCGCGATCCATCCACCGCTTCTCTACATCGGTTACGTGGGCTTCTCGATCTCCTTCGCCTTCGCCTGCGCGGCGCTGATCGACGGGCGCATCGATGCGGTCTGGGCCCGGATCGTGCGTCCCTGGACACTGGGCGCCTGGGCGTTCCTGACACTCGGCATCGCCATGGGATCCTACTGGGCCTATTACGAGCTCGGCTGGGGCGGCTGGTGGTTCTGGGATCCGGTGGAGAACGCCTCGCTCATGCCGTGGCTCGCCGGCACGGCGCTCGTGCATTCCACGGTGGTGATGGAGAAGCGTGACGCCCTGAAAGTGTGGACGATCCTGCTCGCGATCCTGACCTTCTCGCTGTCACTGCTCGGCACCTTCCTGGTGCGCTCCGGCGTGCTCACCTCCGTCCATTCCTTCGCGGTGGACCCGGAGCGCGGCACGTTCATTCTCGGCATCCTGATCCTGTTCATCGGCGGCTCGCTCGCGCTCTTCGCCTGGCGCGCGCCGATGCTCAAGCAGGGCGGCCTGTTCGCGCCCGTCTCGCGCGAGGGTGCGCTCGTGGTCAACAACCTTTTCCTCGCCACCGCCTGCGCCACCGTGTTCATCGGAACACTCTACCCGCTGGCGCTCGAGGTGCTCACGGGCGAGAAGATCTCCGTGGGCGCGCCGTTCTTCAACTTCACCTTCCTGCCGCTGATCGTGCCGCTCCTGCTGCTCCTGCCGCTGGGGCAGACGCTCGCCTGGAAGCGCGGCAACTTCCTCGGCACGGCCCAGCGTCTCTATGCGGTGTTCGGCCTCTCGCTCCTGGCCACCGTCGTGATGTTTGCCCTCACCTATGGCGGTCCCGTAGCGGCGCCCCTGGGCATCGGGCTTGGGCTTTACCTGGTGCTCGGCTCGCTCAACGAGATCGTGACCCGCTCCTGGTCGAAGGGCACCCCTCTCGCCGTTGCCTGGCGGAAAGCGCGAGGGCTGCCGCGCTCGGCGTGGGGCACGTCCATCGCCCATGCGGGTGTCGGTCTCACGGTGATCGGCATTGCCGCCACTGCCTGGGGCATCGAGGCCATCGGGAGCTTGAAGCCTGGCGAGCGCCTCAAGGGCGGCGATTACGAGGTGAGGCTTGAGCGGGTCATCCCACGCGTCGAGGCGAACTATCGTGAGGAAGCGGCCGTCCTGACTGTGTTCAGTTCGGGCCGTGAGCTTGGGACGCTGGAGAGCATGAAGCGGCTCTACGTGACCCGCGGCATGCCGACCACGGAGGCCGGGATCCTGACTGTCGGCCTCGGACAGGTCTATGCCAGCATTGGCGACGCGCAGCCCGACGGATCCATCGGCGTCAGGCTCTACCACAAACCTCTGGTTCTGCTGATCTGGATCGGCTCCCTCGTGATGGCGATCGGCGGCGGCATATCGCTCACCGACCGGCGCCTGCGCATCGGCGCTCCGGTTCCGGCCAAGACGATGCCGCCTCATGCAGTTCCTGCGGAGTAGGTCATGCGCTTTGTCCTCGCTCTCGTCGCAGCCCTTCTCTTCAGCGGCTCCGCCTTTGCCGTGCAGCCGGGCGAGGTGCTGAAGGATCCGGCTCTGGAAAAACGCGCCCGCGAGATCTCGGCAGGCCTGCGCTGCCTCGTCTGCCAGAACCAGTCCATCGACGATTCCGACGCCCAGCTCGCCAAGGACCTTCGCCTCCTGGTGCGCGAGCGTCTCGTGGCCGGTGATACGGACGATCAGGTGGAGAACTTTCTCGTCCAGCGCTACGGCGAGTTCGTGCTGCTGAAACCCACCTTCGGCAAACATACGCTGCTGCTATGGCTGACTCCGGCTTTGGTGCTTGTGCTGGGCGGCATCGGCGCCTATGCGGCCCTGCGGCGGCGCCCGCAGCCCGCGGCTGCGACCCTCGACGAGGAGGAGCGGACGGCGCTGGAGACTCTGCTCAAGCGCGACCAAGGTGTCTGAAGTTATTAACCGGCTGCCGGAGCCTCGCACGCTTCGTGCATCGGCAGAATTTTCTCCGTTTCTTCATGCTGGCGAAGACGATAAACCTCCGTGAGTAGGGCCGTATTCCTCAAATGGAAACGGCAATGCTGTTTTCGTTGAACATGCCAATTTGTCGCTGAGCCAAACCGCAAAGCTGATGCTATCGGGCGGTCAATCTCCTGATACATCCTGCGAAAGGGACGGTCGTGAAAGCAGCGGCCTTTGGATTGGTTTTTGGCCTCCTTGTTCTTCCTTTCGCTGCACGATCTGATGAAAATCTCGTCGCAAAGCGTGAGGCCTGCCGTCAGGAGGCGAGGCTTGCGATTGCCCCTAAGGGAAAGATCGGCGTCGACAGCTTCCAACGGATCGTGAAGCGACGTGTTGCGCATGTGAGCCAATGCATGACCCGTGCTTCCGTCCTTCGTAAAGATGCGCCGCTCCCACCGGGAAGGATGCTCGACGATGCACGGAACAGGGATCAGGCACACGCCGCCGGCCCGGTCCGGAGCGAAGCGGCCAAGGCCCCCAATGCCGGCCGGCGAAAGATGAAAATGGCCTCGACCGTAAGCCGCAAGGTCAAGAAATCAGGCCGGAAGCAACTGCGACGCTTGTCCTGAAGGAGCAAGTAAGAGACGGCACTGTCCGCCTGTCTCGAAACCTTACCAACATTTCATCTTGAGGTGAGGGTAACGTAAGGCGCCAATCCCTATCTTGCTTTCATGACGAACCGACAAGGGTTCATCCAGGAGAGACAAGAGATGTTGGACAAGGTTTCCACTCCCGCCCGCAAGCGCACCGCGACGTGGCTCGGCGCAGCGGCCGTGGCTGCGTTGATCGCAGGCGGCGCCGTCGAGAGCGGTCTCGTTGCCCCCAATGCCGCCCATGCCGAGCTGCGCTCCATGGCTCAGCCGGTGCAGAACGTTCCGTCCTTTGCCGACGTGATCGAGCGGGTGAAGCCCGCCGTCGTGTCCGTGAAGGTCAAGGTGCAGAACGTGGCCGACCGCGACGACGAGGACGGTCCGCGCTTCTCGGCGCCGGACCTGCCCCCCGGCCATCCGATGGAGCGCTTCTTCCGCCAGTTCCGCGAGGGCGAGCGCGGTGACCGTGGCCAGCGCCGCGAGCAGCCCCGCCGCTTCGGCCAGTCCATGGGCTCCGGCTTCTTCGTGTCGGCCGACGGTTACATCGTGACCAACAACCACGTGGTCGATAAGGGCTCGGAGGTCGAGATCACCATGGACGACGGCAAGACGCTGGACGCCAAGGTGGTCGGCACCGATCCGAAGACCGACCTCGCCCTGCTGAAGGTTGAGGGCAGCGACTTCCCCTACGTCCGCCTGGCTGGCCAGAAGGCCCGCATCGGCGACTGGGTGGTGGCCATCGGCAACCCGTTTGGCCTCGGCGGCACGGTGACGGCCGGTATCGTGTCGGCCCAGCACCGCGATATCGGCGCCGGTCCCTACGACGACTTCATCCAGATCGACGCCTCCGTGAACCGGGGCAACTCCGGTGGCCCGACCTTCAACCTCGCCGGTGAGGTCGTGGGCGTGAACACGGCGATCTTTTCGCCGTCGGGCGGCAATGTGGGTATTGCGTTTGCCATCCCGGCGAGCACGGTCGAGACCGTGGTTGCGTCCCTCAAGGAGAACGGCTCCGTGACCCGCGGCTTCATCGGCGTGCAGATGCAGCCGGTGACCAAGGAGATCGCCGAGGCGATCGGCCTGAAGGAGCCCAAGGGCGCCCTGGTGGCCGAGGCCATGAAGGACGGTCCCGCGGCCAAGGCCGGCGTCAAGACGGGCGATACGATCATCGCCGTCGACGGGCAGCCGGTCAACGAGGCCAAGGACCTTTCCCGCAAGGTGGCCAATGTCGCCCCGGGCAAGAGCCTGTCGCTCACCTTGTGGCGTGACGGCAAGGAGCGGACCGTGACCCTTGAGGTCGCGAGCCAGCCGAAGGGTGTTTAACTCCCTCGGATAAGGAGATGGACACCAGGCTTTCCTGTTGATTGCCCCCGACACCTGGTGTCTTCTGCCCGCGGCGGACCGGTCTTTCCCCTCCAGGACCGGTACGCCGACGGGCTTTTTCTTGTGCGGCGTGTAGGCTGATGCGGATTCTCATCATCGAGGACGACAAAGAGGCGGCTTCCTACCTCGTCAAGGCGTTCCGGGAAGCGGGCCACGTGGCGGACCATGCCGCCGACGGTCTCGACGGCTATGCCATGGCAGAAGCAGGCGACTACGACGTGCTCGTGGTCGACCGCATGCTGCCCAAGCTCGACGGCCTTTCCCTGATCCGGTCTCTTCGCGAGCAGAAGGTCGAAACGCCCGTTCTCATCCTCTCGGCGCTGGGCCAGGTGGACGACCGCGTGAAGGGTCTGCGCGCCGGCGGCGACGATTACCTGCCGAAACCTTATGCATTCTCCGAGCTTCTCGCCCGCGTCGAGGTTCTCTCGCGTCGGCGTGCATCCGCACCCAATGCGGAGCCGACGGTCTACCGCATCGCCGGTCTCGAGCTCGACCGCCTGTCCCATCGCGTGACGCGGTCAGGCCAGGAGATCGTGCTGCAGCCGCGCGAGTTCCGGCTGCTCGAATACCTGATGAAGAATGCCAACCAGGTGGTCACCCGCACCATGCTGCTGGAGCACGTGTGGGATTATCATTTCGATCCTCAGACCAACGTGATCGACGTGCACGTCTCGCGCCTGCGCGCCAAGATCGACAAGGGCTTCGACAAGCCGCTCATCCATACCATTCGCGGTGCGGGCTACACGGTGCGTGTCGGCGCTGAAGGTGACGAGGAATGATGATTCCGGTGGTCCTCCGCCGCGGCCCATACCTCTCGAGGGAGAGGTCGACGCGCGTCAGCGCGGCGGGTGAGGGGTTACGCCCTTTCCGGACGGACCTGTGCCCCCTCACCCTCGCTGCGCTCGACCTCTCCCCACCGGGGAGAGGTAAAGGAAGCAAGCTGTGACTGCCCTCGGCAAGCTCATCCGCACGACCGCCTTCAAGCTGTCCTTCGCCTATCTGCTCATCTTCACCATCTTCGCCTTCGTGGCCCTGGGCTATGTGGCCTGGAACGCCCAGCGCCTGCTCACCGAGCAGTTCGTTTCCAGCATCGAATCCGAGATCAACAGCCTGTCCGATCAGTACAGGTTCGGCGGCCTGCGTCGGCTCGTGAACAACGTTGAGCGGCGTTCGCGCGCGCCCGGCGCCTTGCTCTATCTGGTGACTACGGAAGCCGGCGAACGGGTTGCCGGCAATGTGGGCGCGCTGCCTCCCGATGTGCTCCGCCGGACAGGCCAGTTCGAGACGCTCTACAACCGCACCGACGAGACGGAAACGCGGCCCGACGTGGCCATCGTGCGGGTCTATCTCCTGCCCGGCGGGTTCCGCCTCCTCGTCGGCCGCGATGTGGAGGAGCGCCGGCGCCTGCGTGAGATCATCCAACGGGCATTCGGTTATTCGCTCCTGTTCATCGGCGTTCTCGGATGCCTCGGCGGATGGTTCATCACGCGACGGGTGCTCAAGCGCGTCGACGACATGACGGATATCACCCGCCACATCATGGCGGGTGATCTCGGCGGGCGGCTGAAGGTGGCCGGCACCGGTGACGAACTCGACCGGCTCGCGGAGAACCTCAACGCCATGCTCGACCGCATCGGCGAGCTGATGCGCGGCATGCAGGAAGTCTCGGACAATATCGCTCACGACCTGAAGACACCGCTGACGCGCCTTCGCAACAAGGCCGACGAGGCCCTGCGCACGGCCAAGAGCCCGGACGAGCTGAAGACGGCCCTGGAGGCCACCATCGACGAGAGCGACAACCTGATCCGCATCTTCAACGCGCTCCTCATGATCGCGCGGCTTGAGGCGGGCAGCGCCCGCGAAGGTCTTGCGGACTTCGACGCCGCCGAGGCCGTGCGCGGCGTGGCCGAACTTTACGACGCACTGGCCGAGGAGGCCGGTGTGGAGCTGGAGGTCTCGGTCGCGGACGATCTGCCCATTCACGGCAGCCGCGAGCTTCTCGGGCAGGCCATGTCGAATCTCCTCGACAATGCCCTCAAATACGGCGCCTCGCCGGATGCTGCCAACAAGACGATCAGCGTATCGGCCCATCGCCGCGACGGTGAGGTGTGGATCGCGGTGGCAGACCGGGGGGCGGGCATTCCGGAGGCGGAGCGGGGCAGGGTGCTGGAGCGCTTCGTTCGCCTTGAGACGGCCCGCTCCCGCCCCGGCTTCGGGCTGGGCTTGAGCCTTGCCGCGGCGGTGGCGCGTCTCCATGGCGGAGCGCTCAGGCTCGAGGACAACGAGCCGGGCCTGCGGGTCGTGCTGGCCCTCCCGCTCAAGGCCCTGGAGCTGCCGCAGCCAACCCTCCAGACTGCTGCTTAAGCCTGAAGGATAAGAGCCCCAGGGCACTTTTCGGTTGCCTCCGGATGCCCGGCATGAACACTCGGGTCATCTTGAGAAACCCGAAGAGCCCTGCCGTGCCGGATGTGAACGACACTCTCCTCAGCCGTTTGACCCAGGCTCCCCTTGTGGCCGATCAGAAACGCGCCAAGGCGCAGCTGAAGGATTTCATTGATCGGGTGCGCAACGAGCCCGACGCCGCCGACCTGCTGGAGCATCTGACCGAGGGGCTTTTCTGCGATCTCCTGCTGGGGCTTGCGGATCATTCCCCTTTCCTCTGGCAGCTGATCGTCAACGATCCCGCCTGCGTGGCGAGGCTCGCCTTTTCTTCCCCGGAGGAGGCGCATCGCGCCATCATCGACGGCCAGACCAACCTATTCCGCGAGTTGCGCTCCGGCGCGATCACCCGCGACGACGCCGTGCGCGCCTTCCGGCAGAACCGCAACGCCCACGCGCTCCTCGTCGCCATGGCCGATATCGGCGGCCTCTGGGGCACGGAGCAGGTGACGCAGGCGCTGTCCGATTTCGCTGATGGATCTGTGGCCGGCGGCGTCAATCTCGTGCTCACCGAGATGGCGGATTTCGGGCGCGTCAATCTTGTGAACCCGGACAATCCGGGCGAGGGTTCCGGCTTCACCGTGCTGGCGCTGGGCAAGCACGGAGCAGGGGAGCTCAATTATTCGAGCGACATCGACCTCGTCATCTTCTTCGATCCGCACACAACGGTGCTGCGCGATCCGTCCGAGGCGGCGACGATCTACACCCGCATCGCGCAGCAGCTCGCCAAGCTCCTGCAGGAGCGCACGGCCGACGGCTATGTGCACCGCGTCGATTACCGCCTGCGTCCCGATCCGGGCTCCACGCCCACCGCCGTGTCGCTGTCCTCGGCTTATGTCTATTACGAGACGGTAGGGCAGAACTGGGAGCGCGCGGCCTTCATCAAGGCAAGGCCCATCGCAGGTGACCTGACCCTTGGAGAGAACTTCCTGAAGGAGCTGCGTCCCTTCATCTGGCGCAAGTATTTCGACTTCGCCTCCATCGCCGACGTGCACGCCATGAAGCGGCAGATCCATGCAGTCCGCGGCCACGACCAGATTGCGGTCGCAGGCCACGACATCAAGCTCGGGCGCGGCGGCATCCGCGAGATCGAGTTCTTTGTGCAGACGCAGCAGCTCGTGTTCGGCGGTCGGCGTCCCGGTCTGCGCGGACGCCGCACTCTCGACATGCTCAAAGCCCTCCATGACGAGGGCTGGATCACCGCCCATGCGCGCGACGAACTCTCGAATGCCTACCGCTTCCTGCGCACCATCGAGCACCGGCTGCAGATGGTGGCCGACGAGCAGACGCAGCGCCTGCCGTCCGACGAGGAGCAGCTCAAGCGTTTCGCCAGGTTCTGCGGCTATCCCAACCTGAGAGCCTTCTCGAAAGCGCTCACGGATCAGGCAAAGATCGTGCAGGGGCATTATGCGCTTCTGTTCGAAGAGGGGCCGGAGCTCGCCTCCGATGTGGGCAGCCTCGTGTTCACCGGTTCGGACAACGATCCCGATACGCTCGCAACCCTCCAGCGCATGGGTTTCCATGAACCCGAGCGCGTGGCCGAGACCGTGCGCGGCTGGCATTTCGGCCGTCGTCCTGCGATCCAGAGCGCCCGCGCCCGTGAGGTTCTGACCGAACTCACCCCGGCGCTGTTGTCCGCGCTCGGCGGCACCGCCGATCCGGATGGCGCGCTGGCGGCCCTCGATCGCGCCTTCGGCCGCATGCCGGCTGCCGTCGAACTCCTCACCATCCTGCAATCCCACGACCGCCTGCGGCTTCTCTTCGCCGATCTCTTGGGCACCGCGCCGCGCCTCGCCGACACGGTGGCGCAATCGCCTCACGTGCTCGACGCGCTCATCGATCCCGCCTTCGGCACTCCCACCACCGACGATGAGACCATCGAAGCCCAAGTGCGGCAGCTCATCGGGCCGCCGCGCGATTTCGAGGACTTTCTCGACCGTGTCCGTGATGCGGCACGACAGATGCGCTTCGTCACCAGCGCGCGCCTGCTCTCCGGCGTCATCTCTCCCACGCAGACGGGCGAGGCCTACGCGGCCATCGCACGCGCCGTCATCCGCGCATCCTTCGACGAGGTGCGCCGCGCTTTCGAGGCCGAGCATGGCAGCGTGCCAGGCTCAAGGATTGCGATCCTCGGCCTCGGGCGTCTCGGCAGCCGCGAGCTGACGGCAGGCTCCGATCTCGACCTTGTGGTGATCTACGACTTCGACGAGAACCAGCGCGAGAGCACCGGCCCGCGCAGCCTTGATGCCGTGGTCTATCACACGCGCCTGACGCAGCGTCTCGTCTCGGCGCTCACCGTGCCCACGCGTCGCGGCCTGCTCTACGAAGTCGATCTGCGCCTGCGCCCGCAGGGCGGCAAGGGTCCGGTGGCATCACAGTTCAAGGGCTTTGTGAATTACCAGAAGACCGAAGCCGATCTCTGGGAGCACATGGCGCTCACCCGCGCCCGCGTGGTGGCGGGCGACGACGCTTTCGGAGCCGAGGTGACGGAGGCGCTAAAAGACATCCTCACCACGAAGCGCGATCCGAAAAACGTCTTCAAGGAAGTGCGCGCCATGCGCGAGCTGATCGCGCAGGAGAAGGGCGACAGCGACCCCTGGGACATGAAGCTCGCCCGCGGCGGCCTCACCGATCTCGATTTCATCGCGCAAGGCCTAGTGTTGGCTCATGCGCACGCGCACCCGTCGCTGGCCGGCCTCTCGACCGAGGCCACTTTCGCCGAGGCGCAGTCGCTCGGTCTGCTCCCTGCAGATGACGCAAGGACGCTCACCGAAGCACACCGCCTCTTCAACGACATCTTCCAATGGCAGCGCCTGACCATCGAGGGTGCGTTTGATGCCGAGAGTGTGCCGCCGGTCATCCTCAAGCGCCTCGCCACCGTTGCTGGGTTGCCGAGTGCCAAGGTGTTGCTGGAGCATTTGGGTGGGGTGTGCGGAAGAGTGCGAGAGGTGCTTAGGGCAGCCCTAGATGCTCACTGAAGCTGAGTGATCTTCTGGCCTAAGATTTACAGAACAATTGCAACTAGCAAGTTATCTGACGTTTCGGAAAATAGATTTCTGTAGGAATAAATCCCTTAAAAAAATTGAACGATAGTAGCCATACTACTCGAACAGAGAGTTGTGACTCTCAATAGAAAGTAAAAATTGCATCTCAGAATTCTGGCGGGCAGTTCAATGGTGTATTCAGTATGGGACGATTACTACCGTCAGGAGGCAGGTTGCGCACCGATATCCAATTGGTACGGGAGCGGAGTTTTTATCGTCGCTCGAACCCCAAGCTCGACTTCCAGTTCTTCAACCCCTACCACCGCACCTGCTTCAAGCGGTTCAACAACGGGGGGTACATCATCCCAAACCGCCGAAATAGGGGATATGCAAAATTCACCAGGGAATAATGATTCCGACCGTCCTTTTGATTGGTTCGAGTTCGCAGGTGTGTCAGCAGGAATAACCATTGTGAGTTATTTTGCTATCGATTCTGCTGTTTTTACGGCTTCCTTCGGTCAAGTCGCCGCCATCACCAGTGGCATCGGGGCTGGAGGCTCCACCGTTGTCACCGCGGGCAGCGGTGGCAGCTTTGTCGTCGTTCCAATCGGTCTAGTCATCGCCGGATTCCTCTTAGGTCCTCCCAGAGACCCCAGAGAGATAGAGCAGGATACTGACTGGGGTGTCTCTACGGTCGGCTCAGACCCTGAAACTCCGGAGAATCCTCAGCCCGTCCACGAAGTCGCACAGTTCGTCGTCGGTGGGAACGCGTACTTTGTGGAAATTCTGCGAGGGACTGCCAAAGCTAACCACTTAGTCGGAAATGGAGGTCTGTCAGGTTTCGAGGGCGATGATACTCTCATTGGTGGCGACAGGGCCGACATCCTCATGGGCGGCTCTGACAATGATTTGTTGGTGGGCGGGCTCGGTCATGACATCCTGACCGGCGGTCTCGGCGCTGATATCCTTGATGGCGGCGAGGGTTTTGACCTCGCCAGCTATGCGCAATCTTCTGCCGGTGTCGTCGCGAACCTATCGAACGCAGCCGAGAACACTGGCGAGGCGGCGGGCGACAACTATTATTTGATCGAGGGCTTTGAAGGCTCGGCCTGTGCCGACGAACTCACCGGCAGCAATATGAACAATGAGCTTTACGGCAACGGCGGCAACGACACCCTAGAGGGCCGCGGTGGTGCGGACTGGCTCTTCGGCGGTGCCGGCTTTGACTTTGCGGGCTACGTGCATGCGGCGGCTGGCGGGGTGGTGGCGAACCTCACCGAGAGCTGGCGCAACGCGGGGGCTGCGGCGGGCGACCGCTACCTGTCCATCGAAGGCTTGATCGGCTCGGCCCACAACGACGTTTTGGGCGGCAGCAACGAGGCCGACGCGCTGCATGGCGGGGGCGGCAGGGACGACCTGCAGGGCCTGTGGGGCCATGACAGCCTGTATGGCGGGGAGGGCATGGACTTCCTCACCGGCGGGGTTGGAAGCGACGTGCTCGATGGCGGCTCGGGCTATGACTTTGCCTGCTACGGCAACGCGTCCACGGGCGTGCTCGTGAACCTGTCGGGCAACTGGCACAACACCGGGGAGGCGGCCGGGGATCTCCTTCTCTACATCGAGGGCCTGCACGGCTCGGCCCATGCGGACGTGCTCACGGGGGCGTCGGGCTACAACGAGATCTACGGGCATCTTGGCGACGACCAGCTGTTCGGGCTCGCTGACGGGGACTTCCTGTCGGGCGGGGACGGGCACGACCTTTTGGTGGGCGGAGCGGGCAACGACCACCTCGTGGGCGGCAACGGTTCGGACATCATCCGCTTTGACGCGGTGCTGGGTGCGTCCAACGTGGACGTGGTGGAGGGGTTTGTCTGCGGGTCTGACAAGCTGCAGCTGAGCCGGGGCGTGTTCACGGCCTTTACCAGCCAGGGGGCGGTGAACGCGGATCAGTTCACCATCGGCACATCGGCCACGAGCGCGGCGCACCGTCTGGTGTACAACAGCGGCACGGGTGCGGTGTTCTACGATGCGGACGGCGTGGGCGGGGCAGCGCAGGTGCAGTTCGCCACCGTCAGCCGATACCTTCCGCTCAAGGCTACCGACTTCGCCCTCATCTGGGTGTAGCAGGCCACCCGCGTCAGCAAGAGCCGGAAACAGAGAACCCGGCGCCTCGGCGCCGGGTTTCTTATTCAGAGGCTGAATGAGCGAAGGCTTAGGCCGCCGCATCAGCCAACGCGATCTCGGCGCTGGTGTTTTCGGTGAGCGGCAGGTGGACCAGCACGATGGTGCCGACGCCTTCCTGGCTCTTGATGCGCAGGCTGCCGCCGTGCAGCTCGGTGAGCGAGCGGGCGATGGCGAGGCCAAGGCCTGAGCCCTTGTAGCTCTTCGAGAACTCGGTCTCCACCTGTTCGAAGGGCTGGCCAAGCTTGTGCAGGGCGTGGGCCGGGATGCCGATGCCGTTGTCTTCCACGTAGATGTTGACCGCATTGCCCGCCTGACGCGTGCGCACCGTGATGCAGCCGCCTTCGCTCGTGAACTTCGTGGCGTTCTGGAGCAGGTTGACGAGGATCTGGTGCAGGGCGCGCTCGTCGGCCGGCACCACGATGTCCTCGGGGTTGACGTCGACGGTGACGGAGAGGTTCTTGGCCTTGGTCTGCTCGCCCACCAGCTTCAGCGCGCGCTGGATCGAGGCGTGAACCTCCATCGGCTGCTTGGTGAGGGACGTGCGGCCTGCCTCGATGCGCGACATGTCGAGGATGTCGTTGATCACCGAGAGGAGGTACTGGCCGCTCGAGCGGATGTCGGTGCAGTATTCCTCGTATTTCTCGGAGCCGAGCGAGCCGAAGATGCCGCTCTGCATCACTTCCGCAAATCCGATGATGGCGTTGAGCGGCGTGCGCAGCTCGTGGCTCATGTTGGCGAGGAATTCCGACTTTGCCCGGTTGGCGCTCTCGGCCTGCGCCTTCTGGTCGAGGTAGCGTTCGGCGAGGTCCGCGAGCTGGTGCGTCTGCGCCTCAAGCTTCTGGCGCGACTGCTTGAGATCGAGAACAGTCGCGATGAGTTCCTTCTCGGATTCCACAAGGCGGTGCTCATGACGCTTGAGCGCCGTGATGTCCGTGCCCACCGACACGTAGCCGCCGTCCTTGGTGCGGCGTTCGTTGATCTGCAGCCAGCGGCCGTCCTGGAGGCGTGCCTCAAAGGTGCGCGCGCCCACATCCTGCTGCTCGCGGCGCAGGAACTGGTGCTGCACCTCCGGCGGACGGCCCAGGGCCATCACTTCAGCATAGGACTTGCCCTGCAGCTGCGCATCGGCCGGCAGCTCGTGCAGCTTCTGGAACTTGGAATTGCAGAGCACGAGGTTGTTGTTGGCATCCCACAGCACGAAGGCCTCGGAGATCGCCTCGATGGCGTCGTGCAGCCGGGCGTCGGCCTTGGCGGTCTTCTCCTCGAGGCCGCGCTGCTCCGTCACGTCCACGGCGATGCCGACGAGATGGCTTGCCGCATCGTCCGGGTCGTTCATCAACTCGGCGCGGGCGCGCAGCCACACCCAGTCGCCGGTGATGCTGCGGATGCGGAACTCGTAATCGAGCAGCGACGTGCTGGCGGAAGCGAGCTGTTCGGCCAGGGTGAACAGGTCCTGATCCTCCGGGTGGATCATGGCGTTCACTTCGCCGAAGGAGAGGAACTCGTCCTGACGCTCGTAGCCGAGGAGTTCGTACATGGAGTCGGACCAGTAGATGCGGCCGCGGCCGATGTCCCAATCCCACAACCCGCAGCGTCCGCGGTTGAGCGCGGAATCGATCCGGTCGCGCACCTTCTCGCAGACCTCGTCGGCGGCGCGGGCGCGGTTCGCCTGCATGACATAGGCCACGCCGATGCCGAGCAGGACCAGGATCGTGGCGCCGAGCAGCGAAACGTGACCGATGGTGCGCGTCCACCAGCCCGACAGGATGTGGGGCATAGGCTGCACGAGGGCGATCTGCCCCGATGAGGCGGCAAGCGAGCGCACGGTCGCCATGCCTTCCATGCCGCCGGGAAGCCGGACCGTCATGACACCGGCGCGGTCGGCAAACAGCATCAGCGGCTGCGCTTCGCCCAGGATATCGGTCAGCTTGCCGGGGGCATCCTTCATCGGCGGATAGACGGCCTGAATGGCGCCTGCCTGATCGACCAGCATGAGCGTGCGGTTCTGCGTCAGGGCGCTCGGCGGCATGTCCTTGGCCAGTTGCTCCAGCTGCGCTGCAGCCTGCGCGCTGTTACCGGGAGCAGGAATCGTGCCGAGCTTGGCCGCCGAGAGAGATGCGATGATGTCGATGTCGCTGATGGCGTCGAAGAGCGTGTCCTTGCGGCCATCGCGGATCTGCACCCAGGCGCTGCCCGCAAGCGTGATGAGGAACAGGATCAGAACCGCCGGAACCGCCAAGCGGAGCAGGGGCTCATATCGCTCGAGCCGTCGATAGGTGGGATTCGCGTCAGATCGCGTTACCCCTAGAATCGTACCCGCACGCGCGGGTACGCATGCGGTCACCGCCCCCGCCATGCGATGCTTCCTCCGGAACCATTTTCGTCCTGTTTCGGAGGACGTGCCGCATCTCTCCGAATCACTAACAATAGAATCTTGAGCGGGTGATTTGTCTAGTTAGTAGAACCCGAAGGTTAATAAAAAATTTCCTATGTCGCCTTACCCTGGGGAAAGCAGGGACAACCTCATAACCCCTTCATGAATATAGGTTATTCCGATTGGCTTTCCTCAAGGGACCGGCTCACGATATCGCCTACATCGCGGGAAAGATTGGGCTTTCGCGTAATGGAGCGCAGGGCCTCTTCCGCGTGCTTCCGACGGCCGTTTTCCATCATCCGCCAGGTGCTGAAAGCGGTGAGGAGACGGGCGGCCAATTGCGGATTCAGTTCGTCTGCGCGCAGGACGATCGAGGCGAGGAGCCGGTACCCGGCGCCGTCGGCCCTGTTGAACTGAACCTGGTTCAGCATGGCGAAGCTGCCGATCAGCGAGCGCACCCGATTGGGGTTGCTGATGGAGAAGCCGGGATGCTGCATCAGGTTCTTCACCCGCTCGAGGGTTTCATCCTCAGGGATTGCAGCCTGAAGCGTGAACCATTTGTCGACGACGAGGGGCTCGTTGCGGTAGCGCTCCCCGAACCAGGCGAGGGCGTCCTCGCGCACAGGTCCGGGAATGGTCGTGAGCACGCTGAGCGAGGCGAGACGGTCCGTCATGTTGGTCGCGGACTTGAGTTGCGCCGAGGCCAGCGTTTCACCGGCACCGGGGTCGGCTGCGGCAAGAAGATCGAGGCAGGCATTGCGCAGGCTCCTGCGTCCGGCGCTGGCCGCGTCCGGGCTGTAGGGGCCTGAATCAGTGAAGGCCGCGTAGATGCGTTGCAGGCGCTCGGCGCCGGCCATTCCGATGCGACGGCGCAGCTCCGATCGGGCGCGATGGATCGCATCCGGGTTCACATCCTGGCCGATCTCTTGCGCGATGTCGGCCTCGCTCGGAAGGGTCATGACGAGAGCCGCAAAGGCTGGATCCTTCTCCGCATCCCTGTCGATGAAGCCGCAGAGGGCGCTCGAGAATGCGTCGATCTCCTCGCCTGCGACCTGACCGTGGATGGAGAGGGATGCCAGCAGCCGTATGGCGACGGTCTGCGCCGCCTGCCACCGATTGAACGCATCCGTGTCGTGCCGCAGAAGAACCAGCAACTCCTCATTGGGCAGATCGAGAGAGACCTTCACCGGAGCCGAGAAGCCCCGGAACAGCGACGGAACCGGCAGGGACGGCACACCCGTGAAGGTGATGCTGTCGGCCGCCTTGTCGAACAGGAACACGCCTCGCTCATCCACCTGGTCGCAGGATGCGCTCAGGGACGATCCGTCGTGCGAAACGAGACCGAGCGTAACCGGAATGGCCATCGGCTCCTTCTTCGCCTGTCCGGGTGTCGGGGGCGTGCTCTGGGAGAAATCAACGCGGTAGGTCTGTGCGGCCTCATCATAGTGGTTCTTCACCGTGACGCGAGGCGTTCCGGACTGCTCGTACCAGCGGGCGAAATGCGACAGGTCACGGCCCGTGACCTCCGCGAAGGCGTTCAGGAAATCCTCGACCGTCGCAGCCGTGCCGTCGCAGCGCTCGAAATAAAGATCCATGCCGTGCCGGAAATCTTCCTCGCCGATAATGGTCTTGAGCATGCGGACGATCTCCGCGCCCTTCTCGTAGACGGTAGCGGTGTAGAAGTTGTTGATCTCGCGATACTGGTTCGGGCGCACCGGATGGGCCAGCGGGCTCGAATCCTCCAGGAACTGCCGGGCTCGCAGGGTCTTCACCTCGGCGATGCGATGGACGGCGCGGGAGCGCTCGTCGGAAGAGAACTCCTGGTCGCGGAAGACCGTCAGGCCCTCCTTGAGGCAGAGCTGGAACCAGTCGCGGCAGGTGACGCGGTTGCCGGACCAGTTGTGGAAATACTCGTGCGCGATGATCGCCTCGATATGGGCGTAATCCATGTCGGTGGCGGTCTCGGGGCTCGCCAGCACGTATTTGTCGTTGAAAATGTTGAGGCCCTTGTTCTCCATCGCGCCCATGTTGAAGTCGGACACGGCGACGATGTTGAACACGTCGAGGTCGTATTCCCGGCCGAAGACCCGCTCGTCCCAGCGCATGGAACGCTCAAGCGCATCGAGGGCGTAATCGGCGCGGTTCTCCTTGCCGGTCTCCACATAGATCGCAAGCTCCACCTCGCGTCCGCTCACGGTGGTGAAGCTCTTGGCGACCCGGCCGAGCCGACCGCCGACCAGCGCGAAGAGATAGGACGGCTTGGGATGCGGATCGTGCCAGACGGCATAATGCCGGCCGGTATCGTCGATCGATCCGCTCTCGACGGGGTTGCCGTTGCCGAGGAGGACGGGAGCCTCCTCGCGATCGGCCTCGATGCGGGTGGTGTAGACGGCGAGAACGTCGGGCCGGTCGAGGAAATAGGTGATGCGCCGGAAGCCTTCCGCCTCGCATTGCGTGCAGTAATTGCCGCTTGAACGATAAAGGCCCATCAGCTTGGTGTTCGCCGTCGGGTTGATCTCGGTCTCGATGGTCAGGGTGAAGGCCTGGCGCGGCGCCTGCGCGATGGTGAGCGAATGCGGCGAGGCCTCGAACTCCTCGTCGGACAGGACCCGCCCGTCCAGAGTCACGGACTTCAGATTCAGTTCGTCGCCGTCGAGAACGAGGGGCGCATCCGAGCGCCCGGCCGGATTGGGCCTCATTGCGAGCGTCGCGGTCACCCTGGTCTCCGTCGGGTGCAGCTTCACGTCGAGTTCAACATGGTCGATCAGGAAGTCGCTGGGCCGGTAATCCTCAAGGCGTATGACGGAAGCTGTCTCGGTGCGCATCGGGTATCCGTGTGAAACGAAGTTGCGTTGGTTCTAGGGCCTTGGGGAGGGACCGCCAGTCTGCTTGGCGCAGCAACGCTTAAAAGTCACGGGATCTTGGCCAAATCCAAGGCTTTTTCTGCGCAACAAAATGGTACCCCTTGATCTCCGGGCGAAATACGCCATCACGTGAATTCCGCTCACGGAGACGATCATGGAATACCTGCACACGATGGTTCGCGTCTCGAACCTCGAACAATCCCTCGACTTCTTCTGCAACAAGTTCGGCCTGGTCGAAGTGCGCCGGATCGAGAACGAGAAGGGCCGCTTTACCCTCGTCTTCCTGGCGGCTCCTGGCGATGTGGACAAGGCCCAGGACACCAAGGCGCCGCTCCTGGAGCTGACCTACAACTGGGACGAGTACGAATATGCCGGCGGCCGGAACTTCGGCCATCTCGCCTACCGGGTCGACGACATCTATGAGACCTGTCAGAGGCTGATGGACGCGGGCGTCACCATCAACCGTCCGCCCCGCGACGGCTATATGGCCTTTGTGAAGACCCCCGACAACATCTCCATCGAGCTGCTCCAGCGCGGCGAGCCGAAGCCCGTGCAGGAGCCCTGGGCCTCCATGGCCAATACCGGCACCTGGTAAGCTTAGCCCCTCGGCTACCCCTTGGCGAAAAGGTCTTGCTCCGCCATTCTACCCGGCCCACCATAATAAAGCCGGGTCGAACCGGCGGAGGAACATCGTGGTACGAGAGACAATCCGCTTCTGGCGGCAGGGACGAGCAGTCGAGGTTTCAGGCTTTCATCCGCGCACCACGCTTCTGGACTACTTGAGGCTTCAGGAGCGTCGCGTGGGCACCAAGGAGGGTTGCGCTGAGGGCGATTGCGGAGCCTGCACCGTGGCCCTGGGCCGGGTAAAAGGCGAGCGTGTGCATTACGAGCCGGTCAATGCCTGCATCCTGCTCCTCGGCCAGATCGACGGAGCTGAGCTCGTCACGGTCGAGGATCTCGCGGCAGGCGGCGAACTCCACCCGGTGCAATCCGCCATGGTGGACGCACACGGCTCCCAATGCGGCTTCTGCACCCCCGGCATCGTGATGAGCCTCTTCACGCTTTATCACGCGGGCGAGCGACCCCTGAGCCGCGAGGCCATCAACGATGCGCTTGCCGGCAATCTCTGCCGTTGCACGGGTTACCGGCCGATCGTCGACGCGGCCCTACAGGTCTGCGGTGAAGCGCCCAAGGATACATTCGCTGCGAATATCGAGCAGAATGTGCAAGGCCTCACAGTTCTCGCCGACGGGCAGGATGTCTTCATCGGCGACGAGACCCGCTTCTTTGCGGCGCCTGCCAGCGAAGATTCTCTCGCGGCGCTTTACGCGCGGCACCCTGACGCCACCCTGGTGGCCGGCTGTACCGATGTGGGTCTGTGGATCACCAAGGGCATGGCCGAGATCGAGAAGGTGATCTGGCTCGGGCGCGTGACCGGCCTCGATAGCATCGAAGAGGCTTCCGACGTGCTCGGCATCGGCGCGACCGTGACCCATGCGGAGGCTCACCCGTCGCTTGCCCGCATCGATCCGGATCTCGGCGAGCTGATGCGCCGCTTCGGATCCTGGCAGGTGCGCGCCTCCGGAACGGTGGGCGGCAACATCGCCAACGGCTCGCCCATCGGTGATCTCGCGCCCGCGCTGATCGCGCTGGGCTCCGAGTTGGAACTGCGCCATGGCGATGCCATACGCACCATGCCGCTTGAAAACTTCTTCATCGCCTATCGCAGGCAGGACCGGGTTCCCGGCGAGTTCGTGCGCCGCATCACGGTGCCGAAACTCAAAGGCAACGAGGTCTTCCGCGCCTATAAGATCTCCAAGCGTTTCGACGAGGATATTTCGGCCGCCATGGGTGCGTTCAAGTTCACCCTCGACGGCAGGCACATCGCCGAGGCACGCGTCGCCTTCGGCGGCATGGCGGCGACGCCCAAGCGGGCGCTCGAGACGGAACGGGCGCTCGTGGGTCTGTCGCTCGACGAGCCCTCGACTTGGGGCGAGGCCATGGCGGCAATCGCGCGCGACTATCAGCCCCTCGACGATCACAGATCCTCGGCTGCCTATCGCGCGACGGTTGCGCGCAATCTCGTGTTCAAGGCGTTGAGCGAAACCGCATCGGGCGAGACCCGGGCCACGCGCATCATCGGCCAGCGCGACGCGCTCCAGGCGGCGGAGTAGGGCGATGAACGAGCATCCAAAACTCTCCGCCGATTCCACCTCCCCCTTGAGGGGGGAGGTCGCGCCGCAGGCGCGGGAGGGGGTGGGAAACGCTACATCTGCGAATGTCGCGCTGTCACCCCACCCCGGAGCGCTGACGCGCTCCGACCCTCCCACTCAAGGGGAGGATGGGGCTGTGGAAGCATTGCGCCACGTTCGCAAACCCCTGCCGCACGATTCCGGCCCGAAGCACGTTCAGGGCGTGGCGCAGTATATCGACGACATTCGCGAGCCTGAGGGCACGCTGCACGTGGCGATCGGTCAGGCGCCGAAGGCGCGCGGTCGCCTGATCTCCCTCGATGTGTCCGCCGTGCGCGATGTGCCCGGCGTCGTGGCGGTGCTCACGGCCACGGATATCCCCGGCAAGAACGACGTGTCGCCCGCCTTCGGCGACGATCCGCTCTTCGTCGACACCGAGATCGGTTTTCTGGGGCAGGCGCTCTTCGCCGTTATTGCCACGAGCCGTGACACCGCGCGCCGTGCCGTCAAGAAGGCCGTGATGGAGATCGAGTCCGAGACGCCGAGCGTCACGGTGGAGGACGCGCTGGAGCGAGGCGAGACCGTTCTGCCGGATTACGCTTACGGCCGCGGAGATCCGGACACTGTCATTGCGCAGGCGCCGAAGAGACTGGAAGGCCAGTTCCGCGTCGGCGGGCAGGAGCACTTCTATCTCGAAGGCCAGGTCGCTCTAGCGATCCCAGGCGAGGACGGCGACATCCATGTCTATTCCTCGACCCAGCATCCCACGGAAGTGCAGCACGTGGTCGCCCGTGTGCTCGACATTCCCGACGCCTACGTAATCTGCGAGACGCGTCGCATGGGCGGCGGCTTCGGCGGCAAGGAGAGCCAGGCGACGCAATGGGCCGTGACCGCAGCGCTCGCCGCACGTGTGACGGGACGTCCCTGCAAGCTGCGCCTGGATCGCGACGACGATTTCATCCTCACCGGCAAGCGCCACGACTTCCGCTGCGACTGGAAGGTGGGTGTCGACGAGGAGGGGCGCATCCAGGGCTATGCGGTCGATCTGCTCGCGCGCTGCGGCTATTCGGCGGATCTCTCCGCCGGCGTGGTGGACCGCGCCATGTTCCATGCGGACAACGCGTACTGGATGCCCGCCGTCCACATCGCCTCGAAGCGGCTTAAAACTAATACGGTCTCCAACACAGCCTTTCGCGGCTTCGGCGGTCCGCAGGGCATGCTCGCCATCGAGCATGTGATGGACCAGATCGCCTGGGCCACGGGTCGCGACCCGCTCGACGTGCGCTATGCCAATTTCTACCGTCCGGGCGAAAACGTCACGCCCTACGGCATGGAGGTGGAGGAGACCGACACCCTCGTCAATCTCGTGCGCACGCTGGAAGAGACCTCGAACTACCGCGCGCGTCGCCAGGAGATTGCGGCCTTCAACGCCTCCTCGCCGATCATGAAGCGCGGGCTGGCGCTCACGCCCGTGAAGTTCGGCATCAGCTTCACGCTCACGCATATGAACCAGGCCGGCGCGCTGGTGCATGTGTATCAGGACGGCTCCGTGCATCTGAACCACGGCGGCACCGAGATGGGGCAGGGGCTCTACATCAAGGTCGCGCAGGTGGTGGCGGAGGAGTTCGGCATCGCCATGGAACGCGTGCGCATCACCGCGACTACGACCGCAAAGGTGCCGAACACGTCGCCCACAGCGGCATCCTCAGGCTCCGATCTCAACGGCATGGCCGCGAAGGTCGCGGCGGGCGCCATCAGGAAGCGCATGATCGCCTATGCGTCCGAGGCCTATGGGGTGCCCGAGGAGCAGATCGACTTCCGTGACGACCGGGTGTTCATCGGCAACGAGAGCCTGCCGTTCGACGAGATGGCAAAGAAATGCATCGCGGCCCGCGTGCAGCTCTCAGAGGCCGGGCATTACAAGACGCCGAAGATCACCTGGGACCGCGCCAAGGGAACCGGCCGGCCGTTCTTCTACTTCGCCTATGGGGCGGCCTGCTCCGAGGTGATCATCGACACCCTCACGGGCGAGAACCGTCTGCTGCGCACCGACATCCTGCACGATGTCGGCCGCTCCCTGAACCCGGCCATCGACATCGGCCAGATAGAGGGCGGCTTCGTGCAGGGCATGGGCTGGCTCACCACGGAAGAGCTGGTCTTCGCCAAGGATGGGCGGCTGCTCACGCACGCGCCCTCCACCTACAAGATCCCTGTCGCCTCCGACGTGCCCGCCGCCTTCAACGTGGCGCTCTATCCCAACACCAACCGGGAGGAGACGATCTATCGCTCCAAGGCCGTGGGCGAGCCGCCGGTGATGCTGGCCAACAGCGTGTTCTGCGCGCTGGCCGACGCGATCCATGCGCTCGATCCGGAAAAGCCCGTGCCGCTCAACGCACCCGCGACGCCCGAGGCGATCCTGCGCGCCTGCGAGGCGCTGCGGGGGAGGCCCATGGGGTGAGGGTCTGGCGCCAGCTCAGCGATTTCGTGGCGCGGCACGGCAGCGCTGCCCTCATCTCCGTCCATGACGTGAAAGGCTCCGCTCCCCGCGAGGCTGGCGCGCGCATGGTGGTGCGGCCCGATGGCGCCTTCCACGGCACCATCGGCGGCGGTCAGCTGGAATTCCGCATGCTCGACATCGCCCGCGAGATGCTCGGGGCTGGCCGCGGTCCGGCGCGGATCATCGATCAGGCGCTCGGCCCCGATCTCGGCCAATGCTGCGGCGGGCGGGTGAAGATCCTGATCGAAACCTTCGACAGCCGGGACATGGAGGATCTGACGCCTCTCGTTGCGGCCGAGGCCGAGGGCCGATTGTTCGAGCTTGAATGCCGCCTTGAGGATGGCCGCGTGAGGCGCGAGTTCTCCTCCGCCGTCGGCGACGACCGCTGGACCGGCTGGCGCGAGACCCATGGCGAGGTGCGCACCCCCGTTCTCCTGTTCGGCGCCGGTCATGTGGGCCGGGCGCTGGTGCTGTCGCTCGCGTCCCTGCCGTTTGCGGTGCGCTGGCTCGACGATCGGGACGATGCCTTTCCGTCCCATCTCCCGCCGAATGCGACGGCCGTGCGCATGTGGGACCCTCAAGCCGAGATCGCCGAGGCCAGCCCTCATTCGCTCATCCTTGTCATGACCCACGATCACCCCCTCGACATGGCGATCGCGGCGGCGGCCCTGCGGCGGGATTTCCCCTATGTGGGCCTCATCGGCAGCGCCACGAAGCGGGCACGCTTCGAGAAGCGGTTCCGGGAGCTCGGCCTGCCTGAGGAGACGATCCGCTCCCTCGTCTGCCCCATCGGACTGCCCGGGATCGAGGACAAAGACCCGGCCGTCATCGCGGCGTCCGTGACCGCGCAGCTGCTGCAGGTGCGGGAGCACGGGGGTGTGGCCCAAAAATTCTCGCCTCCTGCGGCCTCCAACGATACATAAGCGTCATGAGCACTAATCGACTCGACGATCAGCGCCACTTGGCGCGCGCCATCGAACTGTCCCGCGAGCACATGGAGGAGGGGGCCGGCGGCCCCTTCGGCGCCGTGATCGTGCGCGACGGAAAGGTCCTGGCCGAGGGCTGGAACCAGGTCACCTCCGCCAAGGACCCGACGGCCCATGCGGAGGTCACGGCGATCCGGCGCGCCTGCGAGGCCATCGGCGACCATTCCCTGGAAGGCGCCACCCTCTATACGAGCTGCGAGCCGTGCCCCATGTGCCTGGCCTCCGCCTATTGGGCCAGGGTGGGCCGGATCGTCTATGCCAATACCCGGCAGGATGCGGCCGAGATCGGATTCGACGACAGCCTGATCTACGACGAGATCCCCAAGCCCGTGTCGGAGCGCCTCATCCCCATGGACCACCTGCCGAGCCTGGAAGCGAAGGCCGTGTTCGACGCCTGGGCGGACAAGCCGGACAAGATCGCCTATTAATACCCAGCCGCGCTTCCTATCTGAGCGTCAACCGATCACAGACCGAGACGAACCCATGCCCCGCGTCACCACCATCGTCCGCAAGCCCGCCGTGAAGGCGGACCGCGTCATCGACACCATCACCCTCGACCACGCGGCGAGAAACCGCCGCCATGGTGCGCTGAAGGGCGAGGGCGGGACCGAGATCCATCTCGATCTCGACATGGAGACCACCATCAACGACGGCGACGCCCTGCGGCTCGAGGACGGCCGACTTGTCCAGGTGAAGGCCAAGCCTGAATCCCTGCTGGAGGTGAAGGCCGAAAATCCCTTGCGCCTCATGCGCCTCGCTTGGCATTTCGGCAGCAATCACGGCCTCGTCGAGGTCACGAATGATGCCCTCTACATCGAGAACAACCCGGCGCTGGCGGAACTGGCCCGCGGACAGGGCTGCACCGTGACCCCGGTGGAGCGCCCGTTCAAGCCGGAGCGCAGCACCCATGTGTGCGACCACGACCATGGGCATCATCACCATGATCATGACCATGCGCACGGTCACAGCCACGCGCATGCGCACAACCATGACCACGGGCATTCTCATGGCCACGATCATGCGCACGAGCACAAGCATGATCACGATCATCACCATGCCCATCACGAGCACGGCCCAGGCTGCGGATGCGGCCACGATCATCACGGGCACAAGCACGATCACTGATCGAGTCTGGCGCCTCACGATCATGTCCAAGACCACCCGCGCGACGCTGACCCTGCAGCAGGCCGGCGTGTCCTTCACGGTTCATACCTATGAGTATGATCCGAACGCGGAGCGCATCGGCCTGCAGGCAGCCGAGGCCATGGGGGCCGATCCTTCGAGCGTGCTGAAAACCCTGATGGTGCTGGTGGACAACAAGCCGGCCTGCGTGATCCTGCCCTCCGATCAGGAGGTGAACCTGAAGAAGCTCGCCGCCGCGCTCGGCGGCAAGGCGGCCCAAATGATGAAGCCCGCGGACGCGGAGCGCATCACCGGCTACCACGTCGGCGGCATCAGCCCCTTCGGCCAGAAGAAGCGCGTCCCGACCGTGCTGGAGCAATCGGCCTTCGAGCACCGCCAAGTGTTCATCAACGGCGGCCAGCGCGGCCTGCAGGTGAAGCTCGACCCGCGCGCGGCGGCTGAGGTGCTGGAGGCGAAGGTGACGGGGGTGGTTTGAAATCATCCAAACCACCTATGGTCAGTCGATGTCCCTGCAGCCAGGTGCCGCCTGGGAATTGGCCACTCTAACTCGCAGCCTGAAAGCGGACCTCTCCATCATGCAAGAAACACAACTTGCTGAACAGCTTCAGGTCCAGAGGATTCGGCAGCCGGAGATCTCGAATATCAGGAAACGGCTTCTTCAAAGGATCATACGAGCGGTCGATTTGGGAGATGAAAACAATGATCACCTCGCGATCCCGAGCAAATGATCTGAGCGCGCTGACCTGAGCGGCCAATGGAGGGTTCTCGCGCTTCTGATCGAGTAGCTGCAGGTAGTCCACAACTGCCATCGTGCCGCGAGGGACTGTCGCCATCGCCTCCATGATGTAATCGGCATTAATGCCGTCCGAGCAATCGAACCCGAACAAGCCTTTGAACTGTTCCGGCTCCGCACCGATGGAGCGCAAACGGTCCAAAACATCATTCTCTGTATATTCCAGTGTATAGAATACACCTCGGCTGCCGGCCTTCATGGCTTCAACAAGGAGCGCGAGGCCCATCAGGGTTTTGCCGTGACCTGGCCGTGCGCCCAGCAGCACCAGATCTCCTGGGACGAATTGGGCAAAGAATTTGCTGGCGGGGGTGAGCGCTGAATGCTTCGCTGCGAGCAGGCTCCAGGCTCTGTAGCCTTCCTCAATGGCAATTCGGTCAAGCGCCTTGTGCAGCGGGATGCCTTCACCGCGCGAAAGGAGCTTTGCTTTGCGCTTCAAATGATAAACAGGGGTAGACAGCTTCATCGGTAAACCTCCCATTGCGGGCAATATGCGCAATCCCTCCTTGTGCGTGGCGCCCGAACAGTCGGTTCGATGATCGTCTTAAGCCCCGTATGAATTGTACTTTCCCGGTGGAGGGGGGAGGCGTGGGCCGTGCCTGAATCAGAGCATAGCGTATTCTTGGCCGGTCGAAAATCGCTCAGCCATCCGAAGTAAGGAAATCCTGTTCTATTTGCCTTGAGCCCGCCATCCCCATATGAGAGGGCCGATTCCCGAACACTCGACCGACCGTTCCGCCAAAGATGACCCAGAAATTTTTCACCGTGGCTCCCATGATGGAATGGACCGACCGGCATTGCCGGGCGTTCCATCGCGTCCTGTCGCGCCGGGCGCGGCTTTATACGGAGATGGTTACCACGGGGGCGGTTATACACGGGCCGCGGGAGCGGCTGCTCGGGTTCAGCGATGTGGAGCATCCGGTGGCTGTGCAGCTGGGCGGGTCGGATCCGAAGGATCTGGCGGAGGCCGCCCGGATCTGCGCCGGGTTCGGCTATGACGAGATCAACCTGAATGTGGGCTGCCCCTCCGACCGGGTGCAGAACGGCCGCTTCGGCGCCTGCCTGATGCAGGAGCCGGTGCTCGTGGGCGAATGCGTGGCGGCCATGAAGGCGGCTGTGCGCCTGCCGGTGACGGTGAAGTGCCGAATCGGCGTCGATGACCAGGACACGGAAGAAGCCTTGAACCGCCTCACCGAGTGCGTGGTGGCGGCCGGCTGCGACGAGCTGACGGTCCATGCCCGCAAGGCCTGGCTGCAGGGCTTGTCGCCGAAGGAAAACCGGGACATTCCGCCTCTCGACTATCCCAGGGTCTACCGCCTGAAGCAGGAGCGCCCCGATCTGCCGATCGCCATCAACGGCGGCATCAAGACTTTTGCCCAGGTGCGTGAGCACCTGAAGCATGTGGACGGCGTGATGCTCGGCCGCGTGGCCTATCACGAGCCCGAGATCCTGCTCGCCGTGGACCCTGAGCTTTATGGCGAGGCTGCTCCCGTCGCCGATGGATTCGAGGCGGTCGAGGCCTATGAGCCCTATGTGGCAGAGCAACTCGCGAAGGGCGAGCGCCTGCACACCATCACCCGGCACATGCTCGGCCTCTTCACCGGCCGCCCCGGCGCACGCGCCTATCGCCGCCATCTGGCAACCGAGGCGGTGAAGCCGGGCGCGAACCTGCAGACGCTGCGGGATGCGGTGGCGCATGTGCCACGGGAGACGGCGGCCCTGGAGGCACGGCTCAGCGCGGCGGAATAACGGTCGGTGGTCATCCCGGACGCCGCAGGCGATCCGGGATCATCAGACGAAAATGGCTCAACCAGCCCTCCTCCCCCTTGTGGGGAAGAGTTGGAGGTGGGGGTGTTGGCGCCAGACCTAGATAGGGTATCGCTCACACCCCCACCCTGACCCTCCCCGCAAGGGGGAGGGAAACACCCGCTCCATCCTGCACCCGCTCCCGGATCGGCTGCGCCGTCCGGGATGACGAGGGTTTTACCCAGCGCTCTGCTTACCCCGCAAAATCAGCCTGTTTCCGCGCACCTCGTACGACCCAAGCCGCTCGAGAAAGCTCATGCCGAGCAGGTTCGCGTGGAGCACGCCCGTGCGGGCGATGAGCGCGCGGACATTGCGCTCCGTGATCGACCCGACGGTCAGGCTCTCGATGACCACAGGGGCGGCCAGCGCCGCGCCGTTGGCGGTCGAGACGGGCACGGAGTAGTTCAGGGTCTCAGGCTTGAAGCCCAGCGCCGCGGCATTCTCCGCCCGCAGGACTACGGTGCTGGCGCCCGTGTCGAAGATGAAGCGGGTCTCGCGGCCGTTCACCTCGCCCTGCACCAGGAAGCTCCCATCCATCCGCCGTGCGGCCACCACTTCGCCTTCAGCTGTGGTGACGGTGCGTCCGACCGCAATGTCGCCGATGGCCCGGTCGAGCACGGTCTGCAGTTCCTCGCGGGACGCGTAGGTCACGAGCACGGCAATGAGAATGCCGCCGCTTATGGCCACGGACTGCACCCCATAGGTCCAGTGCCGCGCAAAGCCCTCCACGATGGAGGCCGCCATGAGGAGGGAGAGGCCGGCAAGGCTCAGGAGACCCGCTGCCTCCATGGCCGAGAACTCGCCGATCGGATCCTCGGCGAAGAGCCCTGCCAGAAGGGCGCCGATCAGAAGAAGAAGACCCGCTCCGCGAATGCCCGGCATCACTCCGCCTTGCCCGGTTCCGGTGCGAAGGATGATTCAAGAGCGAAGGCCTGCCGCATGCGCTCCGGCAGTTCGGCCATGATCAGCTGACGCTCCTCCTCGGTGATCCGATACCAGCGGGTGATCTCCTCGCGCGTGCGGCCGCAGCCTTCGCAGAGGCCCGTCTCGGAATCGAGGGTGCAGACGCGGATGCAGGGGCTGGAAACACGGGTCATATGCTTCTCATGTCGTCACGCGGGAAGAACGGTCAAGAGGCCGATCAGCGCGGCAATCTCCGCCGCCTGCTGTGCGGCGCCAGCGATGTCACCCGTCTGACCGCCGAGATGGCGTTTCGCGAAGCGGGTGAGGGCGAGGCCAGCAAGGCCGGAGAGCGCCAGCATTAGCGCAATGCCGGCAGCCGGCAGGCCGCCGAGCGCGCCCAGCACAACCGCAACGACCACAGCGATCCCCGCCACCCGCCAGAAGGTGCTCCGCGCCGGCTGCCCGACAGCCTGGGACATCCCGTCCCGACGCGCCGGAGCTAAGAACACGAGAGGCATCAGGCCCGCCGTGCGGGACAGGGAGGCCGTGATCAGGATCGCCGCCACGACGGCTCCGTCGTCGATCCGCGAGGCCAAGGCCGCCAGGGCGCCGATCCGGAGCGCGAGCGAGAGGAACAGGGCCGAGGCTCCGAAGGCGCCGATCCGGCTGTCGCGCATGATCTCCAGGCGCTTTTCGCGGGTGGTGCCCCCGATGCTGTCTGCGGTGTCGGCCAATCCGTCCTCGTGCAGGGCGCCGGTGGTCAGCACCACAGCCGCGACCGATAGGGTCGCGGCAAGCCAGGGGCCGAGATTAAGCCCGAGGGCAAGGCCCAGCACGGCGGCCGGCAGGAGGCCGAGCACGAGGCCCGCGACGGGAATCATGCGCAGCAGGCGCGGAAAGCTCGGCGGCGCATGGGCGTCCTGCTCCCAAGGCAGGGCTGGGACCGGAAGCCGGGAATAGAAGCGGACGCAATGGGCTAGGTCGATGGCAGCCGTCCGCCACGCGCTCATGGGCGCCGCCTCACCCGGTTCAATTTGCTCCGACATGCTTCACCCCGCGTGCATGGGCCGTTATAGGTCACGCCTCTTCGCGTTCTGCAATGCCCCCTGGGCCGGAGCCCTCCATGTCTGATGCCGTGTCCTCACCTTTCGACGATATCCGCCGCCTGATCACGACCATGCCCGGTCCGGACGAGGCCGCCGTCGAGGCGGTGCGGATGCGCGACCGGCAGCTCACCAAGCCGGCCGGCAGCCTCGGCCGCCTGGAATGGATCGCCGAGTGGCTTGCCGCCTGGCAGGCCAAGCCCACGCCCAGTGTCGACCGCCCGCTCGTCTGCGTGTTCGCTGCAAGCCACGGGGTGACCGCCAAGGGCGTGTCGGCTTTCCCCTCCGACGTGAACCGCCAGATGCTGGAGAACTTCGCGGCGGGCGGTGCCGCCATCAACCAGATCTGCGCGGCCTATGGCTTGGGCTTCAAGGTCTTCGATCTCGCCATCGACTTGCCCACCGGCGACATCACCGAAACCGATGCCATGGACGAGAAGTCCTGCGTCGCCACCATGGCGTTCGGCATGGAGGCGATTGCCGGCGGCACCGATCTTCTCGCCATTGGCGAGATGGGCATCGGCAACACCACGGTAGCGGCAACGATCTACACGGCGCTGTACGGCGGGCCGGCCGAGCACTGGGTCGGGCGCGGCACGGGCGTGGATGACGAGGGCCTGAAGCGCAAGGTCGCGGCCGTCGAGGCGGCCATCGCCCATCACGGCGACAACCTGAAGGACCCGCTCGAGGTGCTGCGCCGCGTCGGCGGGCGCGAGATCGCCGCCATGGCGGGTGCCATTCTTGCCGCACGGCTGCAGCGGATCCCGGTGGTGCTCGATGGTTATGTGGCGACGGCCGCCGCGGCCATCCTCCACGCCATCCATCCCTCGACCATCGATCACTGCATTGCCGGCCATCTCAGCGCCGAAGGCGCGCATCAGGACGTGCTCGGGCGCCTCGGCAAGATCCCGCTTCTGGCGCTCGGCATGCGGCTCGGCGAGGGATCCGGTGCGGCTTTGGCAGCCGGCCTCGTGAAGGCCGCTGCTGCGGTCCATCGCGACATGGCCACGTTCGGGCAGGCGGGAGTCTCCGAGCGCCTGTCGTGAGATTCGGACGCCGCCGCTCCGGACCGAGTGGCATCACCTCCCTGATTGCCGCGCTGGCGCTCGCCGGCGGGGCCGCAATCGTGCTGAAACCCAGCGGGCGCTCGCTGGAGGGCCGGGCCCAGGTCACCGATGGCGATACGATCCGCATCGGCGAGGCCCGCATCCGTCTGAAAGGCATCGACGCACCCGAGATGGAGCAGCGCTGCTCTAAGGCGGGCCGCTCTTATGCCTGCGGCGAGACGGCTCGGCGGGCTCTGATCGATCTCGTGTCCGGCGAGACGGTGCGCTGCCGCGCCGCCGGCCGCGACCGCTATCAGCGCATCCTCGCCCGCTGCACGGTCAACGGCAACGACATCGGCACCCAGATGGTGGAGAGCGGCTGGGCGGTCTCCTACGGGCGCGACTACAACGCCGAGGAAGCCCGCGCTCAGGAGCGCGGTGTGGGGCTCTGGGAGGGCGAGTTCGAGCGGCCGCAGGACTGGCGCAGGGAGCATCCATAAAAGAGCGACGTCATGTCCCTCGAGTGGTGCCTCCATTCCCTTTGGTGGAATTCCTATTTCAGCAGGAATGAATCCTCCGCCGAATTTCGACGATCTCGCCGCGCAGTTGCGCGCCTGCCGCATCTGCCGCGATGCGCCGCGCTACGGTACGGCCTTGCCCCACGAGCCGCGCCCGATCATCCAGGGCAGCGCCACCGCACGCCTGTGCATCGCGAGCCAAGCACCGGGGACACGGGCTCATGCCAGCGGCATCCCGTTCGCAGACCGCTCCGGCACCCGGCTGCGCTCTTGGCTCGGCATGGACGAGGAGACGTTCTATGACGCCTCCAAGGTGGCCATCGTGCCCATGGGGTCCTGCTTTCCGGGGCAGGACGCGAAGGGCGGCGATCTCGGGCCGCGCCGGGAATGCGCCGAGGCCTGGCGCGGGCCCCTGTTCCAGGCTCTCCCCAATCTCGATCTCGTCCTGCTGATCGGCCAATATGCCCAGGCCTGGCACCTCGGCGAGAACTTCAAGGACGGTCTCACCGAGACGGTGAGGCGCTGGCGCGGCATCCTTAGCCATCCGCAGAAGCCCCGCATCCTGCCCCTGCCGCATCCCTCCTGGCGCAACAACGGCTGGCTCAAGAAGAATCCCTGGTTCGAAGCCGAATTGCTGCCGACGCTGCAGAGGGAAGTTCGTGAACTGCTTGGAATGAGCAGATAATAAATTCCAATATAAAGCCTGTGATATACATCGGCCGGGTAGGGAAGATTATCAGTATTCAGAACAACATTTGGAACGATCAGTCTTGCGGGGTGTTTACTTGATATAGATCAGGTAATTTCATGACATTCATTCCATATCATCAGAACGGCCATGTTTTTGATGGGCCTCCAAGCTGCTCGACGGTTCGCCCCTATGAGTGCGTGCCCGGTGAGGTCGAACTCAGCCAGTTTGCGTCGGGCATCGGAGCGTTTCGAGATGCGGAGATGTCCGGCCTGCTCGACTTCCCCAGCACGAACGACCCTGCGGACCTCAATCTTGTTCCCTGGATGAGCCTGCCGCGCAGGGCGAAGCACCGGAACGAGCAGCCTCGCGCGTTCAGCCAGTGAAAGCCTCGTCGCCTGCCGCCCTTTCCTGAAGGAGTTGCCTTTGTCCAATTATCTTTATGCCTGTGGCCAGCACGTGACGTTCACGGGCAGGCGCGTCATGAGTCCCTCATGGACCGGAGACTTCGTCATCACGAGGCTGCTGCCGTCCGGCGGTGAAGAGCCCCGTTATGAGATCAGGAGAGCGGGGGAGACCCACAGCCGCGCAGCCCTGGAGAGCGACCTGACGGCCCTGCCCGAGACGCTGCAGTCATCGGTTTTCTAGATCACTCCACAACCTGAACCGGGTTGAGCCCTGAAAGTGGTGTCCACTTTTGGGTGCGATGCTCTATGTTCGAGCTCGACGATAAGGAGCTTGGACAGCATGAGCCCGACGACCCTGCGCTGCACCGTCGACGGACCGGTCGCGACGATCACCCTCGCGCGGCCCGACAAGATGAACGCGTTCAACGCCACCATGCACGCCGAGCTGCGCGACGCGCTCGATCGATGCGAGGCTGACGGGAACGTGCGCGTGGTGGTGCTGACCGGGGAGGGCCGGGCCTTCTCGTCGGGTCAGGACCTGACGGTCGATCTCACGCGCGACGCGCAGGGACGCCTCGACCTCGGACCGGCCCTGGAGCGCGATTACAACCCGCTGATCCTCAGGCTCGCCAATTATCCGAAGCCCGTCATCGCGGCTCTCAACGGCCCGGCCGTCGGCGCCTCCATGAACATCGCACTCGCCTGCGATATCGTCGTGGCGGCCCGCTCCGCCTATCTGCAGGAGGCCTTCGCCAAGATCGGCCTGATTCCCGATGCCGGCGGTACCTGGATCCTGCCGCGGCTGATCGGCCCCAAGCTCGCGCTCGCCCTCATGCTCAGCGCCGAATCCGTTCCCGCCGAGGAGGCGCAGCGCATGGGCCTCGTCTACAAGGTGTTCGAAGACGCCTCCTTCGCAGTCGATGTGGCGGCCTTCGCATCCAAGCTCGCGGCCGGCCCGGGGCTCTCCTACCGGCTCACCAAGCAGGCGGTGGCCCAGAGCCTCTCGAACGATCTGGAAGCGCAGCTCAAGCTCGAGGCGAAGCTGCAGACTGAGGCGGGATCGAGCGACGACTTCATGGAGGGCGTCGCGGCTTTCCGCGAAAAGCGCGCACCCCGGTTCCAGGGACGCTGAGGAAAGAGCCATGCGCCCCACTTACTGGATTCTCGGCCTTGCCACGTTGAGCATCGTGATTGGCCTGTTCATGTCGCGGGACCCTGAGCGCGCCGAGCGGCTCTCGCAGATGTACCGGGACGCGGCTCTTACCGGGGAAGCCCGGCAGATGGCCATCATGGGCCTTGCGGTCGCCATCGGCGCCTTCGTGGTCTACCTCACCATGACCCGGCGGTGAGTTTGCACCTGCTTCCCCTTCAAATCTTCCCTCCGCCCTCATCCTGAGGGGCTGGCTCATAAAGAGGAGTGCGCCTCGGTTTTCGTCATGGCCGGGCCTGTCCCGGCCATCCCGATGCTGACAAGCACAGCGCTTCAGGCCATCGAGATCACCGGCACAAGGCCGGTGATGACGGGAGCAGGGCTGCCGGTCCTTGATGAGCCAGCCTCTCAGGATGAGGACAGAAGGAGGTTAGACGTAAACTGATCGTCCCGGTTTGTTCACGGTGCATTCAACTGGCTTGGCCTTATGCTCCCGGCATGATCCCGCAGAAGTGGGTCCAAGAGGGGCCTGAGCCGTGTTTTCTCTGAAGCGTGCCGTCGTTTTTGTTGCATTCGCGTTGGCGGCCGCCCTCGGTCAGGCCTCCGCGGCTCTCGCCCAGGACCGGCTTGCCCTCGTGGTCGGGCAGGGCGCCTATGAGGGGCGCAATCTTGCCACCGCCGCGAACGATGCCGGGCTGATCGCCCAGACCCTCACCAGCACCGGGTTCGAGGTTGTCCAGGGCCGCGATCTCAATGCCAACGACCTGCGCAGCCTCGTGCGCGACTTCCTCGACAAGGTCGAGAATCTGGAGCCCGGCTCTACGGTCATGGTCTATCTCGCCGGGCACGGGGTCCAGCTCGAAGGCGACAACTATCTGCTGCCGGTCGATGCCCGCATCCAGCGCGACGCGGACATTGCCATCGAGGGCTTCCGCCTCTCCGACCTCATCCGCTCCCTGGAGCAGAGCCCGGCCCGGGTGAGGGTGGTGGTGGCAGACATGGCACGGGACTACGCGCTCGGCTCTACGGGCGAGCCCATCGCCAAAGGGCTGGCCCTGATCGAGCCGCCCTCAGGCTTCCTGATGGCCTTTTCCTCGGCACCCAACATCGTCGCCACGGACGGGTCCGGTCCCTACGGCGCCTATGCCACGGCGCTGGCCGAGATGATCCGCCAGCCGGGCCTGCGCCTGGACGAAGTTTTCGCCCGCACGCGCCTGCGGGTGCACGAGACCACGAACGGCCTGCAGATCCCCTGGCATTCGGCCAATCTGGATAATGCCTCCTTCGTGTTCTTCGAACAGGCGGAGGCCTCTGCCGCGCCGCTGGTGCGCGAGGTGCGGCGCATCGAGGATGTGCCTGCCGAGGAAGCTTATGCCATCGCGGTCGAGCGCGACACGATCCAGGATTACCAGTCCTTCCTGCGCCGCTTCCCCGATCACCGCCTCTCGCGCCGCGTGACGGCGCTGCTCGCCGCCCGCCGCGAGGCCGCCGTCTGGCGCCGGACCGTCACGCGCAACACGCGTGAGGCCTACTGGACCTATCTTCGGGCCTATCCGAACGGTCCGCACGCGCCGGATTGCCGGCGCAGGCTCGCGCGCCTGTCCGCGCCCTATGCCCCGCCGGCGGTCTTCGAGGAGGTGATCTACGACGACCTGCCTCCGCCGCTTCCGGGAGTCGAGCGGATCGAGGTCGTCGAAGTGGTGACCATCATCCGCGAGGTGCCCGCGCCGCGCCTGCCGGCCTATCTCCTGCCGCGATGAGACGAGGACGACGAGGACCTCATTACTATCATCCGGGAGCCCCCGCCGCCGCCGATCATGGCCGGCGTGCTGCCGATCCCGTTCTCGATACCCGTGCCGTACCGGGCGCGTCCGCCCCGCTACTTCTACCAGCCGATCGCTCCGAGAACCCCGAGGGGGCCGGTTGCCATCCCCGTGCGGGCGCCGTACGTCTTCGATCGCCTCGATGAGCCTCTGCCGGGACCGCGCCGCAACCTGCGCGACGAGCGGCCCCGCGTGCCGCGGCACCCCGGTCTTGCTGCGCCCCTCGAGCCGATCCCGGTTTCGGTCAATCCGCGAGCCCCTCGCAAGGGCAGGGATGTTCGTCCCGGCGAGCCTCCGCGCCTGCGGCCGGACCGCATTCCCTCGCGTCGGATTCCGCTGATCGGCGAGGGGCAGGAGCGCCCGCGCTTGATCAGGCCGGATGCCGACGAGTCAGCCGGGCGTCCCGACAGGCCGAGGGATCAGCGCCCTGACAGGCGTGATCGCAACCGGGAAGAGATCCGGCCCGAGGCTCCCGTTCGCGGCGCCGCGCGCCCACGTGATCCGCGGCTCGATGCGGATGAGATCCTGCCGCGCCAGCCGAGGCCGGACCGGCCTCGGATCGAGATCGAGCGCCCGGACCGGGACAGGGCTGCCCGTGAGCCCGAGCGCCGGGATCCGCGGATCAGGCCTGAGAGGATCGAGCGGGCGCCGGTGATCGGGCTGCCTCAGATCGAGGTGCGTCGCCCGCGCCGTGATGATGGTGAGGCGGCGCCCCGGCGGCGTTTCGAACGGCCTGCATCCATCGACAGGCTGGACCGGGAGGAGATATCTTCCCTCCCGCAACGGCCCGCTCTGCGCGATGAACCGCGCCCGGATCGCCCGTTCCGTGACGTCGCGCCTCGCGAAATCGACCGTGCCGAGAGGCGCGCCCGCCAGCTCTTCGAGGAGCGTCCCGCGCCCCGTCGGGTCGAGCGACCGGAAGCGCCCGCCTTCCAGCCGGGGCCGATGCCCCGCATGGAGGCTCCCGCGCGGGTGGAGCGTGCTGTCCGCGAGCCGCCGAGAGCCTTCGACCAGCCCCGTCCAGAACGGGACATGAACAGGCCGTCCCGCGACCGGCCTTCCTTCGAGGCGCCACGGCGCCAGGGAGGCGAGGGCCGGTCCCAACGCTGCCAACCCGGACGTCCTTGTCCGCAGGAGCGCTGACCGATCAAGCCATGCATTGTTCTTCCCTCCCCTTTGCGGGGAGGGTGGCCGCGCAGCGGCCGAGTGGGGGGGCGGAAAGTCAAAGTGCTTCTCCCAACGAGAGCATCAATGCGCGCTTTACCACGTCATCACCGGCCTTGTGCCGGTGATCCCGGTTGCATGAACGCTGAGCCTCACCGTATCGAGATGGCCGGGACAAGCCCGGCCATGACGTAGTGGATTTGACGGAAAGGTCTCACCCGGTCGAACCACCCCCACCCGGCCGCTGCGCGGCACCCCCTCCCCGCAAGGGGGAGGGATACAATTGCCAAGTTTCATTGGGTGGATTTTCAGGAGCATTAAAGGCACAGCAAAACACTGGAGCTTTTGGGCTCCGGCGTTCTGCTTTGAAAGGCAATCAGCCGGTGGCTTACTTATCGAGCCGGGCGATCAGGCTCGATGTGTCCCAGCGATTGCCGCCCATCTTCTGGACCTCCGCATAGAACTGGTCGACGATGGCCGTGACCGGCAGGCTGGCGCCGTTCTTGCGGGCCTCGCCGAGCACGATCGACAGGTCTTTGCGCATCCAGTCGACGGCAAAGCCGAAGTCGAACTTGCCCTGGTTCATGGTCTTGCCGCGGTTCTCCATCTGCCAGGAGCCGGCCGCGCCCTTCGAGATCACCTCCAGCACCGCCTCGATGTCGAGGCCAGCCTTCTTGCCGAAGTGGATGCCCTCAGCCAGCCCCTGCACAAGGCCCGCGATGCAGATCTGGTTGATCATCTTGGTGAGCTGGCCGGAGCCGGTGGGACCCAGGAGCCGGCAGGCGCGGGCAAAGCTCATGATCACCGGCTCGGCCTTCGCGTAAGGCTCAGCGTCGCCGCCGCACATCACGGTGAGAACGCCGTTCTCCGCGCCGGCCTGGCCGCCCGAGACCGGGGCGTCGATGAAGGCGAAGCCCTTATCCGTGGCAGCAGTGTAGAGCTCGCGCGCCACTTCCGCCGAGGCGGTGGTGTGGTCGACGAAGATGGTGCCTTGGCCCATGCCGTGGAAGGCGCCGTTGTCCCCGAGCGTCACCTGGCGCAGATCGTCGTCGTTGCCGACGCAGGCGAACACGATCTCCTGACCCTCGGCCGCCTCACGGGGAGTCTTGGCGGCACGTCCGCCGTTCTCCGACACCCACTTGTCCGCTTTTGGGCTCGTACGGTTGTAGACCGTCACCTCATGGCCCTTGTCCTTGAGGTGACGCGCCATGGGATAGCCCATCACGCCAAGTCCGAGGAATGCAACCTTCGCCATCGTCCGCTCCCTGAATGCTCCCCCGGTTCTAGGAAGGGAGCGTGCGCGGGTCAAACGGCACTACTTGATATCGAAGGAAAAATATTTGGCCCGGATCTGGTCATAGGTGCCGTTGGCCTGCACCTCGGCGATGGCGCGGTTGAACCGCTCGCGCAGGGCCTCATCCTCCTTGCGCAGGCCGACGCCATAGGATTGGTGCCGGTAGGCCGGATCCTTGGGTGTGTCGCCGAGGACGTGGCAGCAGCTGCCCTCGCGGGATTCGAGGAAGCGGGTGAGCAGGCGCTTGTCGCCGAAGACCGCATCGAGACGCCCGACGAGGAGGTCGAGATTGGCCTCGTCGGCCTTCGCATACACCTCGATCTGCGAGACCTTGTAGAACTCTCTCAAGTAAGTCTCATGGTCGCTGCGGTCCGTCGTGCCGATCGTCTTGCCGGCAAGAGCCGCCGGCGAGACCGCGCCGGGCGCCGTCTCCTTGGAGCCGATGAAGATGGCCGGGACGCGGTAATAGGGATCGGAGAAGGCAATCCGCTTGCTGCGCCGCTCCGTGATCTCCACCGACGACATGATGGCATCGTAGTCCCGGTCCAGGAGGCCGCGCACAAGGCCGTCCCACTCGCGTTGGACGAGCTCGCACTGGGCCTTCATGACCTCGCACAGGCTCTTGAGCAGATCGACCTCGAAGCCCTGCATCTCGTTGTTGGGATCGATGAAGTTGAAGGGCGGGTAGGCGCCCTCGATGGCGACGCGGATCACCGGCTGCGGTGCGGGCGCTTGTGCCTGCGACAGGCATGGAGCCATGCCCAGCCCGAGCAGTAGCCCGGCAGCAATCGCCAGTCTTCGTCTAAACCTCAATGCGCTCACGGCAGCCCAGCCCAGGTGATCTGGCTCGATATCACTTGAAAATACTGAACAGTCAAATGACAGGCTGTCTCAGTACTTAACGGCGGCAGTAGAAAAGCAGTCTAACCGCCTGTCACGCTCATGTGGCGGCTGAGCGCCGGGCGGGAGTGGCGCCGGTCGATGACGAAGTCGTGCCCCTTGGGCTTGCGCGCGATTGCATCGACGATGGCGCGGTCGAGAAGTTCGTTGCTCTCGGAGGCGCGCACCGGCGCCCGCAGGTCGGCCGCATCCTCCTGACCGAGGCACATGAAGAGCTGGCCGGTGCAGGTCACCCGCACCCGGTTGCAGCTCTCGCAGAAATTGTGCGTCATCGGCGTGATGAAGCCGAGCCGCCCGCCGGTTTCCTTCACCCGTGCGTATCTGGCCGGACCGCCCGTGCGGTCGTCAAGATCCTGCAGGGTGTAGCGTGCCGCAAGGCGGGCGCGGACCATGGACAGGGGGAGAAACTGGTCGATGCGCTGGCCGTCGATCTCACCCAGCGGCATCACCTCGATGAGGGTCAGGTCCATGGAGCGGCCGTGGGCCCATTCGAGCAGGGTCTCCAGCTCGTCCTCGTTCACGCCTTTCAGCGCGACGGCGTTGATCTTGACCTGCAGCCCTGCCGCTTGAGCGGCATCGAGCCCCTGCATCACCTTGGCGAAATCGCCCCAGCGGGTGATGGCGCGGAACTTGTCCGGGTCGAGGGTATCGAGGGAGACGTTGATGCGCCTGACGCCGCAGGCCGCCAGATCCTTCGCATGTTTGGCAAGCTGCGAGCCGTTGGTGGTGACCGTCAGCTCGTCGAGAGCGCCCGAATCCAGATGGCGGGAGAGGGAGCCGAACAGGGTCATGATGTCCCGGCGTACCAGGGGCTCACCGCCGGTGATCCGTAGCTTGCGCACGCCCTTGGCCACGAAGGCCGAGCAGATGCGGTCGAGTTCCTCCAGGGTCAGCAGGTCGCGCTTGGGCAGGAAGGCCATGTCCTCGGACATGCAGTAGACGCAGCGGAAGTCGCAGCGATCCGTCACCGAGACGCGCAGATACGTGATGGCCCGGCCGAACGGGTCCATCATAGAATGACCGATCTTGGAGGTCTCAAGCTGAGCCGGAATGGCTCTCATGGTGGAAACGCTCTCGCTCACAGGAATCTTGCTTCAATCCGCATCATCAAGCACGTAGCGTCAATTGCAACCGGGAAAAGGGTGAGATCATGGCATCCGAGCGCTGGCCGACGGAGCTTCGGCTCGCCAGAGACAAACGCAGCCTGCATGTCGCCTTCGACGACGGCACGACTTTCGACCTGCCGGCCGAGTATCTGCGGGTAACCAGCCCCTCGGCCGAGGTGCAGGGGCACAGCCCTGCCGAGCGCAAAACCGTCCCGGGCAAGCGCGAGGTGGCGATCATCGGCGTGGAGCCGGTGGGCAACTATGCCGTGAAGCTGGTCTTCGACGACCTGCACGATACCGGGATCTACGGCTGGGATTATCTCTACCGGCTCGGAGCGGAGCAGGGGGAGAAATGGCAGGCCTATCTCGATGAACTGGCCGCCAAGGGATTGTCGCGGGATCGGGTGCGGTGAAAAGGATCCTGAGACATCTGGGTCACTGGTCGTCATCCCCGGACTTGTTCCGGGGATCCACGTCCTAAACCCGCTAAAAACGTGGATGGCCGGGACTGATCCCCGGATCAAGTCCGGGGACGGCCATGACGTATCGAATTTCGAACTGTTTGGAAGTTACCGAAGAACCACCACTCGCGAGCCGACCTTCGCGCGGTTGTAGAGGTCGGTCACATCCTCGTTGGTCATGCGGATGCAGCCGGAGGAGACGGCCTCGCCGATGGTCTCGGGCTCGTTCGAGCCGTGAATCCGATAGATGGTGCTGCCGATGTAGAGGGCGCGGGCGCCGAGCGGGTTGTCTGGCCCACCCTTCATGTGGCGGGGCAGGTCGGGGCGGCGCTTGAGCATGGCCGCCGGCGGGCGCCAATCCGGCCATTCGCGCTTCATGGTGACGGAATGGGTGCCTGACCAGGTAAAGCCCGGACGGCCGACACCGACGCCGTACTGGACCGCCTGGCCGTTGCCGAGCACGTACCACAGGCGGCGCTCGCTGGTGGAGACCACGATCGTACCCGGTGCATAGCGGCCGTTGAAGGTCACGATCTGCCGCGGGACAGCGGAAGCCTGCGCCCGGTACGTCTCCTCGGCGCTGTAGAGCGGCTGGCGGGTGAGAGGATCGATGGCCGTAAATGCCGCAGCTGGCGTCGCAAGCGCGACGAAGGCGCAAGCAAGCCCAGTGAGAGCAGCGCGAGTGCGTCCCATAATTGCCTCGGTTTGAACATGTTGATGGCGGGTCTGTGATTGCAGAACGCAACAGCCCCGCTTGGGATCCATGCAGTAGCAGGATTTTGCTACACAATCCTAGTGCCGATCAGCCACATTCTCGCCGTGTCGTAACCGGGTGGTTAAAGTCAGGCTGCCACAATCCATGCAACAAAATACTTGCCGGCTTGGCAACTTCTTTGGCTTGACGCAGGGGGTTCCGGGCCTTTAGAAGGCCCTTGTCAGGGCGCGTAGCTCAGCGGGAGAGCATTCGCTTCACACGCGAAGGGTCACAGGTTCAATCCCTGTCGCGCCCACCATTTTCTTCCTGACGGCAAGCGTCACAATACCGTGTGCATCGAAGCGCATGGGCGATGTCTCGCGCGTAAGCGCTCGTGCGACCCTCTGGGTCCGATCCACACGATGCGCTCTTTGGAATGAAGCATCGGATCGATCCCGACGGTGCAAATCCACTTTTCGGTCCGATGCTCTAGGCCGCGAGCGGCCTCATGAGGCGCTGGATGGCAGGAAAAAGCTCATCGAAATGCTTGATCACGAGGTCCGGCTCCAGCCTCTGGACCGGCACGTCCGTGTAGCCGAAGGGAACGGCAACGACCGGAATGCCGGCGTTCTTCGCCGTCACGATATCCGTGCGCGAGTCGCCGATCATCACGGCGCGGCTCGGATGGCCGCCCGCCCGCTCGATGGTGAGCGTCAGGTGGCGCGGGTCCGGCTTGAAGTAGCGGAAGGTGTCGCGGCCGCAATTGGCTGCGAAACGATGGCCGACCCCGAGCTCGTGCAGGAGCTTCACCGAATGCTCCTCGACCTTGTTGGTGCAGACCGCCAGGATGAACCCTTCCTCCTCCAGCCGGTCGAGCGCCTCCGCCACGCCGGGATAGAGCCGGGTGCGGACGCAGATGTTCTGGCCGTAATGGACCATGAACTGCCGGAACAGCTCGTCGAGATGGTCCGGCGTCAGCTCCTTGCCGGCCGCCTCGAAGCCGCGCTGGATCAACGCGCGGGCGCCCGCGCCGATCATGTCGCGCGCCTTCCGGACGGGCAGGGGCGCCAATCCTTCGCGGTCGAGGATCACGTTCAGGGTTCCGACGAGGTCGCCGGCCGTGTCTGCCAGGGTTCCATCGAGGTCGAAGACGGCGATGGGCGAGACATTGTGCGGGGTATCAATGGCCATGAAGGTCGGCTACCTGCTGCGGGCAAGGGAATCAAGCATCGGGATGATAAGGTCCTAAGGTTGATTCGTTCTTACCGAATGGAGTGTTGAATGCGGCCCTTTGGTACCGCGGCGTTTGTTTCCGCAAGTCTGGCGTTGGGAGCCCTCGGAAACCCCGTCCTGGCTGCATCCTATGATTTCGTTCCCGCTCCCCAGACCGACCTGAACCGTATTTATAGGATCGATCGGATCACCGGCGAGGTCAGCTCCTGTCAGTATGGTCTCCAGGAAGGCACAATTGGGGTGACGCTGTGCTTCAGCGCGGGCGAAGGCGCCGGTCCCCAGCCTCCGGGCGAATATGGGCTCGTCGCCTCCCGCCACGAGCGGGAAGGGGGCGTGTTCCGGGTCAATTACCGGACTGGCCAGATGAGCATCTGCTACGTGTTCGACGAGCGGGTGGTGTGCACGCCGCAGACCACACCGTCACCGGCGACCTCCTCGGCGGCCGCCCCGGTGGCGACCCCCAGCGTCAGCCCTGGCACGGGAGCCTCGCCGCAGCGCCCTTGAGACCCTTCGCTGGGTTTCAGGCAAAGCCAGCAGTGAAACGTTCTTTCTTCCAGGCGCTCCGGCGTGCTAGGGGCCGGTCATACGGCCCTCCGGCCGGGCGCCTCCTTAATGTCAGAGGATTTCCGTGAGCGACACTCTCAAGCGCGCAGCAGCCGAACGGGCGGCCCAGCTCGTCACCGACGGGATGAAGCTGGGGCTCGGCACCGGCTCGACGGCAGTGCACTTCGTCGCGGCCATCGGTGAGCGCGTCCGGGGCGGGCTGAAGGTTGTGGGCGTGCCCACCTCCGAAGCGACCCGCGAGCAGGCTCTGCGCGAGGGCATTCCCCTGACCACCCTGGATGAAACGCCGGACCTCGATCTAACGGTCGACGGAGCCGACGAGATCGACAACGATCTGCGCCTCATCAAGGGCGGCGGCGGCGCGCTGCTGCGGGAAAAGATCGTCGCCTCCGCGAGCCAGCGCATGATCGTCATCGCAGACGGGTCGAAGCTCGTTACGAAGCTCGGACGCTTCCCGCTCCCCATCGAGGTAATGCCCTTCGGCCTCACGGCCACGGAACGGGCCATTGCCCGGCTGCTCGATTCCCTGTCCATGACCGGCGAGCTGCGCCTCCGGCATGCCGCCGACGGCGCGCCCTACGTGACGGATGGCGGCCATTTCATTCTCGATGTGCATCTTGAGCGCATCGACAAGCCGAACGTGCTTGCCTCGACGCTGAACAATATCCCCGGCGTCGTGGAGCACGGTCTTTTCCTGGGCCTGGCCACCGGCGCGATCCTCGCCACCGCTGACGGGCTCGTCGAACTCGGTCAGCTCTGACCAGAACCATGACTATTGGAGCCACTTCTATGATCCGCAACGCCTCCCGACTGGCTGCGACCTCCGTCGCTCTGTTCATGCTCGCCAGCCCGGTTTTCGCCCAGACCCAGCCGAGCGCCAGCCACATGGCCCTCGCGCGCGAAGTCGCCCTCACGTCCGGCATGGCCCGTTCGTTCGACGCCATGGTCGAGCCGTTCCTCGATCAGCTGCAGCAGATGAACGTGACCCGCCCGGAGATCAAGCAGGACCTCGATCAGGTTGTGACCATGCTCCGGCCCGAGCTCGACAAGGAAAAGCAGAAGATGGTCGACAACGCGGCCAGGGCTTTTGCCAGCCGGATGACCGAGGCCGAGCTGAAGACGATCGCTGACTTCTACAAGTCTCCGGCGGGCAAGAAGTACGTGGAGACCCAGCCGGGCATCCTCGACGACGTCGTTCGGGATCTCGCAACCTGGACGCAGCAGACTGCCCAGTTCGTGATGAACCGCGCCCGCGAGGAAATGGGCAAGCGCGGGCATCAGCTGCAGTAAGCGTGTTTAGAACCCCACAGAATGCAAAAGGCCCGGAACTCTCCGGGCCTTTTCTGTTTGGATCAGTCCTCCACTGCCTTGAAGCGCCCCAAACCTTTCAGGAAGAAGGGCAGGACGAGCGCGATGAGGGCGATGGCGAGCAGCGTTGCCGAGATCGGGCTCTGCAGGAGCGTCATTGGATCGCCCAGGCTGATCGACAGCGCCCGCCGCAGCTGGCTTTCCGCCAAGGGGCCGAGAATGAGCCCGACGATGACCGGCGCGATCGGAAAGTCGAAGCGCCGCATGAGGAAGCCTAGCACGCCGAACACCGTCAGCATCATCAGTTCCACCGGCGAGGGATTGGCCGCGATGGTGCCCATGGTGGCGAAGACCAGGATGCCGGCATAGAGCCAGGGCTGCGGGATTCTCAGCAGGCGAACCCAGAGGCCCACCAGGGGAAGGTTGAGCACCAGCAGCATGCCGTTGGCGATGAACAGGCTCGCGATCAGGCCCCAGACGAGGTCCGCATTCTGGGCAAACAGCAGGGGCCCGGGATTGATGTTGTACTGCTGGAAACCGGCGAGCAGCATGGCGGCCGTGGCCGAGGTGGGAAGACCGAGCGTCAGCAGCGGCACGAGGGTGCCTGCGGCTGACGCATTGTTGGCGGCCTCCGGACCGGCCACACCCTCAATGGCGCCCTTGCCGAAATCCTCCGGATGCTTGGTCAGGCGCCGTTCCGTCGCATAGGACAGGAAGGTGGGGATCTCGGCGCCTCCGGCCGGCAGGGCGCCGATCGGGAAGCCGTAGGCGGTGCCGCGCAGCCAGGGTTTCCAGGAGCGCTTCCAGTCCTCCTTGGTCATCCAGAGGGAGCCGCGAACGGCTTCGAGCTTTTCCTCCTGCACATGGCGCCGGGAGGCGACATAGAGGGCCTCGCCCACGGCGAAGAGACCCACCGCCAGGGTCGTGACCTCGATGTTGTCGTAGAGCTCCGCCACGCCGAAGCTCAGACGCGACTGGCCGGAGAGCAGGTCGATGCCCACGAGTCCCAGCATAAGGCCGATGAACAGGCTGGTGAGGCCTCGCACGGGGGAATCGCCGAAGGTGGCCGAGACGGTCACGAAAGCCACGACCATCAGGGCGAAATAGTCCTCCGGCCCGAAGCTCACGGCGATGTCGACGAGATAGGGTGCTAGGAGCGTGAGGCCCAGCGTAGCGATGGTGCCCGCCACGAAGGAGCCGATGGCAGCCGTGGCGAGTGCCGGGCCGCCGCGGCCGGCCTTGGCCATCAGGTTGCCTTCCAGCGCCGTCGCCATGGAGGCGCTCTCGCCCGGCGTGTTGATCAGGATTGCGGTGGTCGAGCCGCCATACATGCCACCGTAATAGATGCCGGCGAACATGATGATGGAGCCCGCGGGGTCGAGCTTGAACGTGATCGGCAGGAGCAACGCTACGGTGAGGGCCGGGCCGATGCCGGGCAGCACGCCGACGGCGGTGCCGAGGAGAACGCCGATGAGGGCGAACATCAGGTTCGCCGGCTGGATGGCGACGGCGAGGCCGCCGGCGAGGGAGGTGAAGGCTTCCATGGCGGCCTCAGAACAGGCGTTCGAGCGGCCCTGCCGGCAGGGACAGGGTCAGGAGCTTGGCGAAGAGCACGTAGACGATGAGGGCGATCACTGCACCGATGATGAAATCGGTGACAAAGGCCCGGCGCCCGAAGGCCGTGGATGTGGCTGCGAACAAAAGGGCTGTGCCGATCATGAAGCCGCCGCCGAACCAGATCAGGGCGATCAGGCAGGCCAGCGCCCCGAGAATCAGGATGATCGGCTTCCAGTCCAGGCTGTCACGGGCCGGAAGGTCGCCGCGCAGGGCCCCGATGGCATTACCGATGGCAAGCAGTGTGAGGCCGCCCGAGACGATGATGGGCATGACCTTCGGGCCGAGGTCGTAAGGGGACAGGATCTGAAGCTTGGTCATGTCCCACCAGACGATTCCGGCCAGGACGAGAAGAATAAGGGCGATGACGAGGCCTGCTACGTCGATGCGCCGCTGGGAGGAGGAGGCCATGGCAATTCCTGCAAAAAAGAAGCGCCGCGCTTCTGAAAACGCGGCGCTCCGAACTCATACTAGGCTTGAGCTTACGACTTCACCAGACCCACGGCGGTGAGCACTTCCTTGGTGCGGGCCTGCTCGTCGGCCAGGATTTTGGTGAAGGCATCGCCGGAGACGTAAGCGTCCTCCCAGCCCTTGCCCTTCAGAATGTCCTGCCACTCCTTCGACTTCGCCATCTTGTCCATGGCGTCGGTCAGAGCCTTCTTCTGGTCGGCGGAGATGCCCGGAGGGGCCACGACCGCACGCCAGTTGGCGATCTCAAGGTCGATGCCCTGCTCCTTGATGGAGGGCACGTCCACATTGGCCGTCTTGGTGGCCGAGGTCAGGCCGATGAGGCGCAGCTTGCCGGCCTTCACCTGGCTTTCGAACTCGCCGTAGCCGGAGATGCCCGCCGTCACCTTGCCGCCGAGAATGGCCGCCAGGGCCTCGCCGCCGCCGGAGAAGGGGATGTAGTTGATCTTCGTCGGGTCGGCGCCCGCGGCCTTGGCGAAGAGCGCCGCCGCAATGTGGTCGACGCCGCCGGCCGAGCCGCCGGCCCAGGTCACCTTGGCCGGATCGGCCTTGATCGCTGCGGCAAGGTCCTTGGCGTTCTTGATCGGCGAGTCCGCCGGCACCACGATCGCCTCGTATTCCGTCGTCAGGCGGGCAATCGGCGTGGTCTGATCGAGGGTGACCGGCGACTTGTTGGTCAAAAGCGCGCCCACCATCACGTAGCCCATGACCATGAGCTGATTGCCGTCGCCCTTGGAGTTGTTCACCAGCTGGGCGATGCCGATGGAGCCGCCGGCGCCCGGAACGTTGGTGACCTGCGCGCTCTTGGCGATGCCGGACTGGGTCAGGGCCTGCTGCATAGAGCGGGCCGTCTGGTCCCAGCCGCCGCCCGGCGCTGCGGGAGCCATGATCTTGAGCTCCATCTGGGCTGCGGCCGATGTCACGAATCCGGCCACGGCTGCAGCCGCGAGTGCGCCGCGCCAAAGGCCTTTGCGAAACTGGGTCATGTGGTTTCCTCCGTCGACGCTGACGTTGGGTGAGAGCGTCCTGGGCAGACCCTAAAGAGGGAAGGGAGGAGCGGCAAGCGCTTGCTGCTTTATCGCTGTTGAACCTTGGCGTAAGAACACCATCGCAAGGGGGCAGCCATGTGCCCGGAGCAGGGCTGTCGGGCGGTGCCGTCCAGCAACATTCCCTATATGTAGTATTGAACCACGGAATTTGAGCGGAGACCGCGCCATGACCTCATTCGATGTTGATCTCTTCGTCATCGGAGGCGGGTCGGGCGGCGTGCGCGCGGCCCGAATCGCGGCCGGTTATGGCGCGAAGGTGATGCTGGCGGAGGAGTACCGGGTCGGCGGAACCTGCGTCATCCGCGGCTGCGTGCCCAAGAAGCTGATGGTCTATGCGAGCCGCTTTGCCGAAGAATTCCATGAGGCGGAAGGATTCGGCTGGAGCGTAGGCGAGACGCGCTTCGACTGGGCGACCCTGATCCGCAACAAGGACAGGGAGATCGACCGGCTTGAGGGCATCTACCGGACGAACCTGGGCAAGGCCGGCGTCGAGATCGTCGACAGCCGCGCCGTGATCGAGGATGCGCATACGGTCCATGTGCTCAAGACCGGCGCGCGCATTCGTGCCCGCTATATCCTCATGGCGGTGGGCGCCCATCCAACCCTGGAGCCGGTCATTCCCGGCGGCGAGCTCGGCATCACGTCCAACGAGGTGTTTCATCTGGAAACGCAGCCAAGGCGCATCCTGGTGGTCGGCGGCGGCTATATCGCGGTTGAATTCGCAGGCGTTTTCGCTGGCCTCGGCAGCGAGGTCACGCTCCTGCACCGGGGCGACAAGCTCCTGCGCGGCTTCGACGACGATATCCGGGCGGCCTTGGGCGAGGCCTATGTCCAGCGCGGCATCAATCTTGTCCTGGGCCGGACCCTCACGAGCCTGGAGAGGATCGCCGACGGGATTGCCGCGACCCTGTCCGATGGCTCAAGCCTCACGGTCGACCAGGTTCTAGTCGCCACCGGGCGGCGTCCCAACACCCAGGGGCTCGGCCTGGAGAATGCGGGGATCACGGTCGACGAGGTGGGGGCGATCCCGGTGGATGCCTATTCCCAGACCCTCATTCCCTCGATCTATGCGGTGGGCGACGTCACCAACCGGGCGAACCTCACCCCCGTCGCCATCCGCGAGGGGCATGCCTTCGCCGATACGGTCTTCGGCAACAAGCCCACCATCATCGATCACGACCTGATCCCGACCGCCGTCTTCTCGACGCCGGAGATCGGGGTCATCGGCTGCGGCGAGGCAGCCGCCCAGGCGATCTACGGCGCGATCGACGTCTACAAGACCGCCTTCCGGCCGATGAAAGCGACGCTTTCGGGCGGCAAGGACCGGGTCTTCATGAAGCTGATCGTCGACAAGGCCACCGACAAGGTCGTGGGTGTCCATATCATGGCACATGACGCAGGCGAGATGATCCAGCTCGCCGGCATCGCCGTCACCATGGGGGCCACGAAGGCCGATTTCGACCGCACCGTCGCGGTTCACCCGACGGCAGCGGAGGAGCTGGTGACCATGCGCACGCCCGTCGTGGTCAAGCATCCGGTAGCGGTAGGATAATTGGATGCTGCGAGGGGCACTGAGTGAGCCTGATCCATAACGAGCAGATCAAGCTGACGGCAACGGCGCTCAATAACGTGGCGGTCGCATTCGTGATTGCCGGGTTCGTGGGGCCTATGGTGGCCGTCGGCTACGGATCGGCGGCCATGGCGAGGGATTCCATCGCCATTCTCGTCAGCATCATTTGGCTTTTCGTCGGGTTTATCCTACATTCCATAGTGAAGCCGATCTTGAGAGACTTGAAGCCATGACGCTTCTGGAAGCCTATGTCTACTTCGGCATCCCGGTCATTGCCGTCGCAATGGGCTTTGGCGCCCTTTGGATGTCCCGTCGCGAGAGCCGTCAGCGCCCCGCGCGCTGAGATGCGCCTTTCCTGTTTTACAGAATTCCAGGCTGAAATTGCGGGCCCGCGGCATGCGGTCCCCTCATGCGCGGCGTCTCTCTAACGCACTCGCCTTTTTATTTATGTCGTGTATAGGTGCCGTTTCATGCCGCTTATTGCGGTGCACGATGAGCATGGAAGAAAGGACACGGGGGTAAGTGTCATGACTGAGCGGTGGACGCCTGACAGCTGGAGAAACAAGCCGATCCAGCAGGTTCCGGCCTATCCGGACCTTGAGGCGCTTGAAGGCGTCGAGCAGCAGCTCGCCGGCTTTCCTCCGCTTGTCTTCGCCGGTGAGGCCCGCAAGCTGAAGAAGACCCTGGCCAAGGTCGCCAAGGGCGAGGCCTTCCTGCTCCAGGGCGGCGATTGCGCCGAGAGCTTCGCCGAGCATTCGGCCGATAATATCCGCGATTTCTTCCGCCTGTTCCTGCAGATGGCCGTGGTGCTCACCTATGCGGGCGGCTCGCCCGTGGTGAAGGTGGGCCGCGTGGCTGGCCAGTTCGCCAAGCCGCGCTCGGCTCCGACCGAGACCATCGACGGCGTCGAGCTGCCGAGCTACCGGGGCGACATCATCAGCGACATCGCCTTCACGCCTGAAGCGCGCACGCCCGATCCGCGCCGCCAGCTCATGGCCTACCGCCAGTCGGCCGCGACGCTCAACCTGATCCGCGCTTTTGCGACCGGCGGTTACGCCAATCTTGAGAACGCCCACCGCTGGATGCTCGGCTTTGTGAAGGACTCGCCGCAATCCTCGCGCTACAGCGAGCTAGCCGAGCGCATCACCGAGAGCATCAACTTCATGCGGGCCATCGGGATCGATCCCGAGACCCATCCCGAGATGCGCTCGACCGATTTCTACACCAGCCACGAGGCGCTGCTGCTCGGCTACGAGGAGGCCATGACCCGGGTCGACTCCACGACCGGCGACTGGTACGCCACCTCCGGCCACATGCTCTGGATCGGCGACCGCACCCGCCAGCCGGACCACGCCCACATCGAATACATGCGCGGCATCAAGAACCCGATCGGCCTCAAATGCGGCCCGTCGCTCTCGGCCGATGGGCTGCTCAGGCTCATCGACACCCTCAATCCTGAGGATGAGGCCGGCCGCCTGACCCTGATCTGCCGCTTCGGCGCGGGCAATGTCGGCGATCATCTGCCGGGCCTGATCCGCGCGGTCGAGCGGGAAGGGCGCACGGTGGTGTGGTCCTGCGATCCGATGCACGGCAACACCATCAAGGCGGGCTCGGGCTACAAGACCCGGCCGTTTGAGCAGGTGATGAGCGAGGTGCAGGACTTCTTCGCCATTCATCAGGCGGAGGGGACGCACGCGGGCGGCATCCATTTGGAGATGACGGGCAAGAACGTAACGGAATGCACCGGCGGTGCCCGCGCGCTGACGGATGCGGACCTGCGCGACCGCTACCACACCTATTGCGACCCACGTCTCAACGCCGAGCAGGCGCTGGAGATCGCGTTCCTGACCTCGGAGCTGATCAAGCGGGAACGCCAGTCAAGGGAACAACCAACCGCCCTGGCAGCGGAATAAGCGGCTAGATGGGTTAAGAAAAAGGGGCGCCTCGGGCGCTCCTTTTTCTTTTACGCGTACGCTACTCTACAAGTATTTGAGCTTAGCTCAGCCAGCCCATGAAGAAGAGAATAAGGATGATCGGCAGAGGAATGCCGATGAGCCAAAGCAAGCCGCCTTTCAACATGTCAGTCTCCCAGTGTTTCGTGTGGAAATAACGAACTGGACTGTTGCGAGTTCCCACAAAGCTTGAGCTTTGCACAAGGCTTGGAGTACTGGCCATTGAGCGTCCTGCCAGAGCTCATATCAAGTGGCGGATCGGCACGGCACCACGCGCGTCGAACCGCCGTGGGAAAGCTTTGCTCGTTGCATTGCTGCGCACCCGGCTGCGCGCTAAATCTGCAGGTGCCATGGCTCAGAAATTTCTCAAGATCGCGCTTGCGCAACTCAACCCCATCGTCGGTGACGTGGCCGGCAACGAGCAGAAGGCTCGCGAGGCCCGTGCCGAGGCGGCCCGGATGGGGGCCGACATCGTGATGTTCGCCGAGCAGTTCCTCGCAGGCTATCCCGCTGAGGATCTCGTGCTGAAGCCCGCCTTCCAGGACACCTGCCGGGCGGCGCTTGAGCGGCTCGCCCGTGAGACGGCGGATGGCGGGCCCGGCATGCTCATCGGCCTGCCGTGGCGGGAGGATGGGCTCCTCTACAACGCTTATGCGCTTCTCGATGGCGGGGCGATCTCCGTTCGGTTCAAGGTTGACCTGCCGAACTATGGCGTCTTCGACGAGAAGCGCAATTTCGAGGCAGGCCCGCTGCCGGGACCGGTGAATTTCCGCGGCATCCGGCTTGGCCTTCCGATCTGCGAGGATATCTGGACCGGTGATGTGGTCGAGTGCCTCGCCGAGACCGGGGCCGAGATGCTGCTCGTGCCCAACGGCTCGCCCTACTGGCGCGGCAAGACGGAGGAGCGGTTCAACATCGCGGCTGCCCGCGTGACAGAGAGCGGCCTGCCGCTGGTCTATCTTAACCAGGTCGGTGGCCAGGACGAGCTCGTCTTCGACGGGGCCTCCTTCGTGCTCAATGCGGATTGCTCGCTCGCATGCCAGCTGCCCGCCTACGAGGAGACCATCGCGCTCACCACCTGGGAGAAGGGCGAGGAGGGCTGGGTCTGTGGTGAAGCGCCCGTCGTCACGGTGGAGGAAGGCGAGGAGGCCGATTACGCCGCCTGCGTGCTGGGCCTGCGCGACTACGTGGAGAAGAACCGCTTCCCCGGCGTGGTGCTGGGCCTGTCCGGCGGCATCGATTCCGCCATCTGCGCCGCCATGGCGGTGGATGCGCTGGGGCCGGAGCGGGTGCATTGCGTCATGCTGCCCTACCGCTACACCTCCGGCGAATCCCTGAAGGACGCCGAGGACTGCGCCAAGGCGCTCGGCGTGCGCTACGATACCCTGCCCATCGCCGAGCCCGTGGAGGGCTTTGAAGCCGCCCTGCAGCCTCTGTTCGCCGGGCGGGAGCGGGACATCACGGAGGAAAACCTCCAGAGCCGCGCCCGCGGCACGATCCTGATGGCGATCTCGAACAAGTTCGGGTCCATGGTGCTGACCACCGGCAACAAGTCGGAGATGTCAGTGGGCTATGCCACCATCTACGGCGACATGAACGGCGGCTTCAACCCGATCAAGGATCTCTACAAGATGGAGGTCTACCGCCTGTCGGCCCTGCGCAACCGCTGGAAGCCCAAGGGTGCGCTGGGTCCGGACGGGATCGTGATCCCTGAGAACATCCTCACCAAGGCGCCCACCGCGGAGCTGCGCGAGAACCAGAAGGATCAGGACTCGCTGCCGCCGTACGAAGACCTTGACGAGATCCTGCGCGGGCTCGTGGAGGAGGAACTGCGGGTCTCCGAGATCGTGGGCAAGGGCTATGACCTGGAGGTGGTCAAGAAGGTGGAGCGCCTTCTTTACATTGCTGAGTACAAGCGCCGGCAGGCGGCGCCCGGCGTGAAGGTGACGCGCCGGAACTTCGGCCGCGACCGACGCTACCCCATCGTTAACCGCTACCGCGACCAAGGCTTGGCGGCTCACCAGAAGGACGAAGCCCTGGAGCGCGCCATCGGGAAGCCGCGTACCGGATCGATGGATGTTTAGGGATCTTCCCTCCCCCTTGAAGGGAGGGATTGAGGGTGGGGGTCGCAAAGTCGAAGCTTCATGCTCTATCCAGAAATGGTGCCACTGATACAGCGCCAACCTCAGCGAGTTCTCACCCGGTCGCACCACTCCCACCCCTAACCCCTCCCCGCAAGGGGAGGGGAATTGGCCATCACCCCTTGCGCGCCTTCGCTCCCTTCGCCATAGGGTTTGCCATGTCCAAGCCCATCGTTCGCTTCGCCCCGTCTCCGACCGGGTACATCCATATCGGCAACACCCGCGTGGCCCTGCTCAACGCGCTCTATGCGCGGCGCGAGGGCGGCACCTTCATCCTGCGCTTCGACGACACGGATGTGGCGCGGTCGAAGCAGGAATACGCAGAGTCTATCGAGGCGGATCTGCACTGGCTCGGCATCCCGCCCGATGTGGTCGTGCGGCAGTCGGAGCGGTTCGGTCTCTACGATGCGGCCGCCGAGCAGCTGAAGGCGGCCGGGCGCCTCTATCCCTGCTACGAAACCCAGGACGAGCTGGAGTTCCGCCGCAAGCGCCAGCTCGCCCGTGGGCTGCCGCCGATCTACGACCGGGCGGCCCTGAAGCTCACGGACGAGGATCGCGCCAAGCTCGAAGGCGAGGGCCGCAAGCCCCACTGGCGTTTCCGCCTGGAGCCGACGAACGTCGCCTGGGAAGACCTCGTGCGCGGCCACTGCCACGTGGATTGCAGCTCGCTGTCCGATCCGGTGCTGGTGCGCGAGGACGGTACCTATCTCTACACCCTGCCGTCCGTGGTGGACGACATCGACCTCAAGATCACGCACGTGATCCGGGGCGAGGATCACGTCACCAATACGGCGGTGCAGATCCAGATCTTCGAGGCTCTGGGCGCCGGCTCTCCCACCTTCGCCCATCACAGCCTGCTGATCACGTCGAGCGGCGAGGGGCTGTCGAAGCGCCTCGGCCACCTGTCGGTGAAGGGCCTGCGCGATGCCGGTCTCGAGCCGCAGGCGGTCGCCTCGCTGGCGGTGCTGGTGGGTTCGGCCGAGGCCGTGCGGCCCATCGCCGATCTCAACGAGCTCGCCAAGCTCATCGATTTCTCGCATATCTCCCGCGCGCCGGCGAAGTTCGACGAGAGCGAGCTTGAGCACCTGAACGCCCGTCTCATCCACGAGATGCCTTATGAGGTGACCCGTGCGCGGTTGGCGCAGCTCGGGGCGGATGAGGGCGAGGCGTTCTGGAATGCGGTGCGCGGCAACCTGACGAAGGTTCAGGATGCGGCAGAGTGGGCTAAGGTCGTGCGGGGACCCCTGACGCCCGCCATTGATGACAAGGCCTTCATCGAGGCTGCCGCCGGCGTTCTGCCGGAAGCTCCCTGGGACGCCACCACCTGGAAAACATGGACGGAGGCGGTGAAAGCCGCCACGGGCTTCAAGGGCAAGGCACTGTTCATGCCCTTGCGCCTCGCGTTGACCGGGCTGGATCATGGCCCCGAGTTGGCAGCGCTGCTTCCGCTGATCGGGCCGGAGCGGGCAAGGGCGCGGCTGGCGGGGCAGGCGGCTTAAAGGTCGCGCAGCTGTCCCTTCATCGTCATGCCCGCACTTGTTGCGGGCATCCACGTTTTTACACGGTCAAAGACGTGGATGGCCGGGACAAGCCCGGCCATGACGGCGTGGTGGGTTCCTATGCCTTGATCCTGTAGCCCGTTCTGAAGATCCAACCAATGGCGGCAAGGCAGATCAGCATGAAGACCAGGGTCATGCCGAGGCTGATGCCCACGCCCACATCGGCGACGCCATAGAAGCTCCAGCGGAAGCCGCTCACCAGATAGACCACCGGGTTGAAGAGCGCGATGGTCTGCCAGAAGGGCGGCAGCATGTTGATGGAGTAGAAGCTGCCGCCGAGAAACGCGAGCGGCGTCACGATCATCAGGGGGACGATCTGGAGCTTCTGGAAGCTGTCGGCCCAGATGCCGATGATGAAGCCGAACAGGCTGAAGGTGACGGAGGTCAGCACCAGGAAGGCGATCATCCACACAGGATGCTCGATGGAGAAATCCACGAAGAGCCGCGCCGTGATCAGGATGATGGTGCCGATGATGATCGACTTGGTGGCAGCCGCCCCCACATAGCCGATGACTGTTTCCACCGCCGAGATCGGCGCGGACAGGACCTCGTAGATGGTGCCGGTGAATTTCGGCATGTAGATGCCGAAGGAGGCGTTCGAGATGCTCTCGGTCAGGATCGACAGCATGATCAGGCCCGGCACTATGAAGGCCCCGTAGCTCACGCCCTCGATGCTGGCCATGCGCGAGCCGATGGCCGAGCCGAACACGATGAAATAGAGCGAGGTCGACAGCACGGGCGAGGCGATGCTCTGCATGATCGTGCGCCAGGTGCGCGCCATCTCGAAGAGATAGATGGCCTTGATGCCGTAGAAATTCATGCGCGTCCCCTGACCAAGCTGACGAAGATTTCCTCCAGTGACGACTCGGAGGTCTGCAGGTCCTTGAAGTCGATGCCGTGCTCGTTCAGACGTCGCAGGAGGCCCGCGATGCCCGTCTCCTGGCTTTGCGTGTCGAACGTGTAGACCAGATCGGCGCCGTCGGCGGAGAGCTGCAGGTTGTCCGCTTGCAGTCCAGGCGGCAGGTTCGCGAGCGGGCTCTGCAGGTGCAGGGTGAGCTGCTTCTTGCCCAGTTTCTGCATCAGAACATGCTTGTCCTCGACCAGGACGATCTCACCCTTGTTGATCACCCCGATCCGGTCGGCCATCTCCTCGGCCTCCTCGATGTAATGGGTGGTGAGAATAATGGTGACGCCGTTCTCCCTTAAGCCCCGGACCATCTCCCACATGTCCCGCCGCAGCTCCACGTCGACGCCGGCGGTGGGCTCGTCGAGGAACAGGATGGTGGGCTCGTGCGACAGGGCCTTGGCGATCATCACCCGGCGCTTCATGCCGCCCGAGAGCGTCATGATCTTGCTGTCGCGTTTTTCCCATAGGGAAAGGTCCTTCAGGATCTTCTCCAGATAGACCGGGTTCGGCGGCTTGCCGAAGAGACCCCGGCTGAACGTCACCGTCGCCCACACGCTCTCGAAGGCATCCGTTGTGAGTTCCTGCGGCACGAGCCCGATCTTCGTGCGGGCGGGCCGGAAATCCCGGATGATGTCATGGCCGTCCGCGACGACGGTTCCGGTGCTCGGATTGACGATGCCGCAGATGATGCTGATCAGCGTCGTCTTGCCGGCGCCGTTGGGGCCGAGGAGCGCGAAGATCTCGCCCTTCCGGATCTCCAGGTCGACCTTCTTCAGGGCCTGGAAGCCTGAGGCGTAGGTCTTGGTCAGACCCGAGACGGTGATGATCGGGTCAGACGCGCCCGCAGGGCGGGGCATCTCAAGGGAATCGAGCGGTTTCATGTCGGGGGTATTAGCATGGCCGTTCATCGCAAGGAATGGATGTGCTTCTGACAACCTCCATAGTCATCCCCGGACTTGTTCCGAGGATCCCTGTCTTCTGGTTCCTAAAAACGTGGATGGCCGGGACAAGCCCGGCCATGACGCGCAAGATGCGGAAAACGATCAGTTCTGAACGTTCGGAACCGGGATCACGTCAGGGGCGATCACGCGGACAGTCTTCTTCTGGCCGTTGCCGGAGGCGATCTCGCGCTTCGCGCCTTCACCCTGGCGGACCACGGTGCTGTTCTCGATCGATTGCGGGCCGATGCCGGCCGATTCCTTGCTCGCGGTCGGCGCGGCGGCAGCGATCTCGGCGGCCTCCTTGGCCTCCTCCTCGGCCTTCTTGTCGGCGGCCTTGCGGGCGGCCTGCACCTTGGGTCGCGACAGCTCCTCGGCCTTCTCGGCGGTGACGATCAGGTCGCCCTTGCGCTGCTCGAGCATGCTCTCGGCCTTGCGCAGCACCACCGCCCAGCTCTCGTTGGGCTTCTTGCAGGCGCAGCTCTCGTCGAAGCTCTTGCGGAACTTGAAGGCGTTCGCGAGCGACGTGTAGGGCTGGTTCGAGGAGAGCGAGGCTGCCCGGTTGAGGCCGTTGTCGCCGCCTGGATAAGCAAAGGCCGTGGTCTCCGTGCCGGGGCAGAGGGCCTGGCACATCTCGTTGGCGCTCTGGCCGCCGCCGGGTGGGGTGGTCAGCGGGAAGAAGGACCCGTCGCAGGTCTTCACGCAGATCAGGCGCCCGCCGCCGAGAGAGCGTGGCTCGTCATCGGCAATGATAGGCTGGCCCTCGGGCATGACCTGCTGCTGCTGTTGCTGGCGCGGGGTGCCGAAGAGCGATTCGAAGAAGCCGCGGGGCTCCGTAGAGCAGGTCTGCTGGACGGCAGCCTGGAGCTGCCGGCGCCGGGCTTCGATATCCCCCTGTTCGGCTCCTTGAGCCGCAAGGCGGGCATAGCCGGCCTCGAGCTGGCGGATCTGCGCGGCGATGGAGCCGCATTCCGCAGGGGCAGGGCCCGCTAGGAAGCCGAGAGGGCCGCGCTCGCAGCCGATATTGCGGTAATAGGTGACGAGCCGGTTGATCTCCGCCCGCTGGGCGCGCATCTGGCCGGTCGGCGCGCTGCCGCCGCTGCGCTCCAGGGACGCCAGCTCGGCCTGGAAACGCTGGCACTGCGCGGACTGGGCGAGCGCCGCCTGTCCGGCGGCCAGAAGGGCCGTCACGGCGATGAGGGATCGGAGAAATGATGTCTTTGTCATGAAGCTGATCGCAGAACCGGTCCGTTGGGCATCATATGCCGGGTTGGCTCGTCATGTGACGCCCGAATTTGACCCTATTGTGATTAACGCCTTGCCCGCTCCGAGAGAAGCCGTCTAGCTTTCCCGCAAGAGCGAACCTGAGACGAGACCCAGCATGTACTCCCATACGACCATTGGGGCAAATGACCTCGCTCGGGCGCGGGCCTTCTACGATGCCGTCTTCGCGCCGCTCGGGCACGAGGTGCGTTACGCGGACGACATGCTCGTCGGGTGGGGAGCGCCCGGCGGGCCGCCGCAGTTCCTGTTGGCGCGGCCTTTCAACGGCGAGGCGCCGAGCGTCGGCAACGGAGCTATGATCGCATTGCAGGCGCCCAGGCGCAGCGTGGTCGATGCCTGCCATGCTGCCGCTATTGCGCAGGGCGGGAAGGATGAAGGCAGCCCGGCCCTGCGCCCGCACTACCACCCGAACTATTACGGGGCCTATGTCCGCGATCTCGACGGCAACAAGATCTGCATCGTCTGCCATCAGCCGGAATAGCCCCTCGTCAAAGGCGAAAGCCATCCCCACATGACAGCGTAACGGTGGGAGACGAACCGACGATGCTTGCCCGAATCGCCCTAGGCCTGACCCTCACCCTGGCTGCCGCCACCGGCGCCGCGGCTCAGGAACCCGACCTGATCTTCAAGAAGTCGACAGTCTGGCGGGCGCTCACCCCGGACGACAAGCTCGCCGTCTACGGGATCGACGATCCCGTCGTCGAGGGCGTGGCCTGCCACTACACGACCCCGGAGCGCGGCGGCATTGCCGGCACCTTCGGCGTGGCCGAGGAGGTGTCGGACATCTCGCTCGCCTGCCGGCAGGTCGGGCCGGTGAAGTTCAAGCAGAAATTCGGCCAGGGCGACGTGGTGTTCAGCGAGCGCCGTTCGCTCATCTTCAAGAAGATGCAGATCGTGCGCGGCTGCGATGCGAAGCGGAACACCTTGGTCTACATGGTCTATTCGGACCGGCCGATCGAGGGCTCGCCCAAGAACTCCACCTCGACCGTGCCGCTGATGCCCTGGGGCACCGAGGTGCCGCCGAAATGCGGGGAATGGATGAATCAGTAGCGGTCAGTGACGGCTTGTTTTCAGCAAGCTCATCCTCTCACCTCATCCTGAGTGTCTGGCTCATAAAGAGGAACACGTCTCAGTTTTCGTCATCACCGGCCTTGTGCCGGCCATCCTGATGCGAAGAAACGCTGCGCTTCAGGCCATCGAGATCACCGGCACAAGGCCGGTGATGACGGGAGCAGGGCTGCCGGTCCTTGATGAGCCAGCCTCTGAGGATGAGGTGAGAGTTAAGGGGCGTCCTTTAAATAGGACTGTTGTTCAGCAGCAGTCTTGCTGCCGTCGCCCACATGATGAGGCCGATGACCACATCGAGGATGCGCCATGTGACGGGCCTGGCGAAGAGCGGCTTCAGCAGGCGGGCTCCGAAGCCGAGGGAAAAGAAGAACACGAAGGAGGCCAGCACGGCCCCGGCGGCGAACAATCCCTTGCCTTCGTCAAACTGAGTCGAGATCGAGCCGATAAGAACCACCGTGTCGAGATAGACATGCGGGTTGAGCCATGTGAAGGCCAGGCAGGTGAGAACCACCCGGCTTAAGGACTCCGGGACCGCGTCTGACGGCCGCAAGGCAGCCGATCCGAAGGCGGCCATGAAGCTGCGCGCCCCGTAAGCCAAGAGGAACGCGGCGCCTCCATAACGCAGAACCGGCTCGGCCCAGGGCACCCGGGCGCTGAGATGTGCGAAGCCGGAGACGCCGGCCAGGATGAGCACGGCATCCGAGACCGCGCAGGTGAGACACACGGCCAGCACATGCTCCCCTCGAAGGCCGATACGCAGCACGAAGGCGTTTTGCGCTCCGATGGGGAGAATGAGGCTGAGGCCGAGGATAAAGCCGGCGAGAAGGGGAGCGGTCATGTCGATGGTCCGAAGAGGAGTCGACGTTTCCTAGGCTGGGTTCTAGAATTAGGATAGTTAAACTCTTTGAGCCTGGTTTAGAAAAACTAATCTGATGCTGGATTATGCCTTTCTGTCCGCGCTCTCTGCCGTGGTGCGCACCGGGAGCTTCGAGCGAGCAGCAGAGCACCTGAACGTGACGCCTTCCGCGGTCTCCCAGAGGATCAAGCAACTAGAGGAGCGGATCGGCGCCGTTCTTGTCGTACGGGGCCAGCCATGTCTGGCAACCGAGGCAGGCCAGCGCCTGTGCCAGCATGTGGAGCAGGTGGCCTTGCTCGAGAGCTCCCTCCGCCAGAATCTGCCGGGGCTTCAGCCCGAGGCCCGCCCGGTGACCCTGCGTATCGCCGTCAATGCGGACAGCCTCGCCACCTGGTTCATTCCGGCGATGGCCGAGACGGAGGGCTTCCTGTTCGATCTGGTGGTGGATGACCAGGACCACAGCGCCGAGTGGCTGCAGCGTGGCGAGGTCGTGGCCGCCGTGACCTCGCACGGCAAGCCGATTCAGGGATGCAATTGCTATTCTCTCGGCGCTCTGCGCTATCTCGCGACGGCCAGCCCGGGATACGTGAAGCGTTGGCTGCCGGACGGGCTGGACGAGCCATCGGCCGCTCGCGCGCCGTGTCTCGTCTTCAACCGGAAAGATCAACTCCAGACGCTCTGGCTGCGAAGGGCGCTTGGGAACGATGTGAGGCCGCCGGTCCACTGGCTGCCGTCATCGCAGGCTTTCGTGGATGCGGCTCTTGCAGGATTGGGATGGGGGATGAACTTGGAAACAACGGTTCAGGAGCATATCCGCGCCGGCCGCCTTGTGGCGCTCAAGCCGTCGGAGCCTTTGGAAGTGCCGCTTTACTGGCAGCAGAGCCGGATCGTCGGTCCTCTGCTGGCCGATGTGACCCGAGCCGTTCTGTCGACCGCCCGGGCCATGCTGTCGCCGATTTCAGTTTAGGGACCAACCTATCACACTCTCACCTCATCCTGAGGAGCAGCGCAGCTGCGTCTCGAAGGAGCTTCCAGAGAGCACTGGAGACGCCCTGATCCTTCGAGACGGTCACTGCGTGACCTCCTCAGGATGAGGGCTCAGGGAAGGATCGTCAGAACAGGCTCGTGAATTGGGTGGCTCAGTTCGAGCAGGTCACCGAAACCGGCGGATCCTTGGGGCCGAAGGAGGCTTTCTGGATGGTGCCGGTGATCTCCTCCGACGACACCTGCCGGAAGGAAACGGCCTTAGCGTATCCGTGAGCCTCGCACCAGGCGTTTGCCACAACTTGGCCACAAGCCTGGTTTCCTATGAGGCATTCCGCGACGCCGTAACCGTCGGCGGCCGGGACCATGAAGGTCGCCTCAGACGAAGAGGCCTGGGTACCATTGGGAAGCAGCGTCAAGGACGCGGCTGCAAAAAACACGGCAGTACCCATTCCGAGCATGGCAAATGCGCGGCGCATCGAAGACCTCTTTGTTTGAACTCGTGCCATTATGGCGCGAGTGTGCGTGAACAAAGCTCTAACGCGCTTAGGCAGAACCCGTTTCATGCGGTTGTGCAAATTAAACATGATTACCAATTCGGAAATCTTGACGGCGTGAGCCTGAAAAGGCATTGATGGCTTCATGAACACGGCAACGATCCTCATTTCCGGGATTATTTGCGGCTAGCGCACTTCGCTGGCTGGAGCCGTCTCGTTCTCATTCCAAGATCGAAACCGCCCTCCGGCCTGCGGCCTGACAGGGGTATGGTTTCATGGCGGCCACGCTTCGCCTCTACAACACGCTGACCCGGTCGAAGGACGACTTCGTCCCGATCGACCCCGCGAACGTGCGCCTCTACGTCTGCGGGCCCACCGTCTACGACTACGCCCACATCGGCAACGCCCGCCCGATCATCGTCTTCGACCTTCTCTTCCGTCTGTTGAGACATGTGTACGGCAGAGAAGCCGTGACGTATGTGCGCAATATCACCGATGTGGACGACAAGATTAATGCCCGCGCGGCCCGGGATTACCCGGGGATGCCGCATAACGAGGCGATCCGCGTCGTCACGGGCAAGACCGAGGAGCAGTTCCACGCGGACATCCGCGCGCTCGGCGTGCTAATGCCCGAGGAGGTGAACGAGGAGGGCCAGCCCCCGCGCTTCGTCGAACCCCGGGCGACCGAGCATATCGACGAGATGCGCATGATCATCGAGCGGCTGATCGCGCGCGGGGCGGCCTATGTGGCCGAGGAGCACGTGCTATTCTCCGTCGCGGCCATGCAGAAGCTCAACGGCGTGCCGCAATACGGCGCCTTCTCCAAGCGGTCCCTCGACGAACTGCTCTCCGGCGCCCGTGTGGATGTCGCGCCCTACAAGCGCGACGCCATGGATTTCGTGCTCTGGAAGCCGTCAGGCCCGCAGGATCCCGCATGGCCCTCACCGGCCGGCATCCAGACGCCGGGCCGCCCCGGCTGGCACATCGAATGCTCGGCCATGTCCTGGAAGCACTTGGTCAAGGCCTTCGAGACCAGGCTCACCTGCGCCGACGCGACAGCCCGCGAGATCTTCGATATCCACGGCGGCGGCATCGACCTCGTGTTCCCGCACCACGAGAACGAGATCGCGCAGTCCTGCTGCGCCTTCGAGACGCCGCGCATGGCCAATGTGTGGATGCACAACGGCTTCCTGCAGGTGGAAGGCGAGAAGATGTCGAAGTCCCTCGGCAACTTCTTCACCATCAACGAGCTGCTGCAGGAGTGGCCGGGCGAGGTGCTGCGCTTCAACATGTTGCGCACGCACTATCGCCAGCCCATCGACTGGACGACGAAAGGGATCGAGGAAAGCGAGAAGACCCTCGACCGCTGGTATGAGCTGGCGGGCAGAGGGGAGGCGGCTTTCCTCTCGGACCAGATCGTCGATGCGCTTAGCGATGACCTCAACACGCCGAAGATGCTTGCCGAGCTTCATGCTCTCGACGGGCAGGGGGCTCATGAGGAGCTCGGCGCGAACCTCCGTGCCCTCGGCTTCCTCCTCGAAGGAGCGGAGGCCTGGAAGGCGCGCAGGCAGTCGGCATTGAGCGTCGATCCTGCGCAGGTCGAGGCGTTGATTGCCGCCCGCAAGGAAGCACGTGCGTCGAAGAACTGGCCCGAGTCAGACCGCATCCGCGACGAGCTTGCGGCACTGAACGTCGTGGTGAAAGACAACAAGGACGGCACCACCACCTGGGAGGTGGCGCGATGAGCGTTCTGACTTCCTTCACCGTCATTCCCGGGCTTGTCCCGGGGATCCACGTCTTAATCCCGCGCAAAGACGTGGATGGCCGCAACAAGTGCGGCCATGACGGGTGTGGCACATTCACGCTAGGAAGGGCACGCTGATGGGACAGGCCTTGCCGAAGCCGGGGCTTCGCCCCTTCCTGCCAGCCGATCTGCCGCTGCTTGTCGACATCTACGAGGAGAGCATCGCGGAGCTGACGGGTGAGGATTACAGCGAGAGCCAGCAGGAGGCCTGGATGGCGCTCGCCGAGGACGATGTCTTCGCCGAGAAGCTCACAAAGAGCCTCACGCTGGTGGCCACCGTCGAGGGCTCGCCCGTCGGCTTTATCGCACTCAAGGATAACGAGCTGATCGAGCTGTTCTACGTGCATCCGGCCGTGGCAGGTCAAGGGATCGGCACGATGCTCTACGATGCGGTGGAAAAGCTCGCCGGTGCGCGCGGTGCTCCGCGTCTCGTCGCCGAGGTGAGCGACAACGCGCTGCCCTTCTTCCAGAAGCACGGGTTTCAGCCGCAGCGTCGCAACACGGTGCCGCTCGGTGACGAATGGCTCGGCACCACCACCATGGAAAAGCGCCTGGCGCCGCAGGAAGACAGGAAGTTGTCGTCATGAGCCGAGACCGCGTCACCCTCTTCGACACCACCCTGCGCGACGGGGCGCAGACGACGGGGGTCGATTTCTCGCTTGAGGACAAGAAGGCGATCGCCACGCTCCTCGACCGGCTCGGGATCGATTACGTGGAAGGCGGCTATCCGGGGGCAAACCCGCTGGATACCGCCTTTTTTGCTGAGAAACGCACGAAGAACGCCAAGTTCACGGCGTTCGGCATGACGAAGCGGGCGGGCCGTTCCGTGTCGAACGATCCTGGCGTGGCGGCTTTGCTGGAGGCCCAGGCCGATGCCATCTGCTTCGTCGCCAAGGCCTGGGACTATCACGTCCGCGTTGCCCTGGAGACGACGCCCGAAGAGAATCTCACGGGCATCCACGAGAGCGTCGAGGCTGCGCGCGCGAAGGGCCGCGAGGTGCTCGTCGATTGCGAGCATTTCTTCGACGGCTACAAGGCCAATCCCGACTACGCGCTCTCCTGCGTGAAAACCGCCTATGAGGCGGGCGCGCGCTGGATCGTGCTCTGCGACACCAATGGCGGCACACTGCCTCACGAGGTGACCGAGATCGTCACGGCTGTGACGAAGGTGGTGCCGGGTGCGCATCTCGGCATCCACGCTCATGACGATTGCGGCTGCGCGGTTGCGAACTCGTTGGCTGCCATCGAGGCAGGCGCGCGCCAGATCCAGGGCACGCTCAACGGCCTCGGGGAGCGCTGCGGCAACGCCAATCTCATCACGCTCATCGGCGCGCTGAAGCTGAAGGACGGCTATGCCGCCCGTTTCGATCTCTGCGTCACCGACGAGACGTTGGGCCAGCTCACCCATGTGTCGCGGCAGGTGGACGAGATCCTCAACCGCCAGCCGAACCGCCATGCGCCTTTCGTGGGCTCAAGCGCCTTCGCCACCAAGGCCGGCATCCATGCCTCCGCTGTGCTCAAGGATCCGCGCACCTACGAGCATGTGGAACCGGAGGTCGTCGGCAACGCGCGCAAGGTTCTGGTGTCGGATCAGGGCGGGCAATCGAACATCCTGGCCGAACTCAAGCGCTGCGGCTTCGAGCTCGAAAAGGGCGATCCGCGCATCGCCCGCGTGCTCGACGAGGTGAAGCGAAAAGAGGCGGAAGGCTTCGCGTTCGAGGGCGCGGACGCGTCCTTCTACGTGCTGGTCAAGCGCATGCTCGGCGAGGTGCCGGCCTTTTTCGACGTGGAGCGTTTCTCGGTCAACGTGGAGCGCCGCTTCAACGCGGTCGGTGAACTCGTCACCGCATCCGAGGCCATCGTGAAAGTGCGCGTCGGCGACGAGGTGCTGATCTCGGCGGCCGAAGGCAATGGTCCGGTGAACGCGCTCGACGTTGCGCTCCGCAAGGATCTCGGCAAGTACCAGCACCTGATCCAGGATCTGGAACTCGTCGACTATAAGGTGCGCATCTATCAGGGCGGGTCGGATGCGGTGACGCGCGTGCTGATTGAGTTCGCGGACGGCACAGGCGAGCGCTGGACCACCATCGGCGTCTCCCCCAACATCATCGACGCCTCGTTCCAGGCGCTGACGGATTCGATGGTCTACAAGCTGCTGAAAGGCGGGGCGGCGCTCTAAGAGAAACCAAACCCAACCTCATCCTGAGAGGCTGGCTCATAGAGAGGAACACGCCTCAGTTTTCGTCATGGCCGGCCTTGTGCCGGCCATCCCGATGCTGACAAGCACGGCGCTTCAAGCATTCGAGATCACCGGCACAAGGCCGGTGATGACGTGTGGAGGGCTGCCGGTCCTTGAGGAGCCAACCTCTGAGGAGCGGACGCAGGCTGCGTCTCGAAGGATCGTCCAGTGCTCTCTGAATCCTCCTTCGAGACGGCGCTGCGCGCCTCCTCAGGATGAGGCCAATAGATGAATTTGACATCGCTGAAACCCGCACAGGGTAAGCGAAATCCCTAGAAGCGGCTCTCGATGGCCTCTTCGTTGCCGACGATCCCGACCCGCCGGGCGGCGTTCTCCAGCATCGGGATCACCTCCTCGATGCGCTCGGCCACGAGGTAGTTGAGCTCAAGCCCCGGGCGGATGAAGCCCTGCTCGCGCATGTGGGCGATGAGGGTGAGCAGGGGCTTCCAGAAGCCCTTGGTGCTCAGCATCAGGATCGGCTTGGTGTGGCGGCCGAGCTGCGACCAGGTCATCTGCTCGACGAGCTCCTCCAGGGTGCCGATGCCCCCGGGCAGGGCCACGAAGGCGTCGGCCTTCTCGAACATCAGCCGCTTGCGCGTGTGCATGTCCGGCACGACGAGGGTTTCCTGCACGTCGTCGAGGAGCTTCTCGCGGGACTTCAGAAATTCCGGAATAATCCCTGTGACATAACCGCCATGGTCGAGAACGGACTGGGCCACGGTGCCCATCAGGCCCACATTGCCGCCGCCATAGACGAGTTTGATCCCCTGTTCGGCCATGGAACGGCCCAAAGCCGCCGCATTCTCGGCGAAAACGGGGTCGTCTCCGAAACCGGAGCCGCAATAAACACAGATGGATTTGATCGGTGTGACAGATGACATGGGCATTTCGGGGAGGCGGGGGGCCTCCCGCGCTGAGTCGTAGAGCATTATTTTGTCCTTTATGGCCGTAGCCTTTTGAAAGATAAACGGATTAAATGGCGGAAAGTGCCGCGTTTGAGAAAAAGCATCATGGCGCATCCGAAAGAGTTGAAGGGCACGATCGCGCTTCTCGGCGCTGCCGCCGCGGCCGTCGTCGCGGTGCTCCTCGGCGTGCTTTACTGGTCCTGGTCAGGAAAGTCTGAAACCTCGCAGAACGCAGCGCCCGCCCAGACGGCGCAGCCCTCCGTTCCGCCGGCCCAGCCCGCGCCCGGCCAGCAGCAGGCCGCGGCCAAGCCGCCGGCCCCCGGCGAGGCGCCCCCGGCACAGGCCAAGGAAGCCCCTGTCGTTCCGTCATTCGATGTCGTGCGCGTCGAGCCGGACGGGGAGAGCGTCATTGCCGGCCGCGCCGCCGCCGGGGCCACCATCGAGCTTCTCAGGGGCGACCAGGTCCATGCCCGCGCCGCGGCCGACGCCTCCGGCCTCTTCGCCATCGTGCCGCCGCCCCTGCCGCCCGGGTCGCACCAGGTGGTGCTGCAATCCATTGCGCCGGATGGAACGCGCCAGCGCTCCGCCCAGGCCGTGACGGTCGTCATCACGGACGGCAAGACCCGGCCGCTCGTGACCCTGACCTCCCCGGACGCGCCCACTGTGGTCCTGTCCAACCCGGAGCCGCCTGCGGCCAAGGTTGCCGAGACGCCCAATCCTGAAACCAAGCCTACGGAGCCTGCCGCTCCTCCTGCGCCCCAGCAGCAGGCCGGCGCTGCTCCGACTGTTTCCCCGCCGGCACCGGCTGCGCCGGCGGCTCCGCCCGCTGCCCGGCCCGAGATCAAGATCGTGACGGTCGAAGCGGAGGAGGGGAAGCTCTTTGTATCCGGGCAGTCCTCGCCGGGAGCCACCGTTCGGCTCTATCTCAACGAGAGCTTCATCGCCCCCGGCGGAGCCGGTGGCGATGGCAAGGTCTCCTTCTCCATCGCCAGCGGCGTGAAGCCAGGCGACTATCGGATCCGCCTGGACGACGTGGACCCGGTCTCCGGCCAGGTCAGGTCCCGGGCCGAGGTCGGCTTCAACGTGCCGGTTCAGGTCGCCTCGGCTCAGCCCCAGGCGCCTGCTGGCCCGGCTCAACCACGTGTAGCCGGCTCCCCGGCGCCGTCTCAGCCGCAGACCTCGCGCGACGTGGCTTCTGCCCTGCCGCAGGGGCAGGTGGCCGATGCCGGCACGGTGGTGATCCCCAACATCAACACCGCCATCGTGTCCCGCGGCGACAACCTCTGGCGCATCAGCCAGCGGATCTATGGCAAGGGCCTGCGCTACACAGTGATCTACGGCGCGAACCAGGAGCAGATCCGCAACCCGAACCTGATCTATCCCGGCCAGGTCTTCGTGCTGCCGAGTGAGCAGGAGCCCAAAAGCAACTGAGTCCTTTAGGAGGACTGGTCAGAGGTTCACCTCACTTGTCATCACCGGCCTTGTGCCGGTGACCCCGATTCAGAAAGACGCAGCGATTTTCCGTATCGGGTGGGCCGGGACTGATCCCCGGATCAAGTCCGGGGACGGCCATGACGAGCAGAGTGCGACAAGCCACCTCAAAATGAGGGCGAGGCCGGGTGAGCCCTGAGAGGTGCTGCGCCATATCATAAACTGTAACAATTACAGACTTAGGGTGAATTCACTCTGCCGATCGCTTATATCGAGGTCCAAGATTTCGATTGGACCCTCGCGAATGCCTTCCTCCACCGCCGTCCCCACGACTGGCGCAGCCCGGCCCCAGCCGAGCGGCTTGACTGCCACCTGGAAAAAGCTCTGGCCCTATATCTGGCCCCATGGCCGGCCGGATCTCCAGCGCCGGGTCTTCCTGGCCTTTGGCCTGCTTCTCGTTGCCAAAGGTGTCACGATGGTCACGCCTTTTGCCTTCAAATGGGCCACGGACGCGCTGGTCGCCGTCACGAGCAGCGGCAATCAGGCCACCGAAGTCGCGGCCACCGCTGGGTCCTGGATCTGGAAGGCGCCGATCCTGCTGACGGCGATTTACGGCCTGACCCGCATTCTCATGGCGGTGCTGACGCAGGTCCGCGACGGCATCTTCGCCAAAGTGGCCATGCATGCGGTGAGACAGCTCGCCCTGCAGACCTTCGAGCACATGCACCGCCTGTCCCTGCGCTTCCACCTGGAGCGCAAGACTGGCGGCCTGACCCGCGTGCTCGAGCGCGGCCGTGAGGGCATCGAGGAGTTGTCGCGCCTCGTGGTGCTCACGCTCCTGCCCACAATCCTCGAATTCGTTCTCGTCCTGGGCCTGCTCGCCTGGGAGTTCAACTGGGTCTATTCGGCCGTCGTCTTCGTGATGGTGGTGGTCTACCTCGCCTATACCTACAAGGCGACCCAGTGGCGGATCACGATCCGCAAGCAGATGAACGACTCGGACACGGACGCCAACACCAAGGCGGTCGACTCTCTCCTTAACTATGAGACGGTGAAGTATTTCGGCGCCGAACAGCGAGAAGCCGCCCGCTATGATCGCTCCATGGCGGGCTACGAGAAGGCCTCGACACAGACCTACACGTCGCTCGCCGTGCTCAATGCCGGCCAGGCGGTGATCTTCTCGATCGGCATGGCAATCGTGATGGTGCTGGCCGCGCGCGACATCATGGCAGGCGATGCCTCCATCGGCAGCTTCGTGCTGGTCAACGCGATGCTGGTGCAGCTCTATATCCCGCTGAACTTCATGGGCATGCTCTACCGCGAGATCAAGCAGGCGCTGATCGACATCGACGACATGTTCCAGATCATCGACCGCAACCCTGAGATCCAGGACAGGCCGGGCGCTAAGCCGCTTCAGGTCAATGAGGGTGTCGTGCGCTTCGAGGATGTGCATTTCGCCTACATCCCCGAGCGGCCGATCCTGAAAGGCGTGAGCTTCGAGGTGCCGGCCGGGCACACGGTGGCTATCGTCGGCCCGTCGGGGGCCGGCAAGTCCACGATCTCGCGCCTGCTGTTCCGCTTTTACGAGCCCAACAGCGGCCGCATCCTCATCGACAGGCAGAACATCGCCGAGGTGCAGCAGGCGTCCCTGCGCAAGGTCATCGGCATGGTCCCGCAGGACACGGTGCTGTTCAACGACACCATCGGCTACAACATCCAGTACGGCCGCTGGGACGCATCGCCCGAGGAGGTGAGGGAGGCAGCTCGTCTTGCCCAGATCGACCGCTTCATCGGTCTCCTGCCAGAGGGCTACGACACGCCCGTAGGCGAGCGCGGCCTCAAGCTCTCAGGCGGCGAGAAGCAGCGTGTCGCCATTGCACGCACCATCCTTAAAAGCCCGCCGATCCTGGTGCTGGACGAGGCCACATCGGCGCTGGACACCTTCACCGAGAAGGAGATCCAGGACGCCCTCGACCGGGTCAGCCGCGGCCGCACCACCCTGGTGATCGCTCATCGGTTGTCCACAGTCATCGGGGCCGACGAGATCATCGTCCTCGATCAGGGCAGGGTGGTCGAGCGTGGCAACCATGCGACCCTTCTGGCCCACGGCGGGGTCTATGCCGCCATGTGGAACCGCCAGCGCGAGGCCGATCAGGCCCGCGAGGCCCTCAAGCGGGTCGAGGAAGAGGAACGCAGCCCCGAGAGCGTGGCAGGTTGACAAGAAGCGCTTTCGCCTGCCATCCCGGCGCAAATTCTCTGAGGCTATGAAAAAATGACCGATGTCCTGGAATCGATGCGCCGCATCTTCGTGCCGATCCACAAGGAGGGCTATCCCTTCATCCTGATCGCGCTGTTTGCGACGATCGTGCTGGCCTGGCTCTGGTCGCCGCTCGGCTGGATCGGCACCATCCTGACCGTGTGGGTGTGCTACTTCTTCCGCGACCCGCCGCGGGTGACCCCCGTCCGCGAAGGCCTCGTGGTCTCTCCGGCTGACGGCCGCGTGAACCTGATCACCACGGCGGTGCCGCCGGCCGAGCTCGACCTGCCGCCCGAGCCCATGACCCGCATCTCGGTGTTCATGAACGTGTTCGACTGCCACGTGAACCGCGCGCCTGTCGCAGGCCGGATCACCCAGATCCTCTACACGCCGGGCCTCTTCCTCAACGCCGAGCTCGACAAGGCGAGCGAGGACAACGAGCGTAATGCCATGGTCATCGAGACCGCGAACACCAAGATCGGTGTGGTCCAGATCGCCGGTCTCGTGGCTCGTCGTATCGTGTCCTTCATGAAGGTGGGCAATCACCTGAGCACCGGCGAACGCTTCGGCCTCATCCGGTTCGGCTCCCGCCTCGACATCTTCGTGCCACTCAACGCCCAGGTTCTCGTCGGGCTCGGCCAGACGGCCGTTGCGGGCGAGACGGTGCTGGCGGACCTGACCGCCAACGAGCCCGTGCGGGAGTACCGGGTCGGGTAGTCCGTTTTCGGGTGAACGGGGTTTTGAAGGGATCGGGCTGCTCCCATGACAGGGGAAACACCTCCGATCTCGGTTGCCGGTTAAGCTGGCAACCCCTAGATGTCATGCCATGAGCGATCTTTTCCCTCCCTTCGCCCCTGACCCGAACGAGCCGCGCAAGCGGCTCTTCAAGCCGGTTCCGGTTCGGGTCATCATTCCGAACATCATCACCCTGATCGCCCTGTGCCTTGGGCTCACTGCGATCAGGCTGGCCTTCGAGGGGCGCTACGAGCCTGCCGTCGTGGCCATCGTGGTGGCAGCATTGCTGGACGGGATCGACGGCCGGGTGGCGCGCATGCTCAAAGGCACGTCCCGGTTCGGCGCGGAGCTCGACTCGCTGGCCGATTTCGTCAATTTCGGCGTAACGCCGGCCCTCATCCTATACAGCTTCCTGCTGAACGAGCTGAAGGCAATCGGCTGGATCGCCGTGCTGGTCTTCGCCATCGCGATGGTCCTGCGCCTCGCCCGGTTCAACGTGATGCTGGACGACCCCCACCGGCCCGAGTGGAAGAAGAACTTCTTCACCGGCATGCCGGCGCCGGCGGGCGCCCTGACCTCGATGCTGCCCCTCTATCTTTCGTTCCTTGGCGTTCCGATGGGGTCTGCTGCCGCTCCGATCGCTCTGGTCTACCTGCTGGGCCTCGCTTTCCTGATGGTGTCCACCATTCCGGTCTATTCGGGCAAGACCATCGGATTGAGGGTGCCGCGCCATTGGGTTCTGCCGATCTTCGTCCTGTCGGCGGCCGTGTTCGGGCTCTTGGCGAACTTCCCCTGGGAGATGCTCACCGCCATCACGGTGCTTTTCTTAGGCTCGATTCCCTTGAGCGTCATGCGCTACCGCCAGCTTGACCGCGCTCATGCCGCGCAGGTGGCGCAGCCTCAGCCGGCAAGCTCGGAGCCGGAGCCGCCGGCTGCTTGATTCATCTGCCCCTGGTGCCATGTTGTCACCGGGCTTAAGCCTTAGTGAAATCCCGGAGCGTGGAGAAAAACGTGGCGTCGTCTTCAGAGGTGTCGAATCCAGCAGCGCGCTCGAAGCTCGTTCTCGCATCCGCCTCGCCCCGCAGGCTCGCTCTGCTGCAGCAGGCCGGCATCGAGCCCGACGCGCTACTGCCGGCCGATGTGGACGAGACGCCCCTGAAGAACGAGAGCGCCAAGGAGCTGGCCAAGCGCCTGGCTCGCTCGAAGGCCGAGGTGGCCCGCAGGGTCGCCCGCACCCGCGAGGACCTGAAGAATTCCTTTATTCTCTCGGCCGATACGGTCGTGGTGGTCGGCAAGCGGGTTTTGCCCAAGGCGGAAGTGGCCGACGAGGCCGCAGCCTGCCTGCGCCTGCTCTCGGGCCGCCAGCATCGGGTCTATACGTCCGTCTGCCTGATCACCCCCAAGGACACGATCCGTGAGCGCTTCGTGGAAACGCGGGTGCGTTTCAAGCGCCTGTCGCGGGACGAGTTCGAGCGCTACCTCGCTTCGGGTGAGTGGCGCGGCAAGGCCGGCGGCTATGCCATCCAGGGGTTCGCCGGCACTTTCGTGGTCAAGCTCGTCGGTTCCTATACGAATGTGGTCGGTCTGCCCCTTTACGAATCCGTCGCCCTGCTCGACGGGGAGGGCTACCCCGTCCGCTTCTCCTGGCTCGATGCGGCCTGACGCTGTTCTCGACAGCACGGCTCGATCTTGCATCGGGCAAGGACAGCAACCACCTAGCGCATCGTGCGGCCCTCCGGGTTCGCTTCGGACGATGCGCCAGCATATGGAAAAAGGATCGGATGGACCCCGAAAGTGGAAGCCACTTTTGGGTCCGATGCTTTAGCCGCTCGTGAAGAAAGGAGGCGAGGGATGAACGCCGCCAACGAGAACAAGCCTCAGGTCTCAGCCGGCAAATGCCCGATCTGCGGCAAGCCCGCAGAGCCGCAATACCGCCCCTTCTGCTCCCGGCGCTGCGCCGACGTGGACCTTAACCGCTGGCTGACCGGCAGCTATGCCATTCCGGTCGTCGAAAGCGAGCCGGACGATCCCGATGAAGACCGCCGGGAGACGTGACCCACTTCCTTTCGCATTTTTCTCCTCCGACCCGCTGGACAGCGGGTCCTAGTCTGACTATACACCCCTCCACGACGCGCACGGCCTCGCCGCGCATCGAATGCCCAGGTAGCTCAGTTGGTAGAGCATGCGACTGAAAATCGCAGTGTCGGCGGTTCGACTCCGTCCCTGGGCACCACTTATCCCTCTGAGATCATTATATATTGGTTGCGGCTGCAACGAGGTTAGACACGCAGGTTAGACACTTTGTGTGCCGAGCGGATCGAGTTTCTGCATTGCCCTTCGCACCGCCGACTGTTTCTTCGCTCCCTCGGAATAATGCTGCGCCATGGCCAGGGTTTTCTGGCCGAGCGACCGGCGAATGTCGTCAAGGCTGGCCTCCGACTCAGCCAGCATGGCGCCGACCGTATGCCGCAGACCGTTGATGGTCAGATGTGCGCCGATGCGGCCATCAGCCTCCAGCTTGTCCTTGAAGCGGTCCCAGACCGAATTGAAGCCGCTCTCCGTCCAGGGCGTACCATTCGTCGTGGCCGCCACCGTTGCCGCCTCGTGAGCGGGCGCGGCCTCCAGTACAAGCTGCAAGCCGGGATGAACCGGGATCTCCACATCTTCGCTGGTCTTTGACGTACTGAGATGGATGACGCCATGCCGGATGGCCGATTTCGGCAAGGTGAGGCAATCCCGCTTGCGAAGCCCGGTGAACATGGCGAGCGCCAACGGCACCTTGATCTGCCAGGGGGCCTCCTCCAGAACCGTGCGCCTCTCCTCCAAGATCCAGGGGCGGTTCGCCTTGCGTTTGCCTTTGGGGCGCTTTGCCCGCTTCACATGGGGAACCGGGTTACTTTTGACCCAGCCCTTCTCAATCGAAAACTCAAAGACGTTGTGCAGGACCGACAGCACATAATTCGCCTGACGCTGGCCACGCTCCCGCGTCAGCATGTCCCGCATATCGGCCAGAAACGGCGCCTCGATGGCCTTCAATGGCATGTCGGTGATCGGGTCGAGAAATTTCAAATAGCGCCGATAACCCCTCTGTGGGTCCGGTGCCAGGCTCCTGAAATGATCCCAGGCCAGATATGCTTTGATAGCGAGCCCGAGCGAGCCGGGCAGGGACTCCTGGCTTTTCACCTTGCGGTCGAGCGCCTCAACCTCGCGGATGAACTCGGCGGTGCCATACTCGGCCTGGAGCGCAACCCCGGTGGCCCGGTGGTAGCAGCGCAACTTCCCGTGGCGGTCCTTGTATTTTTAATGCCCTTCACTGGAACCCGCACGACCATGATGCAGCCTCCTCAGCTCCAGCGCCTCCTGCGGCGACAGGGGGGATGATGGGCCGGGTTGACTCAGCCGGTCAATCCATTCGTCAAGCGACTGTACGTCGTAGCGGAGGAGGGCGCGCTTGCCCTCGCTGAACCGAAGAGGCGGGACAAGGCACAGGCGCTTGAAGGTCGGCAGGCTCATGCTGCAATAACTGGCCGCCTCCTCTGAGGTGAGCAGGCGTGCTGCGGGCCTTTGAATGGTGCTCATGCGACGTTCGAAAGCGGGGGCGACCCATCGGCCAGCGTCCACAATTCGAAGCCCGAGGCGCTGCGGAAGCGGCGGCAGCGGCGGAAAATCTGCCGACGAAATTTTCGGCGGATCAGTGGGGCGGGTGTTTGGAGACTTGCGCGGCATCGGCACCAAAAGCAAAGCAGGAGCGACCGCCTCTCACATATAATGGAAACGAAAAGGGAACATCGGAACAAACCATGAGCCTTACGTTCCATGAGCCTTACGTTTTCTGCCGGTTCAAAACATGCCAGATCGTCGCAGGGGGTGTCTTATGGCGAAAACGGCGTTGCAGGCCGTTGAAATCATTTAGCTTTTCTGGCGATTTCGCGGTCATGTAGGGTAGGAGCCGACACCCATCAAATCGGCTCCTACGGCCTCATTCCCATTTGGTTTCGACAGACGTTGCCGGAAGGGTCAGGCGGAACCGTTTTCCGGTTGCCTCATCTTTCACGACGATCTGGATCACCGTCGGATCAGGCTCGGGCGTCTGCGCCAGCACCTCGGCAAGTTGCTTCCCGCGCATGGGGCAAGTTCCTAAAGGAGGCTAAGCCGCACGGCGTTCTCGACAGTGGCCTGACAGATGCGCTCCAGCTCATCCTGCGGCCGGCGCAGTTTACGCCGCCACACATCGATGCGTTGGATGGCCTCCTGCTTGCACCCATCGAACTTACGAGAGGTCGGATTGATGCCGCGCTACTCCATCAATCACGAATGTCTGGTTTGCGGTCGAAAGCAGAAGCGAGAGGAAGGTCTGCCTCGTGCCGATTTCGTTGAAAAACTGCCGGGCGCTGCGGAGTCGGTCTATTACTAGGGTCTGTGTACCCGATCAGGCCCAGCATCCTGTACGTAGAGCACCCGAAAAACGGCACTTGCGGAGTTTTTCAACACAATCTGCCATCACCGGACCTTCCAACAAGGCCATAGTCTGCCTCCTGGGCGGCCAAGGCAGCCTGCGCTGCGATGTGCTCCTGCACAGCAGGTTGTTTCACAAGTGAGCGAAGCTCGGCCAGGCAGTCATCCATCGGCGGAGTTCTCACACGCAAACCTGATGGGCGGCGCACCAGAGCCCCTGTATTCTCCGGCAGAATGCGCAATCGCTTCAGCGCTTCCTTGAATGCTTGCACGGCTTGCGTGTCAGACTGCGCGCTCGGCTTGGGCGTGTCGGCCATGACTGCGCTCCTCGTCCTTGCAGGCGGGAATATAGGCCGTTCCGGGCAGAACACGAAGGCAGGCCGGGAACTCGCGAGTTCCCGATATGGGACGGGCTACTACTCCGCGAACATCAACATGAGACCGAGGGCAATAAAGCCGAGGCTGTTGTTGCCCCTTAAAGAGCGGACATGGCTTCCTTGGTTTGTCGGGCCGCGATGAACTCGCGGGGTGAACGATAGCCGAGAGCCCGGTGCGGGTGAAGCTGATTGTCATGAGCAAACCAGCCCGGCAGCGCGGCCATCCCGGACCGGGCATCCGGGCAAGAGCTGACACGGGCATAATCGCGCTTGATCGTGCGCACGAAGGCTTCTGCCATGCCATTCGATTGCGGGCTCTCCAGCGGCGTGGTGCGCGGCTCCAGCCCAAGCTCCCGGGCAAACGACCGGGTTGGCGCCGCCACATAGCAGCTCCCGTTGTCGGTCAGCCCCTCGATCGTGCGCGGCAGCCGGTTCACCGGCCCGAAGCGATGCTCGACCGCGCTGAGCATCAGATCGCAGACATCCTCGCCCTTGATCCCTTCCGTGGTGGCGACATAGCCCAGCGCCTCCCGGTCACAGCCCTCGAGGGCAAACGCGACCCGCACCTTCTCGCCATTGTCACAACCGAGCTCAAATCCGTCCGAGCACCAGCGCAGATTGGACCGCGCGACCGCGATGCGCCCGTCGTGCCGGCGTGTCTCAGCGCCGCCCGCATGCCGCTGGAGGAGCAGGCCGTGCGCCTTCATCACCCGATAAACCCGCTTGTGGTTAGGCGGAGCCCGGCCCTGCTCATGCGCCCGGCGCGCCAGAGCGGCCTGCACCCGCCGAGAGCCATAGGTGGGCATGGTGGCGATCACGGCCTTGATCTCCTCGACCACAGCGGCATCCGGCAAGGGCGGCCGGCCGCGCGAGCGGGAGGTTTGCGGCTTTGTCGGCTTGACGAGGTTCGAGCGCGCCACCCCGAGGGTCTCGGCGACGACCCTCATCGGGAACCGTCCTTCGGCAACGAGACGGACCGCAGCAGCCGTTTTTTTGAGGCCACCACCTCCAAGGCTTCCTTGAGCACCTCGGCCTCGAGCGTCTTCTTGCCCAAAAGCCGCTGCAGCTCGCGCACCTGGTTCTGGAGGGCGCGGCAGTCGGAGGCCGGCACGACCTCCTCGCCACGTCCGGCCGCCGTCAAAGCGCCCTGAGCGGCCAGCTTACGCCAATGAAAGAGCTGGTTTGGAGCAATGCCGTGCCGGCGGGCCACCAGGCTCACCGTGGCGTCAGGCTCAAAGGTCTCCTTTACGCACGACAAGCCACGTAATTCCGATCAGGCCGTTTATGAAACCGACGAGATACCACGCAATTGATGGCGCGCTTTGAGCGCAGTTCGAGCCCTTGAAATGCTGCATTTGAAGCAGATACTGATGTGGCCGGGAGCTTGAGTAAGGGAGGGTTCATCATGGCCCGCTTGCTGCGCCCAAAGACGAAACCAGCTGACCAAGATCGTCCAGGCAGACTACTGACCGAGACAGAACTCGCTGCCGTTGCGGGAGGGTGGGGGTGCCACCCTTATTCAGAGGCTTGGGTAATATCACAGCCAACTCGCACAGTACTGGAATAGAGGGAGCGCAAGGTGATCCCGACAGAGTTGTGCCCGGGCGTGGCACGTTCACAGCGGCGACGGCGCAGTAGGCAATAACGACCTAAGGCCTTGCGCCCGCGGGGCTTTGTCCGTGGGGATTACCGAGATCGGACTGCTCATTAGAGCTGGCCTGGCTCTGGTCAGCGACGGCACACGCGACGCCTCAAGGAGATATTGTGGTGGCAGATAGCACAATAGATGTTCCCAGCAAGATCGGGATTGGAACCTGGGAGAAGGACAGCCTCGGGACGGCCCTGAACAACGTCGATCAAGTCAACTTCAGTTGGTACTATACTTGGCAGTACACACCTCTCTGGGACAATGATTCCACCCTGGAAAACGCGACTTTCGTGTCGATGATGCGGGACGAGACCCACATGGCGGCTCTGGAGTCCTTTCCAGCAGGAGCGGGCACGTTGCTCGGCTTCAACGAGCCAGACCAAGCCAACATGACTGTCGAGCAAGCGCTTGCACTCTGGCCGGACCTCATGGCCACGGGCAAGCGCCTGGGATCTCCCGCTCCGACTATGGGGGGTGTGCTCGGGGAGAACTCGTGGCTTGGCCGCTTTATGAGCCAAGCCGAGGCGATGAATTATAAGGTCGACTTCATCGCGGTCCACTACTACTCCGACAGCAAGAATGTGGGTGCCTTTCAGGCCTACCTCGAGGCGATCTACAAGCAGTACGGTAAGGCGATCTGGGTGACGGAATGGACGCTGGCCGAATGGAGCAACCCAGGACGCTTCACCGCGCAGGAGCAGGCTGATTTCGCGAAAGCCGCGACGCTCATGCTGGACGATCTGCCTTTCGTGGAGCGTCACTCCTGGTTTGCGTCCTACGCGGGCGGCGACGGCTGGTACCTGAACAGCGAGGTCTGGGATCAGGACGGATCGCTCACCCCGGTCGGCCAAGCGTTCGCAGAGCTAACGGCAACCGGAGCACCCGTCACGGAAGGGGCCACATCGCCGTACGGACTGACGTCCTTTGACTTACTCATCGTTTGATGGTGTTCAAGAAAGCCCGCGATTTGGTAGAAGCCCCTTTATGGAATAGGCACTCCACCTCAATAAATCGCCATAATTACCCCTTCTTTCCTAAGGTAATAAGTCTAGCGCGGAGTCTCTGATCGCTGCTGTTGAATATGATCCTTTCAGCGACGGTCGCTTGTCGCTAGGTTCAAGGATCTTAGGTGCCGCACAACGAGCAGGATCTGACGACAAAGGAATACTATCTTCTCGGCTGCCTTGCAGAGTGGTCGGGCTATGGAGGCAGACGCTTCCACCGCTATACTGCCGAGGCAGAGAGGCTCGTCCAGCGTGGATACCTGGGGTGGGCGGCAACTGGCGTTCCCATTGGCAACTCCCGATATATTATCACGCCTAAGGGCCAAGCGGCTTGGCAGGCTTACCGGTTTACCGGTCTCTAAGCTGACAGAACATTAGAGATTTCGCAGAAGGCCGTGTGTGGACGGCGCCTGCGTGGCAAGAGGGTTTTGGTGTTTTGACGCTTTGGTCGGGTGCAGCCCTGTGTTCGGCCTTGTGATGCGGCCTCATGACCGCTGGCCCTGATGAAGTTCGCGG
>JAESGY010000067.1_pt1 | contig 99673 bp, 78 predicted proteins | sample 9269841 | NCBI WGS metagenome assembly JAESGY01 (sample SAMN17022865, study PRJNA683097) | algae metagenome | isolation source: Spirirestis rafaelensis WJT71-NPBG6 and co-occurring heterotrophs from... | place: USA: Pinto Wells, Joshua Tree National Park, Colorado Desert, CA | collected 2006-08-15 | reverse complement strand
TGGTAAAAGTATGCCAATCAAGAAATTGACAATTTCTCGGACACCCGCAATCGGTGTGCCTCGCAACTGTCCGCTATCCATCCCCACCGTGTAGACGGATGGGGAATTCCGCGAAAAAGGTTAAATGTGTTTTGTTAACCAAATAAAGCGGTAGCGATCGCATTTACAGCAATCTCCAAATCGTCATTAACGATTTGAATATCAAATTCTGGCGCGGCTTTAAGTTCTTCATGGGCGCATTGCAGACGACGGGCGATCGCTTCTTCAGAATCCTGCCCACGACCGCGTATCCGTTGCTCTAACTCTTCAAAAGAAGGCGGTAGAATAAAGATGCTGATAGCGCTGGGGAAAGAAGCGCGGATTTGTCGTGCCCCTTCCAACTCAATTTCTAGCACAACTGTCTTTCCGGCGCGAATTTGATTAAGTACCGCTTCACGAGGAGTGCCGTAATAATTCCCGGCGAATTCCGCCCACTCTAGGAATTCACCTTCAGCAACCAATTGTTCAAATTTGTTACGGCTAATAAAGTAATAATTTTTGCCGTCGATTTCCCCAGGACGGGGAGAACGAGTCGTCACGGATACTGAATAATATAGCTCCGGATGACGCTGTAGAAGCGATCGCATGAGTGTGCCTTTGCCGACACCGCTTGGTCCGGTTAAAACAATCAGCCTGCCCAGAGGCGGGCATTCTTGGGTAGTAGCACTATTCTGGATGGATAAAACTTGCATCATCCGCTCAACTTGTGAATTAATCAATAGATATTATTCATTAGTCATTCTCAAAGCGAGTATTGACTAATCAATTGGTAGCATGGGTGACAGAAAACTTGTCTAATTCACATATTACTGCTGATATGGCGCAAATAGGGGTGGGGCTTTCAACCCACCCCCAATCAATTATCTACAACTTGATGCTCCCGCGAAACCACAAAGCGATTTGCTACCGTTTCCGGTTGAATCGCCGAGAGAATCACATGGCTGGAATCAGTGATAATTACGGCTCTAGTCCTGCGACCATAAGTCGCGTCAATCAGTTGACCTCTGTCCCTTGCGTCAGTAATAATCCGCTTAATCGGGGCAGACTCTGGACTGACAATAGCAACTACTCGATTGGCAGACACGATATTGCCAAAACCGATGTTGATTAACTGAATGTCCATAAAAAAACTTATGCCAAATACAGTGTGAGAAGCTTATTAGTAACTTCTTTACATGTTATCTATAAAAAATTGGAGTTACAACGATTAAATTTACGCCAGTTAGAGTTTTTAACTAATGAATGCTTTTTTTTAGCTGTTTATGACCCAAGATAACTGAAAATCTACCCAATGGCATATGCATAAGCTAATACGCCCAAGCTAATAGCTTGATGCCAATCTATTTTGCATCACAAAATGATCGGGTAATGGGGCTGCTTTTTTTGTCACCCTTGGGCTAAAACCTGTGATGCTGAAAGATTAAAACTTAACGGTAAAAGTCAAGTGTTGGAGAGTATAAATTATTTACTTAAATTTAAAAAGTTTCATGTTACGTAGGCAGTTACAAGTGCTGGGATTATAAAGCTACTACAGATAGTGTTTTTCTAATTTTTTCTATACAGCCTTAAATTTTAAAGTTATCAATTCTTAAAGAAATTGCAGCAAAAATACCGATTTTAATGCCGTACTCTCAGACGTTCACACCCTACAATAGTTTTACGTTTAATTTGGTTGGGCTACTTACCAAAAGCAGACTAGTTAACTCTAGCTTTAAAAAATTTTCTTTGTTTAGGAGAAAGCGTTGTGTTTAACATCTATTCCCGACGTCAAATTTTGAAAGTAGGTGGAGGCTTAATTGTAGGAGCCACTGCCGCCGGAAGCTTTCCACTTATTCGTACTCTGGCTGCTGGCAGACCTAAAACCGTACTGAGGTTTAAGTTTACTATGTTGAAGTGTTTCCTAAAGAAGTGCGATCGCGTAATGGTACATCGGAAATTATCGTATATGTCAGGTCTTCTGATAATCCCACAGGCGATCGCAAAGAACCTTCTTTATCAACAGCTATCATCGGTGTCGGAAAGTATACTTCTTTCGGATAACTCATAGCCGGAATCAAGTTAGGCAAATCCGACACCAGAGTGTAAGTTTGTACTATTTCTTTAGTTGGTATATTTATTGCTGGGGGGTTGAGAAAAATTTGGTAAGACCAAGGCGATCGCTTAACAGTAAGAACCTCTTCATTGCGCGAAATCTTCCATCCTTTACCCGTGTAGCGATCAAACGCCAACACTCGCCAAAAACCTTCCGCTTGCGATCGCACCCGCATTACCACTTTGGGTTTCATTTCTCCGCGCAGGTTTTGGTTAATCTGGCTATTAAAACCGTAATAAAACGTATTATTTAATCCCCCCGGTTTGCCGTTTTTACTTTCCGCCGTCCCGTTGCTATTATTGCCTTGATTATTCGCATGACCTTGGCGGACATAACCAGGATTAATGATACTACGCCCTGTAAAACCGCCTTTAACTTCGATAGGGGAGCTTACCGGAAAATTTCGCAGTTGATAGCCAGGAAAACGGGGCATAAAAGCAAAAATGACCAGTCCTAGCCCGACAATAAAAGTAAAAAGTAAAAAGTAAAAAGATAATTTTCTGACTTTTACCCTCGTTCCTTGGCTCTCTTGAGGAATGCTTTTACCTTTTTCCTTTCCTAAGCCGAGGCGAGAACGGTAATCTATAACTAAAGTTGGCAGAGCGATCGCTAAAAATAATACCAACATTGGCGCAAACTCAAAAGTTTGACTTAGCGTCGCTGCCACACCAAGCAAAATCAGCCCTATCACAATTGAATAGCCTAAGTCCTTGCGGCGCGGCATATCAAAACTGTGAAGGACTTGTAGTTGAATTAGTAACTCAGCTAAACCCAGCCGTGTATCATTCAACTCACCCAACAATCGCCCTAAGAAAGCACCGAGCGCTACTAACATTCCAATGGCGATACAAAACTTAACCGGGACATTTGGGTTTCGACGATGGTAATAACCCCAAATCGCACCCACCACGCTTAGAGGAATTGCCCAAAAACTAAATCCGGTTTGAGCTGCAATATCCGTCGCCAAAATTCCCACAATTACCAAAGCTAGCACCAGCACCCGTAAGGTAATTGAATCTTCCACTTCCATTAAAGGCTTATAGTGCAAATGCCGCCAATAACGATTAACAGGTAAACGCCAATTTATCCTGGACAAATTAAACATTTTGATGAGAAAGCAGCTAATGGGTGTATGAGTAAAGCGATGATGCAGACGCAACGAACACTACTGCCAAGCGTGGGAACTTACCTCGGAGCGTGTCTTTTTCATAGCCGCTTCTCGTAGACACCCTAACGACCGCTTTTTTTAAAAAAGGATGAGCCTTAAAACCAGGATAGTTATCTTATCAATCAGCGTTTATCAACAAGCGCGTGCTAGCAGTGGTAATATGGGCTACATCATCGGCGGAATCACAAATAAGAGTGATTGTTGCTCTAATTCGGGAAACTCAACCTCCAAAGTATAAGTCTGGTTAAGGGGCTGACCGTATAACTCAACACTTACGCAACCCGAAGTAGAAGACATCGCCTTTGCTTGAGTCCCATTTCCTTGAAGTGTCAAAATCCCCGCCATAGGTAGATTTCCTATAACGCAAACTTTTGTCACTCTACCTTGAGACTTATATTCAGCCTTGAGGTTGATAGTGCCTGCGCTAGTTAGCCATTCTCTTTCAACTACTGGATTGCTATCTGAAATTGGCAAAGTCAGATTTTCCAATAGCTGTTTAGCTGCGAGCAAAGATAAAGCCATCTGTTGACGTTCTCCTAAATCGGAGTAATCGCTTTCTTGGATCGGCATTTTCTCCAGAGCGCCCACAGAGCGATAAGGGCTTCTTAGAACCATTCCGGCTAAGTCGTTGAGTGTTTGAGCATCGTTAGGAAACAAGCTCTCGACTACCTGAACTAATTTTGCCCCCACAGGCAGAGAAGATACAAGAATCGCCTGACATTTTTCTAGCAATTGCCGAAAAACTTTTTCAGGTAAGGACACCGGTATATTCAGTTTCGATTGCTGTGCCATCCACCCAAAGGCAGGAACTAATGCAACCGAAGGACTGTCTACGTAATCGGGGTAATCTATTAATTGGCTTTCCCAAGGGAATAAAGGCGGGTGGTCTTGAATTTGGACTTGTAGCCGACGTTTAATGACGGCTTGGAAACGTTCTTGCACAGTAGGAATTTCTCCCAGTTGAAAGGTTTGGGGTATCCCTGCCGACTCAAAATCACCACTTATGGAAGTGGTGGTTTCAGAGAGCGGATTTTCTACCCCGTTAATTTCCTCACAATCAGCCGAGGGATGCTCGCTCTTTTGGACATCATCTGCCAATAACCAAGCAAGTAACTGGTGTTGTAAGGATTCTGAGTCACTATTCATGAGTAGATGCACCTGATCCGGACACTAACGAGTTACGAATTTCCCAAGCTTGTTCCAGAATTTTAAACCACCGCTTTTGGAGTTGTGCCATTGATAACCCTAAAGTTTTGGCAATTTTTTCATCAGCTTGTCCTTCTTGTTTCAACTCTAATAGAGACCGTTGTTTATCGTCCAGCTGTGCGGTGTAAATTTCCCATTGTTGGGGAGTCAAGCCCAAGTTAGTGGGCAAAGAAGCTTCTAACCACTCGTGAACCAATTCCCAGCGATGCAACAAAGCAAAACGAATCAGGTGATATTTAAAGCGCTGCTGTAAGTAATCGCGCTGCCGAGGAGTTAAACCCAAAATTGACTCAATTTCTTGCGCGGATAAATCTTGAAGGCGAAGGGCGAAGTAATCAGCGCAGTCGGTTTGTTGCCGTTGTTCCAGATAGTTCATTAACTCCGTAACCACAACAGAACGCAACGTGTCTTCTTCGGGTTCGGGTTCGGGTTGCATCGCCATCGCACTTCGCAATTGCTGCACGGCTGGATCTTCCCAAGAACCATCGCCTTCATTAGCGCTACCTTCTGCGGCTTGTTCGATGTCTACAGAGCTTTCGGGGGGCTGTTGTTGAGAGAAAGTTTGCGCCCGCAAAATAATCAACTGCTGCTGTCGTCCTGGTAAAGGAATTCGGCGTTTACCATAGCGTTCGGTAAAGGCCATATATTCAGCTAATTCTAGAAGGCTCTGAGGGCGATAGCTAGAGGTAAGCTGATTTTCGCGCCGGAAAGCGTTTAACGCCTCCAAATAAAAACTTTGTAAGAAATCTTCAATGATCGTCAGCCGCCCTTGATAGCTCAACTGCCTCTGAGGAGGATTAATGTAACGGTAGATAATCGCACTCAAAGTGCTATGTAATTCGATCCTACCCCGATTTGAACCTAACTGGTAGTATCTGAGACACTGTTGTAGCCTATGTTTGGCTAAGGTCATCGCCGAGCTTTCCACTGCACCGGAAGCTTGGATACGTTTACTTTCATTGCAAATCCGATAAACTTCGGCGGTAACTCGTGTAGCCACATCGTGGCAATTCTGCTCCGAAGCTTTGGTTAATTGACTTAACTCCTTCATTAGGAGTTGAAATATCGCCTCCACTCCGATAGAATTTTCTCCCTGAATAGTTGCGGTTGCGGCTAAATTCATAGTGTCAGTTTAAAAAAACCCTAACATACTTGGTTACAACCTGTATGAACGTAGGTATTGGCTTTTTGGGTTTTGCGTATAAGCTAAACGCAGGCAGATCCGGTATTTAGGATTTGTCTTTTATCTATTATTTCCAATTCTGCTGAGATCATTCACACGTAAATATCTTATAGCCATTACCCAAGAGCCATTTGCAGGTCGTTATGGACTTAAAAGCACAAATTCAATTGCTGATTGACAATGCACCCAACGATGGTATAACACCACAACTTGTTACAGCAATCGCCCCAGTTCTTAGCGCGATCGCTCAAAGGTTACGTCACCCCCAGTACTATATTCTCCAAAATTTAGAAGAAGACTGGGTTTTAACTACATTGAGCAACCGTGCTAATCCAGACTTGGAAAAGTGCGTGATCTACGCTTTTCCTACATTACAGGATGTTTCACTCAGCTCCAATGCTGGGCTTGACCCTCAAGTAATAGCTGTACCCATTCCGATCACCCATATTTTGTTTCAACTTGTGGCATTAGAACCCGTAGATAGTATAGTTTTTTTTGAGACTCCTGGCATGAGTACCAACGCTGTGGAAATTCAGCGAACTGAGTTGCAACACTTAATTCAAAAAAAGCTGCACCCCAAAGACTCTCGCACCCAAATTCCGCCTAATATTGCTTAGAAAAGTTAGAAGTCAGGAGCTATGAGTTAGAAGTGACAAATTACTCCTCACTCATAACTCCTAATTCCTCACTTTTAATAGAGCCGACTCAGTACATAATCAGTCATATTAGTCAGGGCTTGCCGGCATTCTGAGGGTGGGAGAACCGCAAGATGTTCGAGGGCTAGTTTGGCATGCTCGGCTGCTAACTCGCGCGATCGCACTATACCTTGACTATCTTCAATCAGCGCCAGCGCTTGCTCTAAATCGCCAACCTGGGCAAACTCTCGTTCAATCAGCACTTCTAAGTATGGTTTTTCTTCTAAAGCGAATAAAACTGGTGCAGTCAGATTGCCACTGATGAGATCCGATCCGGCTGGTTTACCTAAAGTATCTGTCGAACTTGTGAAATCTAAAATATCATCCACAATCTGAAACGCCAGACCAAGATTACGACCGTAGCCATACAAATGTTCGGCGGTTTCTTGGGAAACGTCGCTCAGTAACCCGGCTGCTTTAGAACTGTTGGCAATTAACGATGCAGTTTTGTAATAGCTCTTTTTTAAGTAAGTTTCAATCGAGGTATTAGTATCAAAGCGATTTAGTCCCTGCTGAATCTCTCCTGAAGCCAAATCCATAATCACCTCAGACAGCAGTTTCACTACGTCTAAGTTGTTCAGGTTAGCTAAATACCAGGAAGATTGGGCAAATAGAAAATCTCCAGCTAATACAGCAATGCGGTTGCCAAACAAACTATGAACTGTGGGAACCCCACGTCGCATATCTGATTCATCCACCACATCGTCATGCACTAAGCTTGCCGTGTGAATCATTTCTGTAATTTCAGCTAGGCGTCGGTGTCGCGGCGTGATTTCTTGCTCTAGCATTGTTGAGCGCGATACTAATAGAACAATTGCCGGTCTTATGCGCTTGCCCCCAGCTCCGAATAAGTGCTCTGCCGCTGCATAGAGTATGGGGTGGCGATTTCCAACTAGCTGTTTCAGGTTGTCTGCTAGTATTCGCAGGTCTGCTTCCACAGGGGAAAAAAAGGAGGTAGCTGGGGTCATGGATGGGCGGACTCTGGCTTAAGTTAAGAAAGTTTACATATCCTATACTCATTTTAAGATAAGCCTGTGCCGTCGCAAAGTTTTCATGATTGGAATCCTCGCTATCCGTCACAGAGACCTTGAAAGTTTGGCATTATCCAGCCTGCGCTATCAAGTCAGGACTTACCCACGGTCGCGCACTCATACCCACTCATGGGGGTATTTGGTTGCCTGGGAGGCATATTTTCCTAAAAACCCAGTTTCTAGGGATGCGTAAGTCATAAAGGTGTCTACACAATTATCCTGTACTGATAATTCCACAGCAACGCCGTTTGCAGAGTATTAAAATTCAAAACTAATGCTATTGTAAATTGCCTTTATTGAGACTCTGCGGTCTAAAAACGCCCAAATTCTTGCCTTCATTGGCAACGTTCTTCGGTCTACCCTGAAAGCGAACATCCATTGTCTGCCCCACAACGGTTGAAAATTCTGTACAGGGAGTTGTCTTTCATCTCTAGATTTACTTTTCCGCTCAAAGTAGATTTACAAAAATTTTATATAAATATTATTTATATAAAGCCTCTATTTGTTTGTAAACGGTCAATCATAATAAATAATATGGTTGAGAAAGTCGCATGAGTGTAATCGACTAGGTTGTTCGTCAAACATCGTTGCTTATGATGGCTTGGAAAATAAATTATACTTTCTCATGTTATCTATAGTACATCTAGACTTAAGTAAATTTATGAATAACTTTTATTAAGCTTCAAAATAACCTCCATTAGGATAGATGTAACTATGGCCTTAGTAAGAAATTGATTTTCGGGAAGAAAATCTATAAGTAACGTTCGCAACAACACCTGAAAGTATCTCTTCTGCTAGATCCATTATTTATTTGCAAGTTAAAACTAAATTGTTTCAGCCTTTTGTATGGCTGCCATTGAAATTTTTAAATTTAGCACTAAAGTTGGCTTAAAAGTCTGGACTGTTGTGTTACGCTAAAATTAAGGGATTTAAAATTTTTGAGATATTCACCCCAAAAAGATAAATTACCAATAGGTGATTTTACTCATAAGGTGTGGTGAGTCGAAATAAGTTGTCGTAGGTTGAATCAAAGAAATTATTCTTTTGGTTTTCCTCCGATGTGCAAGCCTATACGGTAAGGCATTTGGTGAGGGCAGTTTTCGCCGCAACTGATTGTCTGTTGGGAGCTAAGGGTTGCCCTTATGGGAAGCCGTTACACGATTTCAGCATAAGTTGAGCATAAGTGTTGCTCCTGCCATAAGGTACGCTTTTTAATAACGCAGACTAGGTAGACTGCTGAAGCAGCAGTTGTAATTGCTATTTAGCAATTTAACTGTTGTGATAGGTGTGGTCTGTGAAAAAACTAATTTAATAATTAATTCGTTAGCCGTAGAGAATAAAAACTCTATGGAAAAATTCCCTATAGCAAACTACAGCCATCAAAGATTTACTTTGTTGGCTGAGGTTCTACTAATTTTATGCAATTTTATATTCGTTTGAGAAAGGTGCAGGTAGAAGAATGATTTACGGAAACATGCCTATGATGATTTTTATTTTAGCTGCGGGTTATTTATTCACTGTCTATTTATTATTAGCTCTGGCGAAGCGAACAGGACAAAAACCTGTAGTTAAAAGTGTCACTTCAGCTTCTAGCGGGAAACACAAGCGGGAGATATCGGTAACGTCAAATGTGACGGAAGCAGTTAATAGTCAATAGTTAGGAGTTGGGAGCTGGGAGGCACGGAGTTTAGAATTCTAAAGCATAACTCATCATTCCTAACTCCTAACCTTTTAACTAGTCTTGGTGGATGTGAGAAATTGCGGCATCGCTGAAGCGCACAACTTCAACCATTGGGGTACAGCCTAGCCACGGTAAGGAGGACTGGGCAAACTGTTGTGGACAACCACTGACAGCGAAGCGAGTTGGCTGTGGTGGGTGGGTATTTTTTAAACTGAGAAGGTCTAACTCTTGGGTACAAGCTGCGACGACATGAACAGCTGGGTCAACCAGCTTGACCGAGGAAGGTAGAAGCGATCGCAGAACTGGTTCCAGGTGAGGATAATGGGTACAGCCGTAAACTAAAGTATCAATTTGCTGCTGTATTAAAGGTTGCAGATAAGACCGGGCAACATCAGTAGTGTAAGGGTCTTGAATCCGGTTTTGTTCAATTAGGGGCACAAACTCCGGACAACCAACTTGCCAAACTTGCACATCTGGATCAATTTCGAGAATAGCTTGCCTATAAGCATTACTTTTGGCAGTTGCTGGCGTAGCAATTACCCCAATCCGCTTTCCTTGTTGCACTGCTGCCCTCGCTCCTGGGAGAATGACTCCGAGAATCGGCAGGTTAAATTCTTCACGCACCGTCTCTAAAGCTAAAGCAGAACTCGTGTTACATGCCATAATTACCATTTTCACCCGTTGCTGTTGCATCCAGGTGAGAATTTCACGCACGAACTGCACAATTTCCGCTTGCGAACGAATACCGTAAGGAAGCCGAGCTGTATCCCCAAAGTAAATGATTGATTCATTGGGGAGTTGCCGATAAAGTTGTCGCAGCACCGTCAAACCACCCACACCACTATCAAAGATGCCAATGGGAGCACGTTGGGGTTCAAGATGAGAAAAATGATTTTGATTGCCTTCAAAAATGGAAGATGGAAGCACAGGTAGATTTTTAGTTAGGTTTTGGATTTAAGATACAGGATTATTGGGGATTGTTAATTGTTAATTGTTGGTTGTTAATTGTTAGTTGGAGCGTTGTTGGTTGGTACTAACCACTAACCACTAACCACTAACTATTAATGAGTTTTAGCGTTGTAGATACCTGAGGACACCACGAGCGATCGCTTCTGCCATGCGATTTTGGTATTCTGGGCTTCCTAATCGGGGATTATCCTCCCGACCGGTCATGTAGCCTACTTCCACAAGAATTGAGGGCATAGAACTTTTCCTAAGAACATAAAATCTGGCTTTGCGCGTTCCCCGGTCTTTGATAGTACTGATATTTTGGAGAATACTCCGGCGAACTACTTCCGCCAAGTTATAACCGCTGTCGTAATAATAAACTTCTAACCCATTGACATCTGGGCGGTTACCAACTGCGTTACCGTGAATACTGACAAACAAACTAGCATTAGCTCGCTCGGCTATATTTACCCGTCCCTGAAGTTCGACAAAAAAGTCAGAATCGCGCGTTAAAATTGTTTGTACACCATTTTGCTCTAAAATAGCAGCGACTCTTTTACTAATAGGCAAAACGACATCTTTTTCTAAAAGTCCTCCCAAACCGGGGGCACCGGAGTCTTTGCCGCCATGTCCTGGGTCAATAACTACGAGCGCTCTTCCTCTGGGAACCGGACGTGACGGTGGCGGTGATGTCGGTCGGTCGTTAGTAAGTGGATCTGGGAATGGGACTCTGTTTGGTGGTGGTAGGGGAGGGAAAGGAAGAGAAGAAAGCCCGGATGATGATGTTGGTACCCGGCGAGAGGGTTGGATTTGTAAAGCGACAAACTGATCGCCAACTTGGTTGAGTTCGCCAATTTGTGCTCCCTGCGCGGGTTGAATAAAGATGGCAACAGTATTTGAGTCTTGCTGTTGCAAGCGTACCCGGAGGATGGGGCTATTAGGACCAAATACCGGACCTCTGACAGAGGGAGCCAAGCGAGCATTGGGAATTGTGATGCGGTAAAATCCAGTGGATCTATCCCAAGAGCCGTTTGCAGATAAATTGCGATCGCCTCTAACAATCAATTGTGTGCCAGTAGCCGCCAGTTCTACAGACTGAATTGTGGCTGGTAAGTTGGCTACAACAGGGGGTGGGATGGGACGTGGGTTGCTGCTTCCAGGAATTGGAATATTACTACTTCCCGGTAATCTGACTACACCAGTATTAGGTAGAACTATAAAACCACCAACACTACTGCTACTTGCCCGCCAGTCAGAACTATTTGTGTCCACCTGCATAGTCATGCGGACAACAGGTGGGCTGCTTTGCAGTTGGCTGAATTGGATGCGGTTGACACCGTAGCGATTAACCGACACATCCCGTTGCAACAAAGTTGGTGATAAAGATGCGCCAGCGATGTCAATATTAATTGCCCTTCTATCGTCGCTGCGATTTACTTGAATCTGAGGATTACCGCCACTAGTGCGGACAAAAAATCCATCGCCTGTAATCCGGAAGTTTTCAACTTGAGTCGTTCCTTGTGTGGCGCTGACAACCGTTGCCTTAGTCGCTGGGGCTGAGGTGCTCGGTTGGGTTCTGAGCACATTGTAAATATTTCTGGGGGGAGAAACGCTGGTAGTTAAGGGTTGCCTCGTAGCGATGTCTGTGGGCTGTTGTAAAGTTTCTGGTGATGAACCTACTTGCTCTGCTTGTGGCGTTGGTATTTGCACTGTCCAGCGGCTAGCAGTTGTGCCGACAAATTTCACCTGCTTGGGGTCTAGAGTATAACCCGGAGTCAATTCGACGACGATGCGAGTTGTTTGTTCATCAAACTGCCCGACACGAATTGAGGTAATTGCACCACCTACCTGCTGCCTTAGCTGCGGACGCCCAAATGTTGTTGCCGGCAAGTCAATTACTAAACGAGTAGGGTTAAATATTAATTGCGCTTGGGGTTGAACAGCGCCTGTAGTAATAATTTCTAATCGGTTTTGGTTGGCATCAAAACGCCAAGAGTCCAGTTTCGCCGCCAAAGTTGGCGACGATAGCATCAAAATACTTCCAAAAGTACCGGGTAGTAACCAGTGTAATTTCACAGTCCTTTCTCCTGATTCGCATTCATGGGAGCCGTCAATCCGTCAAAATATTGATAAATCCTCACACCGTCACCGCCCAATCTTTAGCTTTGATGCTGCGCTCATGGCATGTGCGCTTGTATTAAATAGACAGCTAATGGCGTAATATTATAGCACGCAATAGTCAATTTGCCATGATGTTCAACCAGAAAAGTTCTGTCTTTAAAGCATCAGATTACACCAAAAAAGAGCCTATCAGAATAACTCATACTTAGCCATTTTCCAGTTAATCACACTTGAATCAGCCAAGAATTAATATATGAATGGATTTTTGGTATTCGATGCACAAAGAACGAAAAATTTTAACTGCTGTCAATTAATGAGGCAAAGCTGCTGACCAATTTGGCTACAAGAAAATGGTGAGTCCACTCGGCGGTTGCCTGTACCGTCTATTCGTAGTGCCGATAGCTCACAAAGTGAGCTATCCCGCATTTTTTCCAGCCGTGCCAGGCGTGAGGTGCTACTGTTTAATATTGAAAAAAATATGTATGGGTGGATGTGTGGGGTGTTATAGCCGAAAATTAATCACCTCTGGAAAATAAAGGCGCTTGGGCGCTTGGGTTAGGGAAAGTCTATTTTTATCATCAGGGTTGTGAGGGTAGACGCGTTTGCTCTCCTTGAGCTAAACATCGCATTGCTAAGTTGATAAAATCTGGGAAAAACAATTAAGTGTATTTACTTGCAGTTTTTCAATCATCCTAGTTATCTTCGCTTTAAATACTCGAGGACACCGCGAGCGATCGCCTCCGCCATTTGATTTTGATATTGTGGATTTCTTAGTTTAGCGATATCCTCCCGACCAGTCATGTAACCAGCTTCTACGAGAATAGAAGGCATAGAACTTTTTCTCAAGACGTAAAATCGCGCTCGTCGGACTCCTCGATCTCTAACATTCACACTTCGGAGAATGCTGTTATGAACGATACGAGCCAAACCTAAACCACTGTCGTAGTAATACGTTTCTAATCCACTGACATCCGGACGTTGTAAACCAGCAGAATTAGTGTGGATACTGACAAATACATCAGCATTAGCTCGCTCTGCTAAATCTACTCTTCCCTGAAGACTGACAAAATAATCAGATTTTCTTGTCAGTATCACCTGCACGCCATTTTGCTGCAAGATCTGCGCCAACTTTTGACTAATCGGCAAGATGATATTTTTCTCTTGCAGTCCCCCAATGCCAACGGCACCAGAGTCTTTACCACCGTGTCCAGGATCAATCATAACTACCACTCGCCCTGACGGGATGCGGGGACTCCGGGATGGTATGCGATATGGAGCGTTTGGATCTGGGAATGGAACTTGACTTGGTAGTGGTAAGGGAGGTAAACCACTAATTGGGGGTATGATTCGCCCAGAACGTTGCACAAAGCGTTTTAATTCTAAAGCTATAGTCTGGCTATTGATTTGGTTTAGTTCCCCAATTTGTACCCCCGGATTTGGTTGGACAAAAACAAGCACAGTATTTGAGCCTGACGATTGCAGACGGACTCTACCGAGCGGGCTATTGCTATTTAAAACCGGACCTTTGACTGAAGGTGCTAGCTTTGCATTGTTGATGCTGATACGGAATAAACCAGAAGCTCTATCCCAGCCACCACTAGCAGATAAAGCACGATCGCCTTTGAAGATCAATTGTCTACCATCATCAGCCAGTTCCACAGACTTAATTGTAGAGAGTGAGTTAGTCGGAGTGGGACTATTTGGTGGTGAAACAGGTAAGGAGCGATCACCACTGTTGTCTAGATTACTACTAGCAGGTAATCTGACAACACTACTGGGCAAAAGCACAAAACCACGGGGACTGTTAACATTTACCCCCCAATCTGAACTATTTTTATCTACCTGCATAGTTATGCGGGCAACTGGTGGTTGTGTTTGCCGCTGAGTGAATTGAATCCGGCTGACACCATAGCGATTAATCACCCGTTCACGTTGCAAATTAGGCGATAAAGATGCGCCAGCAAGATCGATATTAATTGACTTTTTGTCGTCGCTGCGATTTACCTCAACTTGAGGACGAACACCATTAGTGCGGATAAAAAAGCCATCTCCGGTAACAAGTAAATTTTCAATTTGCGTCCCTGCGTTTGTGGTGTTGACAATTTTGGGAGCTGGTTTGGTAGTTCCTACCACCACATTGTAAAGATTTCTTGGGGAGGAAGCGACTTGTTTTGGAGCTGGTTTTGGTAATTGTACCGTCCAGCGACTGGGAGTTATGCCGACAAATGTTACCTGCTTGGGGTCTAGGGTATAACCTGGGGTGACTTCAACAACTATGCGAGATGATTTTTCATTTAATTGCTTAACACTGATAGAGCGAAATCCACCAGTTAACTGCTGTTCCTTTAGCGATCGCTCAAATGTTGTATCTGGCAAGTCAATTACCAAACGCGTGGGGTTGAAGAGTAGTTGCGCTTGAGGTTGAACACCACCCGTAGTATTAATTTCCAACCGATTTTGATTAACATCAAAACGCCAGGATTCTAATCTTGCAGCCAAAGTCGGTGACGATAGCATGAAGATAGTTCCAAAACTGCCAGGTAGTAACCAGTGTACTTTCACAATTCTTTCTCCTGATTCGCATTTGTGAAATCTGTCAATCTGTCAAAATATTGGCAAATCTTCACAACCCTTGCCCCCAAACTGTCTTCTTGCGTGCTTTTTTGAAATTTTGCGCTGGTATCAAAATACATTTAATGATGCCAAATTTTTGCACATTGCTTTTAATTTTTCATTTTGTTAGCACATCATTCATTGCATCGCTGAAGTATCCGATTGCACTAACAAAGAAATAGCTACTAATTAACTCAGTAGTCAATCCCAATTGATGATACTTGACTCAGGCAGAGATTTGTGTTTAGTTTTTTCTGGTAATTGATGTTGGCGCACTGAGTAAGAAATTTCAATTGTTGTTAACTAATGAGACAAAAGTTGTAACTGCTACTTGCTAATTGTTTGGAAAATATCCATTTTGGGGACTGAGAAATCGGGGAAGACTGCAAACAAATAACATTATGTTAGTAGAAACTAAAAAAAAACTGCTAATATTTTACATTTTTAGGCGACGGGTGTTAAAGATAGAAAGTTTCCTGTAGCGATCGCTTGTATTTATGACGTGCTGATTTATCACTCTAGGGGGAAAGGGTAAAGGAGAAGAAGTCATTTAAAACACGCATAAAATTCTTTTTTCCAATTCTATCCATGCGTGGGTTTAAGACCCCCACTTCACTTCTTGTGGTCAAAAGCTCTCTTAGGGTCGCAATCGCCACCAATTTCTTCCCCCCTTTCCCCTTTCCCCTTTACCCTTTACCCCTCTTCGTGAAGAGTCAGTAGGTTTAATTAACTACTGACTCATAACTCATGGGACTTACACAAAATAATGAAAGACGAACCGCACTCGTTCACACTCGTACACAAAGTTAGGGAGAGTTTGAGGCGGTTTTCGCGTAAGTCCTAACTCAGTTAAAAATGTGTCTTTAATCAGGACTTTGATTAATGCCCATCTGAGGTTGCTTCTGAATTTGTAGCATCACTTGATGTAGGAGCGATCGCGGTTGGTGATTCGATTGCCAAGGGTGTACCAGAAGTGTCTAAAATCAGTTCGCTCGTACCAGCCACCGTTTCTGGAGTAGAAAATACAACCCGTAAGAAGGGAGGAGCTAAAAAGGTAGTCAAGATGACCATCATGATGATAGCGGCTTCCAGTGGTTTGGAGAGAATGCCGATAGAAGAGCCGATACCAAGAAACACTAAGCCAACCTCGCCTCTGGGAATCATGCCCACACCAATTGCCAAGCGGTTAATTCCCGGTTGACCAAACACCGTAAAGCCTGTGATTACTTTACCAAAAATGGCGACTAAAATCAGGAAAGTCGCAATAATTAAACCTTCGCGGTTACTAGGAATTGCTGGGTTTAAGACTCCTAAATCGGTTTTTGCGCCAACAGTGACAAAGAAAATCGGCACTAGCATATCAGCAATGGGACAGATTTGCCTTTGCAGATGTTTGCGCTTATCAGTTTCTTCTAAAACTAAGCCAGCCGCAAATGCTCCCAAAATCGCTTCTAAGTGAATAGCAGCAGCAAGATATGCCATGAGAAAGGCGAAGATAAAAGCAGGTATTACGACTTCGCCGCGTGTTTTGAGTTTATTAGCGATCGCCACAAAAGATTTATTGAAAAAATTACCGAGAGCGATCGCACCTAACAGAAAACCGCCGGCGCTGAGAATCAAATAAACAATTTTGCTTACATCCACTGCGCCATCTTTCGCAAGGCTAGCAACTACCGCTAAAACGATAATTCCTAGTATGTCGTCAATCACCGCAGCACCGAGAATAATCTGCCCTTCTTTAGAATTGAGCTGTCCTAGTTCTGACAATACCTTAGAAGTAATGCCAATACTCGTCGCAGTCAAAGCTGCCCCAGCAAAAACCGCCGGGACAGCATCGATACCGAACAAAGTCATCAATCCGACAGTACCAGCAACAAAGGGTACTACTACCCCCACGACTGCCACAACACAGGCTTGGATACCTACCGCCATCAACTCTTTTAAGTTTGACTCCAAGCCGATTTCAAACAACAAGATGATCACACCCAGCTCTGCTAAAACAGAAACCACCTCAGACTGGGCTGCAAACACTCCAGCAGCAGCCTCAGGGGTTAAACCGGCAGTGCCTTGGAGAAAGCTGATGATCAAAGAGTTAGAACTGTCTGCACCACCTTCGGGAAACACCAACAGATGTAGAACAGACACACCCACTACCACACCGCTGAGGAGTTCGCCCAACACAGGTGGTAAACCGAATCGGTTAGATAATTCCCCGCCAACTTTGCTAGCGAGGTAAATCACTACTAAACTCAGCAGCACGGCTGCTAGTACCATTGAACTGTCTGCTGTTTCTGTTGCGCTTGCCAGCAGAGGCAAAGAGAAGTTAATTGCACCTAAAAACTGCATTGGTTCTGTAAAAATCGTTCTCTTTTATTTAAACCAATTATTATAGATGCGCTACAATCAGCTTCTTTAAATTAATTAGTAGCTTGTGCTAATTCTAACAAACGCACTCCCCATGCAACTCTGACACTGGAACTACAGACAATCGAGTAAGACGTAGCAAGTCAAAATTTTCCCAATTAGCAGCATCCTGCTTGATTTTAGCTAGCGTCACGAGTTGAGGTAATTTTCTTTTTAGGTGGACATCCACAACCACCCGTTTAACATCATCCAATGTCTGGCTTGACTAATATTTACATTATCTTTGTGCGATTATACGTAAATTGTAAGAAAAATTAACTTAACATTGTCTCAATAGCTCTCTCGACTGCATCAAAGGTAAGAATTAAACATTTTCAAACTTTGCTGTTATCTTAAGTAGTATCACCACTTTTCAGCTAATACCTAGGGTGCGAGCTCAGATTTAAAAGTACACCTATCTCGAAGGTGTGAGCTTCTGCATGTGTTTGCATTAAAAGATTTATCTCAGCACAATCTGAGTTTTTAGAATACTTTTTCAGGAGCCACAATTTTGGCTATTTTGCAATGGACTCATGTAGTAATACAAAAAATGAGCAGGTTTGAATTGTGCCTCTACCTCAAAAGAAATCCAAGAATTCAGAAATTACCAATTGTGATTTGTAGTTATAAAAATAAAAAAATTGACCGATTCTGAAAAATGAAGCCTTGTTGGTCTAAGTTTAGAGCGAGGTAATCTTTTCGAGCAAACATAAAAAGGACGAGATGCAGCAAAAATATTTTCTGAACAACAATGTCAACAAAAAACAACTACATCTGCAACTATAATAACTACTCCTTCAGATTGAACGAGGGTCTAAAGGTGACTTAAGAAAGCGTGTTGAAATGACTTCTGCGTCCAGCGACTGTCACTGGCTTTTTCAATTCTCTTGTGGAAACTTTACCAGACATTGTTACCCAAGTAAAACTTAGGGCTACTCAGGTAAATCAAGCGATCGCCAGAAATTATGGAGCGATTGATTAACTTGCTAGTGAAGCACTCAAACAATGAAAATAAACTAGCCATAGTTTAGATTCCTTTGAGCAAATGAGGCTTTTCAATAGGTCGCAAAAAAAGCAAATATTGCCCCCGAAGTTGTCTGTAATGTCTCTCAGATTGCTCAAACTGGGGGTGCGGTAGATTAATCTCAGAAAAGAAAATATCTTGAGTCTGGAAAAAACCTGAGAGGAAACTTATAAAAAACTTAAGCCTCGGCAACAGTATATCAGATGTAAGCGTCTACATAAGTTATTAATCTCATGAAAAACTGTCAAATTTTCAGAAATGACCAGCAATTCATTTGACCAAGTTTACCTTTATGTGCAAACAACACTAGATATTTTTGACAACTTACAAGCTCGTGTCGGTATATTCCAATTTGGTTAATTTTCACAACGCTGTATTAATTTGTGGGTAAAAATTTTATCCAAATACAAAATGGGAGTATACTCAGTTTTAATTATGTTATGAACGGTTCACTTTTGTTTAAAACCTAGACAAACTTAACTTGAGCAAAGAGCGTTTACAATGAATATTTTTCCTATTATTAGATACAGACTTTCCCAGCAATTAGAACCTTTATCTCTATTAAATAAAATTACCAGTGACTCTTCTACTTGTTGTTTACAAGTATTTAGTGGTTCCGAATCTTGGTTAATCTATGTAGAGGATGGTAAACTAGTTTATGCCTGCTATTTAAATAATATGTTTGAGCTGCTTGATAAAAAGTTGCAGCACTTGAGTCAGGAAATTTATACTTTAAATAGTAGAATTAATCAGCAGTTACGTAAAAGATTTGATACTGGTGTTGAAAACCAAATAACACCACGTCCAGATTATATGGCTATTTGCTGGTTAGTGGAGCAGAAATATATTAGTTGCGAACAAGCAAGTATCCTGGTCGAGGAATTGGCATTAGAAGTCTTAAAGTCATTTCTTACTTTAAACGAGGGTAATTATGAAATTACTCCTGAAAGCTTCTTGAACGATATGCCAAAGTTCTGTTATCTAGATGTGCCTTCATTAGTTGAACAGTGTCAAAACAAATCACGAAATCCGAAATTTATCGAATCAGCAGTTTCTCAACAGTCGTCTTTTCAAGCTTTAAACGAAATTCAAGCACCAACCCAAACAAAAAGTAGGCAAGAATTTTCACAACAAAGTATTGTTGACGATACTAAACTTCCTCCAAAACAGGAACAATATAAAAACGAAAAAACTTACACAATCGTCTGTATTGATGATAGTTTAAGTGTTTTGAATGTTATGAAGTTCTTTTTAGATGATGAAATATTTTCTGTTATAGGAATTAACGATCCATTGAAAGCATTAACACAAATTATCCGCAGCAAACCAGATTTAATTTTACTAGATGTTGAAATGCCGAATATAGGTGGTTATGAATTATGTCGTTTATTACGTAAACATTCATTTTTCAAAACTACACCTGTAATTATGGTGACAGGAAGAACTGGTTTTAAAGATAGAGCAAAGGCAAAAATTGTTAGATCATCAGGCTATTTGACCAAGCCTTTTACAAAAGCTGAGTTATTGAAAATAATTTTTCAAAATATTAGTTGACACTGAATATAAAAAAATGAACCTTTGATTAAAAAATTTAAAAGAGATATGTATGGCAATAAATAAAGTTTTTTGCTCATAGCTATGCTGTGAGAACAAAGTATCTTTTTGCCAGTTATCTTGCTCAATTAAACATGAGGAATACCAGAAGGCAGAACAGCGGGTTTTATACTTAAAGGAATTTATGTGGTGATTGATGGCAGTGCGATCGCACTTAACCCCAATCTCAGCATTCTTAATTTAACCGTCACCCAGCCTAAAGACTTTTATACTGGCAACTCTTGGGCAATCCAAATTTAGCTATTACACCCGACATATCCCAGCACCATACCTTTTGGGTATGGTGTGGAGCTTACAGCAAAATAGCTAAAGCCGGATTTGTCAGAATTCGCTAACAAAACACCCGATCCTCTTTTACTAACTCATAACTATTAGCCAATTTTCAGTCGCAAAAGATCTGCCATATTAAATTAATTGCTCGTTCTCTGCTAATTTCAGCAGACGCTGCCAGTGCGGCTCAGACACCGGAACTACAGACAATCGAGGAAGACGTAGCAAGTCAAAATTTTCCCAGTTGGAATTTACATCCTGCTTGATTTGAGCTAGCGTTACGGGTTGGGCTACTTTTCTAATTGCTCGTATATCTACAACCACCCGTTTGAGATCATCCAATGCTGGGTCGGCATAAGGTTTACTGCTTATTTTCGCTACACCCGTGATTTGCCGTTCTTTGCCTGTGTGATAAATCAATGCCAAGTCCCCAACTTCCATTGTTCGTAGATGCTTGAGGGCAAGCGCATTGTTTACACCATCCCACACTGTACTGCCGTCTCGTTCTAAATCAAAGTAGGAATAGTTATCCGGTTCGGTTTTTAGCAGCCAATACGCCATATCCCAAATAGCAAATTATTTATTGTATTAACAGAACTAATATATTGACAATTTTAAGTCAATTTAATATCAAGTTATTAAGCTAATATTTAAATTTATTTTTTGCTTTACTACTATATTTGCCTTTTCATTTTGTTTAATAACTAAGTCAATTTATTATCAGCTTATTAAGCTAATATTTAAATTTATTTTTTGCTTTACTACTATATTTACCTTTTCATTTTGTCTAATAGCATGGCTTTTAATCTTAAGTAGATTGAAGTTAGGTATTGAGCATTAGACATACCCATAAAATACACCTTTACAATATAATTTATCTAAAAATTAATTTATTGTTAAGTAATGTTGTGATATTATATACGTGAATATAATTAGATTGTACAAATATAAGTTTTTCTTATGCGTATATTCTCGGAAATTTGTAGTAAGATACTTAATATCTACTATTAAGTTGAATTATAGCCATTTTCAGCAAAAAACTAGAATACTTTGCTGTTTGTAAGAATTAGTAAAGTTGACACTCATAATTATTCAGGGTAGCTTTCCACTACAAAGCAATATTAGAATAGGCTTTCAAAAATTATGAAGACATCGCCTTTTTGTAAGCAAGATGGCGCAGGATTACAGCACAGACCATTACTTTTAAATGATTACCTTACTTACAACAGAAAGTGCTTCTTGATTATTTAAAGAGTAAGAATTAAAGATTTTCAAGCTTTGCTCTTATCTGAAATAAGATGATTAATTTTCAGCTACTATTTACGGTGCAAACTCAAGTTTTAAAGAACGGTCATCTGTAATGCATCAGCTCTGGGTATGTTTGCATTAAAAAAATTATCTCAGCACAATCTGAGTTTTTTAACAGCTTTTCACAAACCTAAATTGGTATGTGTTGAAATTGTTAGTGGGCTGACTTGACAGACTTTTGTTAAGTCTTTAATTATTGATAGTAGGTAGCATCTACCAAAAACTAATTCACTGAGGATAATTACTGGGATTAAACGATGAAGATTAAAAATAATCATAACAAAAATGGTGTAGTCAAAAATAGTGATTTTTCAATAGGACTTACGCAAGCGTCACAATATAAGGTCAACTGGCACATATATTTCAATTTGCCGTAAATGCTTGTAAGCATTGATTTATAAACCTTAGAGCCATATTAATTCTATGTGACAGTTTTCAGATAAATGTGCCAGTTGCGTAAGTCCTGTTCAATTGTAGTCCGCTCGGAAAAAGAAACTTTGCTTAAACCTAAAAGCCGTTATGGTATAGCAATCAATTCTGTAATTTCAGCCATAAAGCGGATAAATTTATATGGAAAAGCGATTATTTTTACCGTCGCTCTGGGGACGGTACCAGTATTAGCAATAGGAACATTCGCTTATTCTGTAGCCAGCCAATCACAAAAAAAGGAAATAATCTCCGAGAAACAAGGGAAAGCCTATCTTTTGATAAATAATCTAAACCGTTTTATGCAAAGTCGGTATGAAGATATTCAGATTCTATCCAATCTGACATTCTTACAAAATCGTAAATTAAGAGAAACAATAACTCGCAAACAGATGCAAACACGGTTAAATAACTATTTAACTATTCAAAATACCTATGAGAGTATTGCCGTGTTGGATCTCAATGGTAATCTAATTGTCGAATCAAAAGGACAATTAATTCCTAACCAGAAAAACGAGGACTATTTTCAAACAGTACTCAAAACCAATACACCTTATATCAGCCAGCCTTCAACCACAAAAACTGGAGATCAACCGAAAATTTACATGGCTGCTCCTGTCAAAGATAGCGAGACAAATCAAACTATCTATGTCATTCGTACAGTTCTACCTGTGAAGTCTTTAGAAAAGGTATTAAATATACCTTTAATTAGTCAAGATGATTATGAATTAATAGATGCTTCCGGTAAAATTTTTCTGTGTAAGGAGGATAATATAGACGTAGGTAAAAATTTTCAAACCTTGGTGCCTGAATGGGAAAAAATGCAAGCAGAAAATAAAGCAAATGCTCGCATTTTGTTTAACAAAAATAAGAATATTGAGGAATTATTAACTTACGTGCCTTGGCAAACAGCAGAGGGTTTGCCTCCTTTGAAATGGAACTTAGCTCTGAGTAGCAATACAGCGATCGCCTTTGCATCGTCGAGAATATTATTGCAGATACTGGGGATTGGGACGATCGCCGTAACATTATTATCAGGTGCGATCGCAGCAATTATTGCTCACCGTCTAACAATGCCAATTCGGGTTGCGAGTATGGCGGTAAAAAAATTGGGTCAAGGCAATCTTGATACCCGTATTTTTATAAAAGGTGAAGACGAACTGGCTACTTTGATTTCTAACATCAATCAGATGGCAGCCCAATTGCAAGAGTTACTACAGCAACAAGCAGCTGAGGCTGAACAATTAAAGTTGTTCACTAACACTTTAATCTCGATTCGCCAATCTCTTTATTCCGAAGATTTATTTAACATAACAGTAACACAAGCTCGTGAAGCACTAAAAGCGGATCGAGTAGTCATATATCATTTGGGCGACAAAGGAAGTGGGCAAGTCATAGCCGAATCTGTTGCTCCTGGCTTCCCTCAAGCTTTTGGAGAGACAATTGAAGATGCCTGTATTAGTGCCGAACTAATAGAAGAATATAGAAATGGTCGTGTCTTGGCTGTTAGTAATGTCTTTCTAGCGAACTTTGCTCCGGAACATCTGACGTTAATGAAACGTTTGCAAATCAAGGCGGTTTTGATAACGCCAATTATCAAAAATAACAAAGTATTTGGCTTTTTGATTGCTCATCACTGTAAAGAACCTCAAGTTTGGCAATCATATGAAATTAATTTCTTGAGTCAATTAGCATCTCAAGTCGGACTTACCTTAGAACGTGTCAGTTTATTAGAGGTAACGCGAGCACAGAAAGACCTTGCCATCCATTTGTCTGAAACTCTCAACTTGCAAGATATCTTTCATTTAGCGGTTCAAGATATCCGACAAGCTTTGAAAGCAGACCGAGCAGTTATTTATAAATTCGATGAGAATTTACATGGAAAAATAATCGCTGAATCAGTAGTTGCTGGATTTCCTCAGGCAATAGGAGCAGAAATTCATGACCCTTGTTTCCCAAATTATATTGAAAAGTATCGTCAAGGTCGTGTTGTGGCAATTAACAACATTTACGAAGCCAATCTAACTCAATGTTACATTCAACAACTTCAACCATTCGCAATCAAAGCTAATTTGGTAGCACCAATTCTTATGGGTGATAAAGTGCTAGGCTTATTGATTGCTCATCAGTGTTCTCAACCCCGTGTGTGGCAAGAATCTGAAATCGATTTGTTTGAGCAATTCGCCAGAATTGTTGGACTGAGTTTAGACCGAGCCAATCTTTTAGAGGAAACAAAAGAAGGACGCGAAGCAGCAGAAATATTTTCCGAACAGCAACGTCAACAAAAAGAACAACTGCAACTGCAATTAGAAGAACTGCTCGAGCAGATTGAAGCAGCATCTAGAGGTGACTTGACAGTGCGTGCTGAAGTTACTTTTGGAGAAATAGGCATCGTGGCTGACTTTTTTAATTCTATTGTCGAAAGTCTGCGAGAAATTGTCACCCAAGTAAAAGTTACCTCTACTGAAGTGAATGAAGCGATCGGCAAAAATTCTGGAGCAATTGATCAACTTGCAATTGAAGCACTCAAACAAGCAGAAGGAATCAACCACTCTTTAGATTCTGTTGAGCAAATGAAGCTTTCAATTGAAGCGGTGGCAAAAAATGCAAATATTGCCGCAGAAGTTGCCCGTAATGCCTCTTACACTGCGGAAACTGGAGGCACGGCAATGAATCTTACAGTAGAAAATATCGTGAATCTGCGACAAACCTTAGGAGAAACTTCTAAAAAAGTCAAACGTCTTGGGGAATCTTCGCAACAAATTTCTCGCATACTGTCATTGATTAACCAGATTGCCCAGCAAACTAACTTATTAGCCATCAACACTGGTCTTGAAGCGGTGCGTGCTGGTGAAGCAGGTCAAGGTTTTAGTGTGATTTCTGAACAAGTAGCCGCACTAGCAGGTCAGTGTACGACAGCAACTAGTGAAATTGAAGGAATTGTCGCCAATATTCAATTTGAAACCATCGAAGTTGTCAAAGCTATGGAATTAGGGACTGCACAGGTGGTTGAAGGCACACATCTTGTTGGGCATACCAAACAAAGTTTTAGTCAAATTATTGATGTGTGTCAGCAAATTGATGACTTAGTGCAGTCGATTTCAGCGGCTACAGTATCTCAAGTGCAAACATCTACCGAAGTCACCAATATTATGAAAGAAATTGCTAAAGTATCCGCAATAACCAGCAATTCATCTCACGAAGTTTCTCTTTCTCTGCAAACAACAGTAGATATTTCAGAAAACTTACAAGCCAGTGTGGCTAAATTCAAAGTTAATTAGTTTTTCAATTAATAGTCCTATTAATTACAAACTAAAAAACAGATATGACAGACAAAAAACAAATAACAGTTTTCTTAGCGACTATGTTAGTCGCACTGGGGCTAGTAGGTGGTGTATTTCTGTGGTTAGCTAATATTTCTAATATTAATATTATAAAACTATCCACTATTAATAATAATAAGAATCTATCCCAAGATATAGAAAAATCTAATAATGAAAGTTTCGCCCAGGTGAAAAATATTCCTTCTGGACTCTTTAACTATGGTGGTAGTACTACTTGGGCACCCATTCGTAAAGAAGTTAATTCTGCAATTCAAAGTAGCTTTCCCCAATTTCAACTACGTTATACAGAACCGCCCACAGGTAAATCTAGTTCTGGAACTGGTCTCAAAATGCTCTTGAGTAACCAACTATCTTTTTCCCAGTCATCTCGCTCAATTAAAGATGAGGAACACCAGAAGGCAGAACAGCGAGGTTTTACACTCAAAGAAATTCCTGTGGCAATTGATGGCATTGCGATCGCAGTTAACCCCAATCTCAACATTCCTGGTTTAACTATTGCCCAGCTGAAAGACATTTATACTGGCAAAATTACTAACTGGCAACAAGTGGGTGGTCCAAATTTAGCCATTACACTCTACTCTAAAGGAGTGGAAGTGGGAGGGGGCAATGTCCAATTCCTAGTCGAAAATGTCTTAGAAGATAAACAGCTTGCTGCTAACGTCCAGTTTATTTCCACGACGACACAAGCTTTAAGAGAAGTGGCGAAAAATCCCGGCGGTATTTTCTACGCTTCTGCCCCGCAAGTGGTTGGACAATGTGGTGTTAAAGCTTTGCCATTGGGACGTAAACCAGAACAACTGATTCCACCCTACGCATTGCCTTTAGTTCCCCTGCAAAAGTGTCCGCAACAACGTAACCAACTGAATACAACTGCCTTTCAAAGCGGTGAATACCCGATGACTCGGCGGTTATTTGTGATTGTGAAACAAAATGGACAGAGCGATCAGCAAGCGGGAGAAGCATACGCTGACTTGCTGCTGACACCTCAAGGTCAGGATTTGATTACTAAAGCTGGATTTGTCAGAATTCGCTGACAAAACACTTGTTCTTCCTTTACCAAAGGGAGGGTCCAAGGGGAAAGGAAAAAAGGGCTTTTTGAAGAGGGGAAAGGGTCGGGGACAAGAGGGTTAAAGGGGAGGCAGTGCGGTGAATCCAGCACTGCGGGAGGGTTTCCCTCGTGCCGGCTCTGGTGAACCCGAAGGGTCTTGGGGTTTCCCCAAGTGGAGCATCTGCCGTGAAAGGGTAAGTTTTCCCTTGCAGGGGAAAGGTTAATAAAAATCATGAGTTTTTTTAAATAGCTATTTATTTCCATACCTTTACCCTTTCCCCTTTCCCCTTTCCCCTTCTTCATGAATCAATTTTCAGTTGCAAAAAATGTAACCGCTCCTACCTTTGACTATTGCAATGCGAAAGTAGGAACATATCACTAATGACGCCATAGTTAAAGCGTCTATAAATTGTTTGAGGAGTGGAACAAAGTATGAATAGAACTGTTTTATCCGGTTCTCGGTTTAATGCTGGCAACTTGTTGAAAACACTGCCTTTTGTCTTAGTTGCATGTATAAGTTGTGTTGACCCAGGTTTGACAGAAGAAAAACAAAAAATGTTGCGAACCCTTACCGTTACTGGTCGCGGGATGGAATCAATTCCGACAACTCTGTCTCAAGTAAATCTAGGTGTGGAGGTTCAGGGTAAAACTGCACAGGATGTACAACAAGAGGCTGCCCGGAGGTCATCAGCCGTGGTAGGGTTGCTTAAAAGCCGCAATGTAGACAAATTACAAACCACGGGTATTAGACTTAACCCAGTTTATAGCTACAACAATAATGTGCAGCGAATTACAGGATATGGGGCTACAAATAGTGTAAGTTTTCGCATTGCTACTGAGAAAGCCGGCACATTGTTGGATGAAGCGGTAAAAGTGGGAGCGACACAGATTAATGGTATTAGTTTTGTGGCTAGTGATGAAGCGATCGCTCAAGCGCAAAAACAAGCACTCAGAAAAGCTACCCAAGAAGCTCAACAGCAAGCTGATGCTGTTTTTGCTTCTTTAGGTTTTAAATCTAAAGAAATAGTCAGCATTCAAGTTAATAATGCAAATGCACCGACCCCACCACCTATTGCCTATCGCAGCACCGCCAAGTTATCAGCAGAAGATGCTTCTACCCCCGTGGTTGGTGGTGAACAAGAAGTAGACGCATCGGTAACACTGCAAATTAGTTATTAACTGGGGATTGGGCATGGGACAATGGGCATTGAAAATTGAGTAAAAAGTTATTAGAGACACTCAAGACAGTGATACGCGTTCTAATACGATTCTTTCCATGTCCCATGCCCAATGCCCCATGCCCAATGCCCATTATTAAAAATTGTCATCCCCCATATCGCTATCTGCATCCCGCTTGGAACCCAACAATTCTAGTTGATCGACTTGAATAATTGGTGATGAGCGAGTGATCCCTGTATTGCGATCGCTCCATGAGTCGAACTTTAAGGAACCTTTAACGGCGATTTGCTTGCCTTTTTTTACGTAGTTACCTGCTACTTCCGCCGTTTTTCCCCATAATTCTAGGGTAAACCAATCAGGTTCATCGCTGTTGCGCGATCGACGATTCACCGCTAGTGTTAACCGACACTTAACTTTACCTGACTCAAAATACTTCATATCTGGGTCAGTTCCTACACGACCAACCAGAGTCACAACGTTAATACTCATATTTTTTACCTTTCAGTACAGGCGTACTTACTAATCGTGACTTCCATAATAGCGAATTGCAAAGCAATTAAAAGTATGTTAAATAATTTACAATTATAATTACTTAACAAATGATAAAATTTTCTCTATTTTACCGAAAATTTTATACGGATATGCTGATATCGCGGGAGAATATCAAAAAGTAATAGTCATTTGAGATAGTAAAAATTCCCAAATATTACTGAGAAAATAGTCTACTTTACTAGACTCCGGATAAAAAACGTAATAAAATCCTGGACAAATCACTCTTATGGTAGTTGTCAAAAGTATTAAATATTAGGGGGCGTAGAGAGGCGTGGGTCTTTTCAGTAAATTTTCCTTATCGCGGGATATGGGTATCGACCTCGGTACCGCCAACACCCTAGTTTATGTATCTGGAAAAGGCATTGTACTTCAAGAGCCTTCAGTAGTTGCCATCGATCAAAACGAAAAGGTAGCACTGGCAGTTGGAGAAGAAGCCAAAAAAATGCTTGGTCGGACACCGGGAAATGTGATTGCGGTACGCCCCTTGCGGGATGGTGTAATCGCTGACTTCGATACAGCGGAGTTAATGCTAAAAAGCTTTATTCAGCGTGTAAATGAAGGCAGATCTCTGGTTTTACCACGGATTGTCATCGGCATTCCCAGTGGAGTCACAGGCGTAGAACGGCGAGCCGTAATGGACGCAGCCACCCAAGCAGGTGCAAGAGAAGTTTATTTAATCGATGAGCCAGTAGCAGCGGCAATCGGTGCAGGGCTACCCGTTGCTGAACCGACTGGAAACATGATAATCGATATTGGAGGTGGCACTACAGAAGTTGCAGTCTTGAGTCTCCAAGGTACGGTGATCTCCGAATCAGTTCGCATCGCTGGTGATGAACTGACCGAAGCCATTATGCATTATATGAAAAAAGTTCATAACTTGGTGATTGGAGAACGAACCGCTGAAGATATTAAGATTAGCATTGGTTCTGCCTATCCTACTCATGAAAACGAAGAAGCGATGATGGAAGTCCGAGGTTTACACTTGCTCTCTGGGCTACCGCGCACTGTCACCATCAAAGGTCCAGAAATTCGTGAAAGTATGGCGGAACCGCTTTCAGTGATTATTGAGGCTGTGAAGCGGACACTAGAACGCACACCTCCAGAACTGGCGGCAGACATTATTGATCGGGGCATTATGTTAGCCGGTGGTGGCGCTTTGCTGAAAGGTTTGGATACACTAGTTAGTCATGAAACAGGGATTGTCACCCACGTAGCGGCTGACCCTTTGTGCTGTGTTGTCCTGGGAACAGGGCGTGTATTAGAGAACTTCAAGCAGCTAGAACGTGTGTTCAGCGGGCGTTCTCGCAATATGTAACATTGATGAACAATTCTAGATATTGGGTTTTACATCATAGAATCCAATATCTTCTGTAAAAATATTCTTATGAAAAGGTATATATGTTTACTACGCGTCGCTGGTGGGAGCGGAAAGGATTACAAATCGGGCTGCTAGGTTTAGTAGTTGGTAGCGCTTGGATGCTTCGACAAACTCAAGGCGGGCTTCTGCTGGGTATGTATCAAGAAATGACCCGTCCGTTGCAAATGTTGCAGATAGGTCAAACTCAAGAAGAACGTGTTAAAGATGCGCGGGTGTTGGAGTTGAAAACGCGCATAGAAAATTTGGAAAGCCAAAATCAAAAGCTAAAAGACTTACTCGGTTACATTGAAAAAGAACCCAAACTAGCCCGCCCAATTCCAGCGCGGGTGGTGGGACGCAGTGGCGACCATTGGTGGCAACAAGTAACTATCAATCGCGGAGCAAGCGCCGGAATACAAGAAGGTTACATTGTCAAGGCTGAGGGTGGATTAGTAGGTTTGGTTGAAAAGGTTACTGACAATTCTAGCCGCGTGTTGTTAATTAGCGACCTGAAGAGCCAAGTGGGTGTAACAATTAGCCGCACTGGAGCTAAAGGCGTTTTGCGTGGAGATGCTTCAGCTGATGGTGTGCTGGAATTTTATGAAAAAGTTCCCAATGTCAAGCCTGGAGATTTAGTTTCTACATCTAATTACAGTCAGAAGTTTCCTTCTGGCTGGGCAGTAGGACGAGTGAAGTCTCTGAATTTGAAGAAACTCCCAGCATCGATAGCAACAATTGAACTTTTTCCGCCAATTCGGTCTTTAGATTGGGTAACTATTTACCCCAAGCCGGAAAACCAAACGCCAGAAATTCAACAGCCAACAAAACCTGAATCGACAAATCAAAAGCCGCAATAGTGTAATTAAATTTACCCAAATATATTAAAAATAATGAAGATTCCTGCATTAGGTCGCAGCAGGCAGCAAAAGCCAAAATCGCCAGAGCGAAAATCGCCAGAGCGAAAATCGCAATCGAAACCGCCATCTAAACCAAAAGTCAAGCCTGTTTCTCAATGGAATCCCCAGTTACGTCAAGTGCTGGATTTAACGGTAACGGTTGGGTCTGTACTGTTATGTTTAATGATGTTGCCAACCCGCCTTCCTGGTATGGAATTATTGGGAATTGGACCTAACTGGTTATTGATTTGGGTAGTATCTTGGAGCGTGAAGCGCACGGTCTTTCAAGGAGCATTGGCAGGTATTGTGTTGGGGCTGCTTCAAGATGCCATGACATCGCCTAACCCAAGTCATGCTATCAGTTTGGGAATAGTGGGCATGATTACTGGTTTGATGCAAAAGCAGCGTTTTATCCAAGAAGACTTTATTTCTATTGCCTTAATTGTCTTTGGAATGACGGTTTTAGAGGGGACTATTTTTGCATCGTTATTAAGTTGGATGGGCGATCGCAATATTGAAGACATCTGGAAATATTACCAGAAGGTCGCCCTTTCCTCTGCTATTCTCAGTAGTCTCTGGGCACCTGTGCTTTATTATCCTTTAAATCGGTGGTGGCAGCAAATAAAATTGGCACAGTCATGAGGAGAATGGAGACTGGGGACTGAGGCACGGGTAAGAAAGTTATTTGTTTTGAGGGCAAAGTGTTATAGCCGAGGGTGAAAAGCTGAGGAAAAAGTCAGGACTCACGATTCACCTGTGTTTGTGGTGTTTTAGTCCGAAATTTTTCTTTGAATTTGGGCATCATCTGGCAATATAGATTCAAGCGCTTAGGCGCTTAGGATAGGGCTAAAGGCTAGAGATTAAGGAGATTAAAAGTTATATATTCTTCGATTCTTAATCCAACTGCCCCTAATCCAAGCGTCCCTAATCCCTAATCCTTGTATTGCCCAAAGTTATGGATAATTCCCCTGTGATTGCTCAACCAAATGCATCAGACAATAATTACAGTCAAGAAAATGCACTTTTAGTAAAGTCGGCAGTTGGTTTGGATTCACACTTAGAGAAAATGGTGGGAAATGACTTTGACTCCCGCATGATGCAGCGGTGTTTGGAACTCGCAAAACGCGCCACCGGACGCACTTCGCCAAATCCTTTAGTGGGAGCGGTAATTGTCAAAGATGGCGAGATTATCGGGGAAGGATTTCATCCTCGTGCAGGTGAACCTCATGCGGAAGTTTTTGCCCTCAAAGCAGCTGGCACTGCGGCTCGTGGAGCGACAATTTATGTCAGCCTAGAACCTTGCAATCATTACGGACGCACTCCCCCTTGTTCTCAAGCTTTAATCGCCGCTGGGGTGGCAAAAGTGGTAGTAGGTATGGTTGACCCCAATCCACTGGTTGCGGGGGGTGGTATTGCCCGTTTACGTGCCGCTGGGATAGAAGTTGTGGCAGGGGTGGAAGAAGAAGCTTGCCAGAAAATTAATGAAGGTTTTGTTCATCGTATTCTCTACAAACGACCTTTGGGCATTTTGAAATATGCCATGACTTTAGATGGCAAAATTGCCACCAGCGCCGGTCACAGTGCTTGGGTGACAAACCGAGATGCGCGCACTGAAGTACATCAACTGCGGGCTGCTTGCGATGCTGTAATTGTTGGTGGTAATACAGTGCGACAAGATAATCCTTACTTAACCAGCCATCAAGAGGGGGCAAATAATCCTTTACGGGTGGTGATGAGTCGCAGCCTGAATTTACCAGAAAATGCCCACTTGTGGCAAACTTCAGAGGCTCCAACTTTGGTGTTAACAGAAGTAGATGCTAACCCTGAGATTAAAGAATTTTTGCGAAAGCAGGGAGTAGAGGTGGTGGAACTAACTCCCCTCACGCCAGATAAAGTAATGGCTTACTTATATGAGCGGGGTTTTTGCAGCGTATTGTGGGAGTGTGGCGGCATATTAGCCGCTAGTGCGATCGCCACTGGTGCTGTACAAAAAATTCTTGCCTTTATCGCTCCGAAAATCATTGGTGGTAACAATGCACCCACACCTGTGGGTGACTTAGGCTTCACCACTATGACTGAGGCTTTGCCCTTAGAACGTGTAAGCTGGCGTGTGGTAGGTTCCGACTGCTTAGTGGAAGGTTATTTGCCGCGAAAAAGTTAATAGTACGAGTGTTAGTGGTTAGTTGTTGATTGGAGCGTGGGCATCGGGCATTGGGCATCGGGCATCGGGCATCGGGCATCGGGCATTGGGCATTTCCCCTTTTCCCTTTTCCCCTCAACAAAATTGTCACTAACCACTAATCAATCAAGATTTTCTTACCCGTAACATTGACGGTCATGGGCAATATCACGAATCAGGCTTAACCTGGCTTGAATATAGTCACACAGAAAATCGGTTTCGTTACAATCTAACAATGCTTGCGTTTTGGTTTGTTTGACTAACCATTGCACCAAGCTAGCATCGTCTAGTTGCAAGAGGGTCTTGGAATGGGCTGTTTCAACCACAGTCCAAAGCTGACGCATAATCGTAGGAGTCATCAGACCTCAATTTAATCATTAGCTTAGTTCTTTTCAGCGTACACAATTTGGGCAAGAGATTGTGCCATGAGCGTACAAGCCGACACAAGTATTATCAAAAACTTAATAATCGGATTTATAACTTGATGAAGATTAAGAATCAGCAACGCCCATTACTCAAGTTAATCAAAACTAGGTAGATTAAGTAAAACTAAACGTCACTCATTGGGCATAGGGCACGCTCGCATTGGGCACAAAATAAAACTAAGTGAAATTTATTGACGATCGCCTACTTAATTAGATAATCACTCTTTTCATAAAGTTAAAAACTTAAATTTTAATAAAAATATTATTATGATGTTTGTTTCAACTGTTTCACTATTTTGAACTTAACTGAATTGCCATATGACGAAATATTAAGTAGCCGCCAAGTTACTGCGTTTTCGCTCGTACGCATATAAACCTTTGTTCCAAGCATCCATAACTTGAGACATTGGAAAAAAGTAAAGTTTCCAGTGGCGACTTTTAGTGTGATCGCACGCACTGTGTGCGGTTAAATGGTACTCTGTAAAAATGAATTACGAAACTGCTCGCAAATTGCTTATTGACCAGGCAATAATAAGCGAGGAAAACCCAGATGCCCTGTTAATGCGTATGCAACACGGAAAACCACCTGTACCTGGTCACATTACCTCGATTTTGTTGGCGTTGAAAGTGGTTTTTGAAGGACTTAAAGATGCTACGACTGTAGATAGGGAACTAGCTAACTCGCTGTATCAATTAAGCATTAAGACGCAGCAGTTATTTGCAGCAGGGCGCAAAGCTGGGGTAGAATGGCCCCCGCTGCTAAAAGAAGACTTGCTGCGAATTATGATCGCTGTTGAAAGTATATTTTCTGGCGATTGGCAAACTCTACATTAACGATTTCGCAATTCGGCTTCCAACTTGTCTAAATCGGTTTTCAGCAAAACTGTCATCTGACCGGTGAAGGCTTTACCTTCTTTGGGTTGAGCAACTTCTACCCAGTATGCATAGCGATCGCCTACTCGTAATTCTCCCTGTAAAGCTTCTCTGATGGGAGTTTTCGCTAAACGCGCATTATTTATCGCACTTTGATTCGGATACTCATATATCACCTGAGCGCGATTAAAGTCTTGATAGATATCCAATCCATAAATTACCCGCAACGATTCTTGCAAACGTTGAGCTGTAATACCGTTAATCGCATCATACATCGCAATCCGTTCCGTGCGTATTCTGCTGCGGTCTTTGGTAAAACCGACTTTCCCAGGTGGTAACACCGATGCTTGAAAACTAAATCGCTGGGCAGCTGTATCAGTCTTTTGAATCAAAAATCGCTCATTACGGCTGGGGCGAAGTGTAGAATTAGCTTTAATCCATGTACCGACTTCCTCTGTACTTTGCCCTGGTAAAGCGTTAACTTTAGAATTAGAAAGCATTCCCAGGTAAAATAAGGGAACTAAAAAACAAAGTAGAAGTTTTTTAAGCATTTTCTCCTCACAATTAATACTCCGATTTACCCTCATAAAAGGGTGTAATCATAGTTTTCCCGTTTTTGGAGAAATAAATGTCAATTCTCATATGACATCTGACATCGAGCGATCGCTCTGTGAACTTGAATCAAAATGTGAAAATCAACAGATATTCTTATCAGATTGAAATTCCTACATTTGCGCGATCGCCGACTGCTTTAGCGACTTTGACTGCGGCAGAAAGTTAAGAAACTGGATACTGGTCAAACTTGTGCATCAATTCAAGTAGCTCTGCTTGGCTGGGCTGTCGCCCATCTTTTGTCAGTTCTGCTAAACCTTCAAAATACTGCTCTCGTGAATCAGCAGGACAGAACAGGATTAACAGCTTCGATCGCGTTTGTCCTGGATTCGAGAAGCCATGCGCCATGTTTTCCGGCACGAGCATCAACGTTCCTGGTGGAGCAGTCACGCTGCGTTGATCCACGACGAGTTCAACTTCACCTTCAACCACATAGAAGATTTCGGTCAGTTGTTTGTGAATATGAGGACTTGCACCCTCAGTTCCTGGCTCCATGACAAACTCAAATAGCCCAAAATGACCGTGTGTATCTTTCCCAGTCACTTTGAAGGTACAAGTACTTGTGCGAATCTTGACTGATTTTCCTTCTCCAGGCTGCAAGATTAGGGGTAATGACATAAAGACCTCCTCAATGGTTAAGAGTTTGAAATGACTGCAACGGCATCAATTTCAAACAACATGCCGTCCACTGCCAATTTTGGTACTGGAATGAGCGTACTCGCTGGCTTGCGATCGCCATTCCACATTGCATTACGTTCTAGTGATATCAATCGTTGTTTTTCAGCATTATGATCGACACAAAGCACTGTAATTTTCACCACTTGTTCTGGCGTTGCTCCAACTGCAATCAATGCTATGCGAAGATTTGCAAATGCCTGTTTCAATTGGGCAGCAAAGTCATCAGAAACCGAATTACCGTTTTCATCCTCACCCAGCTGACCCGCGATGTAGACTAGTGTTGCGCCAGGAGGGATAACGGTAACGTGACCATAGCCGTAATGAGATGGGTTACTTAACCCGACTGGATTGATGTGTTGAATTTCTCTAGACATTGCTGTCGTCCCTAATTAAAGAATTGAATTTCTCTAAGATTGCTGAGAACTCGCTAACCTTGTCATAACAGAGGAGCGGGCAACAGCGATACCCTTGCCTCCCGTCTAATGTTGACTCGAGTAGAACACATTACACTCGGCGATCAACGGTGCGTTTACCGAATTTCTAAAGCAATATTTTAGGATCGTCAGTTACGTCGTTCTTGTCCGTAGCTTACGGCTAAAGTTACTTATACAGTTCAATATCCTGACGCATCGTAGTTACTTGTATTTGTAGATATCTTTAGCAAGACTAATAGGTCATTTATAACAATTCTCCTAAAGGCTGAATAAGAGCGTATTTAAACAAAAGCTTTCTTCTTGTCTGTTGATTTATATCTCTGTTTTCTGGAAAATGTTAAACTCATACCCAGAGCTAAAAGCCCCAAGGTGTTAGATGATTCGGGGATAGATTTAAATCGGCGAAACTCAATTGGTGTGCTGACAATTAAATTACCTCTAGCATCAAAAATTTGGTCTAACGAGTCAATAACGCCATTACCGAGAGTTAAACTAGAAACCACCTTGCCACCTGAACTGCTTGGGCAGCCATTTGGAGCATTATTTGCTATGTAGCGATTATTTTGCAACATCAGCAAAAGGTCGCAGCTTGTCTCAAGTATATTGCTATTGTTAATGATTCGTTCAGGCTGAGGGTTATTGCAGATGCCACTTAAAATATTTGGGTTGACAAAGCTACGAATACTCAGCTTTACACCAGAATCTGCTTCACTAAAAGAATAAAACCGTATGCGATTAAAAGCTGAACTTCTTTGTTCAAGATAAATGTTTTCTGTTTCATCGACAGGGTTAGCATTAGCTAACTCAACTTTACAGTTCAATGTTGTAATAAATGGAACCGAAGGTTTACTAGCTACCTGTTGGGCATTGTCGAAGAAACCAGTAAACCACTGTGCAGCTTGCTTCACCTGTATTGATGGTGCAATTGTAGCAGCACGACTTTCTGGGGCAAATGCTAAAGTTGAAAATAAAACTGTTAGAGTACAAATTTTTAGTTTATTCATAACTCAATTAATATTCTAAAAGCTATTTTCCTTTTACGGAATCATTGCTACTTTAATTACTTTACGCGCCTTCATATCAGAAAATACCTGTTCCAAATCCTTCAATGGACGGTGTTCGCTAATAAGTAATTCAAAAGGAATTTTTCGACTAGCGATGAGTGATAAGGCTTCGCGTACAAACTTAGGAGTGTTGTGAAATACACCTTTGAGAGTAAGTTCGCTGTAATGTAACTGTTCTGTGTTAACGCTAATCGTCGTATCTCGCGGACAACCACCGAATAAGTTGACTGTAGCACCAGGACGAGCGCAGGCGATCGCACTTTCCCAAACACTCGGTACACCAGTCGCTTCAATCACGATGTCTGCACCCCACCCATCGGTTAGTTCTTTCACCAAACTGGGAATATCTGCTATCTGACGATAATTAAAAGTCTTTGCCGCACCCAGCTTTTTACCAATTTCTAGCCGAGTATCGTTACCACCCAACAAAAACACCTCAGCAGCGCAATCATACGCTAACTTGGCGACGAACATCAGCCCGATCGCTCCATCTCCCAACACGACTACTTTATCTTTAGCTTTGACGTTAGAACGCGCTACCCCATGCAAAACGCAAGCTAAAGGTTCAGTCATCGCTGCTAATTCATCGGGCAACTCATCAGGAATCGGCAACAAATTATGCTCTACAATCGCTGCGGGAATTTTCAAGTATTCCGCAAAAGTGCCATTATTCCAAGTTAAATTCGGGCAAAGCGAATATTCTTGACGTTGACAAAAAAAGCATTTCATGCAAGGGGCAGAATTATTTGCGACTACGCGATCGCCTACTTCCCAACCCCTAACATCTGCACCTAATGCTACAATTCGCCCAGCTGCCTCATGACCAAACAGAGTTGGAGGCTTGAGCATTTTAGCATGGCCGCCGCGCCGCCAAACTTTCAAATCCGTACCACAAGTTGTGGCACATCCCACTTGGATGACGACTTCACCCTCACCAGGAGTAGGATCGGCAACTGACTCTAACCGTAAATCTTCCTGACCATAAAGCAATGCTGCTAACACAGCCAAAACCCATTAATTAGCTCCACCTGATTTTACCAGGTGAAGTCGGCAACTTATCAAAGGTTAATTAATCTCGAATTTTAGGAACCTGGGAACTTTGAACCTTGAGGATCAGTCTGAGTAATTTAAGAATTGACTACTGGAGGAGTAAGCACTCCCGTGGTTCTGGTTTCTGGGTTAGTCAAGCGAGAAACTGTTAATTGTGGAACTTCTTGGCGACAAGATTGGCAAAACCAGTATAATTCCCCGTGACGGACATGACGAAGCAGGGAAGCACCGCAACACGGACAGGTGTTGGCTTTCATACTCATACAAATGTCCTCCTTGACAAAAAATGGTTGTTTGTTTTAACTAGAAAAAAAGCGTTAATTAAAAGTTGATTTTGCCGACACGAACGCGCCCGTTAGAATGAATACGATCTTGAATTATTTTTTCATAAACCGCTTCGTAGCCGTTAACCATTTGGTTAACACTAAAGTTGTTTTCTACGTATTCTCGGCAAGTTTGACGATTTAATTCCAAAGCAGATTTAATCATTCCCGCCATTTCATCATAACTTTGGCAAACCAAACCTGTTACACCTTGGGCAATTACTTCCGGTACAGAACCTAAGTTCAGAGCAATTACTGGTGTTCCAGTAGCCATTGATTCAATCATTACTAAACCAAAAGGTTCGCTCCAGGTAATGGGAAAAAGCGTAATAGTAGCATTGCCCAATAGTTCACCTTTTTCGGCGTGGTTGATTTCACCGAGGTATTGAATTTGCTGACCATCGATTTGGGGGGCAATTTCTTGTTCAAAAAACTGAGAATCTACTAAATCCACTTTTCCAGCCATTTTCAGACGCCAACCTGTTTTTTTCGCAATGGCGATCGCATGTTGTGGTCCCTTTTCTGGTGAAAAGCGTCCTAAGAATGCTAAATATGGCGGGTCTTGGGGTTTGGCGACAAAAGGATAATCTGCCGGGTTAATTCCGTTGTATACTGTGCCGACGTAGTTAAGATCGATTTGACGTTGCGCGTTACTAATGCTGACGTATGCTTGCTTTTGGTGGTAAGAAAATACGTTACGGTTATCCGCGGTAAATTTACCATGTAAAGTATGCACTGTTGGTGTAGATACCAAACTCGCTAAAGGTAATGCCGAAATCCCTACATGGGAATGGATGATGTCAAATTCCGTTGCATTTTGGTAAACTTGGCTGAGTTCGAGCGTTTCATACACTGCATAATCTTTAACATTCGGGTCTAAGCGCAATGCACGCGGATAAACTGCTTTTAAATCAGCTAAGGTTTGTGAATCGCCAGAAGCGAACAAAGTGACATCATGACCTCGACGCACTAGTTCATCAGTCAATCGACTCACTACCAACTCAATTCCTCCATAACTCGGAGGTGGAACTTGTTCCCATAAGGGGGCTACTTGAGCGATTTTCATTTCTTTGCTTTGCTTGGGCTGTTGAAAAAATCCTCAGGTCAGGGACTTAAATGTTATCACCGTAGAACATTTATACCTGAACGTTTGCAATTTAAATTAACCTTATTTTCTCCCCAGACCACAATATCGGTTAACCGTACCTTGAAAATACAATTAACTAATTAAACACTATTTTCACAGAGGTATAAGACTACCTCTAATTTATAATACAACGTAATGATTAACACTTTCATCTATCTTGGGGATCATATATTCAATGAAAGATTTTGTATCTTAAAATACTAAATTTTTGGTTTTAATCAATTTTTGTTGACTAAAAGTAAGTTAATAAATCTTGATAAATAATAACTGACTTACTGATAATTTAAAAATATGAAAATTGCTACTTGGAATGTCAACTCGATTCGTACTCGTTTAGAACACGTTATTAATTGGTTGAGTGAAAATCCGGTTGATGTCCTTTGCTTACAAGAAACCAAAGTTGTAGATAGTAACTTTCCGCGATCGCCTTTTGAGGAATTGGGCTATCATCTGTATACATCAGGACAAAAAGCTTACAACGGTGTGGCTTTGATTAGTCGGGAACCGCTTACAGATGTAAGTACTGGTTTTACACCGATTTTGGGTGATATAGAGCCAACTTGGGATGAGTCCAAGCGGGTGATTACAGGTGTAAACAATGGCATTCGGATCGTTAATCTTTACGTTCCCAATGGTTCAGCGGTAGGAAGCGAAAAATATGAATATAAGCTCGAATGGTTAAAATTGCTCTTAGAGTATTTGCGATGTCTTACGACAAGCCCCTCCGGGTCTACGCTTTTATCATCACAAACAACAATCTGCGTGTGTGGCGACTTTAATATTGCCTTAGAGCCTGAAGATATTCATGAAGGCGTAATTGCAGAAAATCACATCATGGCATCTCAAGCAGAACGCCAAGCCTTACGAAATATTCTCGCATTAGGATTTGCCGATGCCTTTCGCAAATTTACCAGTGAAGGTGGACATTATAGCTGGTGGGACTATCGCGCTGCTGCTTTTCGCCGTAACTTAGGTTGGCGAATTGACCATCATTATCTAACGGAAGCTCTGTACGAGCGTGCAGTCAGCTGCACTATTGATGTAGCACCGAGAAAATTACCTCAACCCAGCGACCATACACCCGTCATTGTTGAATTTTAGATTCTAGGATGTGGTTAGGAGTTAAGAGTTAGCGGATAGTGGTTAGTGGTTACAGTTTTTCCAACTAACAACCCTTCGGGTGACGCTCCTGCGTCGAAGCTCGCCAATGAGCGTGACTGTGGCTTCTAGCCGCAATTGATCGCAGTGGCTCACTAACAACTAACAACTAACAACTAACCTACAACCAACACATAATTCAAATTTATATGTTTCTGGTCACTGGAGCAACAGGAGATATTGGTCGCAGAGTCGTGCGACTACTACGTACACAAGAGATGTCCGTCAGGTCATTTGTCCGTCTCACATCGCGTTTCAGCGAGCTAGAACACCGAGGATCTGACATCTTCATCGGCGATTTGCAAGAACAAAAGGATATCGAGAAAGCTTGTCAGGGCGTACAGTATATTATCAGCGCCCACGGTTCTGGTAGCAATGCCTTATCTCTAGACTACCGAGCGAATATTGAATTAATTGATCAAGCAAAAGCCAATAAAGTAGAGCACTTTGTCTTTATTTCCGTACTCGGTGTTGACCGAGGGTATGAAGATGCTCCGGTTTTCAAAGCAAAACGAGCAGTAGAGCGCTATTTACAAGCCAGTGGTTTAAATTACACTATTTTACGCCCAGCTGGATTAGCATCAAATTTGCTGCCATTAGCAGAACGGTTTCGGGAAACGGGACTTTATTTGCTTATTGGCGACCCGAAAAACCGTACCTCAATTGTGAGTACAGATGATTTAGCAAAAATGGTAGTAGATTCTATGACAGTTTTAGCTGCTCGTAACAAAATTTTACCAGTCGGGGGACCGGAGGTTTTATTGCGAGGAGATATTCCTCGGATTTTTAGTCGGATCTTCAACAAAGAGCCAGTATTAATTAACGCGCCACTTTTGCTAGTTGATGGGTTACGGGGTGCATTAGGTTTGTTTAATTCTGAAGGACAAAAAGCTTTGGGAACCTTCCGTACATTGCTGGGGAATGAATTTTTCTGTACAACTGAGGAAATTGCCAATTTAGAGGCGATTTATAATTTTAAGTTAGAAACATTAGAAAGTTTCATCAAGCGTTATTTAGCAGTTTGAGTGTTTAATGAATAGTCGATAGTTGATAGTGGTTAGTAGAACAACACGCCAACCCTCCAACTAACCACTAACAACTAACCATTAACCACGCTCAACTAACCATTAACTAAAATCTAAAATTTTATGAAATCTTCCATAGTTGCAAATGCTGCTCAAGCACGTCAGACAAAAGAAAGATTCGCTAAACCAGAAGACCAATTATCTTATGAATTAGGTAAAGCGGTACAGGAATTACCACCGCTATACACGAGAATTTTAGCAGGAACAATTAGTGCGGCGATATTTGGAACGATCGCCTGGGCGAATTTTTCGCAAATAGATGAAGTAGCGACAGCACCAGGGGAATTAATTGCTTCCACACAGGTGCGACCGGTGACATCGTTGGGTGGTGGCTCAATTGTATCAGTCAACGTCAAAGAAGGCGATCGCGTTGCAAAAGACCAAGTTCTGCTTCAACGCAACCCAGATATTCAAAAAACCGAGGTTGCTCGCCTCAGCAAATCTGTAAAGTTGATTCAGGAAGATATGCGACGTTTGGATGCAGAACGTATTGGTGGTGAAACAACCGGAACGCAAATCCAAGATGAACTTTTAAACTCTCGTTTGCAAGACTTCAAAGCACGTCAAGCAGCTGCTGAAGCCGATGCCAATCGGCAACTAGCATTAATTGACCAATCAAAAGTACGGCTCACCCGTTTGGAAGATAATTTAGACAACGCCAGAAGTAATCTTGCTAATATTAGAAATAATCTGGAAAACGCCAAGCAAGTCCGCGAGCAAATATTACCTAACCTGAAGATAGCCCAAGAAAGGGTAGATAGACTCGGATCTTTACTTGCTAGCGGTGGAGTAGCGAAATTACAATATTTGCAAGCGCAAGAATCATTTAACCAGGCAAATGCACAAATTACCAGAACAAAAGATGAGATAGTTAATGCTCAAAGCAAAATTAACGAAGAGCAAGACAAAGTATCGTCTTTAGAAAAAGATATTGCTGGGCAAAAGCAAGAAATTCGCTCCCTGGAAGCAGCTTATCAAGGTGCCCGCAATCAAGCGCAGCGTGTAGCATCAGAGCGTAAAAGTGAAATTTTAACTCAACTCAACAAGCGCAAAGAAGAAATGACCAACGTTGAAGGTCAGTTAGAACAGGCAAGAAAGCAACAAGATGACGAAACCATCAAAGCTCCGGTAGCCGGAACTATCTATAGAATCAAAGCAACTAAAGGACCAGTGCAATCAGGTGAAGAGTTGCTGTCTATTTTACCAGAAGGGGAAGATTTACTGCTAGAGGTGAAAGTCTTAAATCGTGATATTGGGTTTATTCGCGAGGGAATGAAAGCCAAAGTGAAAATGGCGACCTTTCCTTTTCAGGAATTTGGTACTATTAACGGTGAGGTAGCGCAAGTAAGTCCGAATGCGATCGTTGATAAAGAATTGGGCTTAGTTTTCCCGACAAGAATTAAGCTGAATAAGCACTCTGTAATCGTGCGAGGTCAAGAAGTAGGATTTACACCAGGGATGACTGCTAATGGTGAAATTGTCACTCGTAAAAAGTCAATTTTAACTTTCATAATGGAGCCGGTGACTCGCAGGTTTAGCGAGGCTTTCTCTGTGAGGTAAATTTGGCGGTGGGTTGTTTGTAGCTTCTCATCAAACATCGCAATTTGCCCGAACCAAACACCCTAGTACCGCTGCGCGGAAGTCAAAAGTCAAAAGTCAAAAGTCAAAAAGCTTATAATGTAAGCTTTTCGTTGATTTGGAACGGTAGCTTTATTTCCGCGCCCCGTGTACTAGAAGGGTGTCGCTATACGTACAGAGCTTGTCTACACGGGCTTTTATGATTTAAGCCCACGCAGCTGGGCTTTGTTCGTATAGACCCAGGCTTCCAGCCTGTCGGTGCGTTTTTCCTAAACTATTTCCGAATTGATATCAAACAACCAATCGCGATACTCTTCGATTTGTGTTTTCGATTGATTTAATATGTTTTCAACAGCAGCATCGCTGTCAATGCTATTGATGCCGAAAATGTCCTGAGAATATTGGGATTGTAGCTGAAATTTTGGTATCAACATTTTATTAGCTTGAATAGAACTATCCGTCAAGCTGAAAGTTGCGGGCTTGTAACTTTGGAAAAGGTTTCTAGAATTACTTTCAATTCCACTGTTAAAACTTTGCAAAAAAGAGTGCGGTCGCCCAAAATCGGCGACAATTTCAGGGGAAGATTGAAGTGCAGTGCTAGATATGTTTGCAAAAAGTTGATCGCTCTGAGTTGTAGAACTTAAGCTGAAGTTAGAATTTGTAGCTTGTGTACTATTTCCCGAAGTGTCTGTGAGAATTTGACGCACTTCAGCATCAGTTAGATTGGGATTAGCACTCAGCATCAACGCGACTACACCAGCAACGTGGGGAGTCGCCATCGATGTGCCACTATAATTAGTATACTTATTACCCGGAAGTGTCGAGTAGACATCGACTCCTGGAGCTGTAACATAGGTAAGTGGTTGAAATCCAGCTAGGTTAGAGAAGCTAGCCAAATTATTTTTCTTATCGACTGCACCAACAGCAATTCCGGTTTCGTTTGCGTAGCGAGCAGGATAACCTGGTAGTAACCCACTGTCATTACCCGCTGCCATAACAACGATCGCTCCTTTGCTGCTAGCATATTTCAAAGCTGATTCTAGAGCGCTGTTAGGATAATCACCACCTAAGCTGAGGTTGATGACGTTGGCTCCATTGTCCGCAGCATAACGAATCCCCTGTGCGATCGCATCATAAGAACCTGAGCCAGAGTCACTCAAAACCTTGACTGGCATAATCTTCGCATCATAGGCAATGCCAGTCACACCGAAGTTATTGTTCTCTCCCGCAATAGTCCCAGAAACATGAGTGCCATGACCGGCTACATCTAAAGTATTGTTGTCGCTGCTGTCAAAATTCCAACCGTAGACATCATCAACATAGCCATTGCCATCATCATCTTTGCCGTTGTCAGCAATTTCTTTACTATTAGCCCAGATATTATCTTTTAAGTCGTCATGGTTGCGGTCAACCCCAGTATCCACCACAGCAACGACAACACCCTCACCAGTGTATCCCTTTGCCCACGCTTCTGGCGCTTTCACAAGGTCAGCACCCCAATTATTTCCACCGAGGTTAGGAACATCAGCAAAAGTATTCTTACCAGCAGCTTTACTCACTGCATCTGCGGCATTAATTAAACCATAGCCATCGGTATAGTTGTAGTTTTGACTATTAGCAGTAGTAGAGGAATCGAGCATCTGCACGTCATTTGTCGCTGTATTGAAGCTGCTGTGACTGCCAAAACGAAAGTCGTAATTATCCTGTTCATGAAAGGAATTTACTGACGATACAGGAGTAAAATTGAGTCTTTTATCATAAGAATTGTTTCTATTAGAATCACTTTCCATTAGTATTTTTCCTGATATATATCAATACTTTTGACAGCACAAGCTGTTAAAACCTTGGCAACAAGATTTTAAAAAAGAAATTACTTCTCTTTGCCAATAATTACTATGAATTGAAATGTGAAAATGCCAATTTGCTTACAAATGGCAATATGTCAGTAATAATTGTCTGCAAACAAAGATTTTAATAAATAATTTATTTGTATATTCCGAAACCAATAAAATAAATAAACATAAAAAAACACAGAAGCCCTCATTACCCGACGACTAAAGTCGCGGCTACAAAAACAAAGTCCGCTTACGCGGACTTAATGTCTAAAAGCCTGCCTACGCAGGCTTTGTTCTTGTAGCCTCACCCTGGAAGGGTGAGGGCTAAGTTGATATAGTTGTTGTGGAATCCCAATAACTAAAGTTGCTTGCAATTTCATTCCAACCTAATTCTAGGATGCCCGATTTTGAGGAGCCGTTATCGATTCCCCAAGGGTTGAAAAGAGTAAACTTTTGGGTAGAGGAATTGTAACCAACCACTGCATAACCATGATCGGCAAGGATATTTGATGCAACTCCAGTTGATTTTGTCGCTAGCCCAATCGATTGACCAGAATTAAACGCATTGACTATTGAGTTAAAGTCAAGAGCATTAAAACTAGAAACTTTACGTCCGGTGATTTGAGAAAAGGCATCTGCAACATATCCACCATGACTAATACCCTTGTAAGAATTGGTATTATCTTGATAGATCCATCCAGATTCATTAAGTTGAGCATAAGCTTTTTCGGCAAGAGTTACCCATAATTCATTCGTAGAATTATTATAGTGATTCCCCTTATTCGCATAAGCTAAATACCCTGTATCAGTGGTCGGTAAATATCTGTCCACCGTCACATAGTCAGCTACCCCATTTTGCCAAAAGCGGACGGAAAAAGTATTATCACCGTTATCAATAAACATACTCTCAATTGTGCTGGGTGAACGGAAAGCTGTTTCCGCTAAACCTGCTAATAAGAAGCAGTCATTAATCACACCTTGTTTTATATCTTGATAACTGATGCCATTTTGGAACAGAGAACCACTAGCATATTGATAAGTGTAGGAAGTTGTTGGGCGATCGCTACCATAAAACCACTTACTAATTAGGTTCTCTAACTGAATATCACTACTACCTACATCCAAGTTGCCTAGTGTATTACCCTGATACTTTTGATTAGCAACATCACCGTTAACAACTTTGTTAGCCAAAACGCGGACATGTTCAGGAATTTTTAAATAAGAGGCATTGCTAACTAAAGTGCGAAGGTCTTTAACTTCTGTAGCATCAACTACACTGTTATCTTTACCTTCACGCAAGATGCTAATAATATCGTTGCGGTCTAACACATTATCTGCGAAACGCAACCTTGTTGCTGCACGTATACCGTCAGATTGAATATTCTGGTCAAACCAATCCCCAGGATCAGCAACTACAGGAGCGGGTTGCGAAATGCTAAAGCTTGTTTGATAAGTGTTGCTAGTAGCACCGGATTTATCGTATGCTCGTGCCCACAACTGATATTTACCATTACTTAGACCGCTAATCCCGTAGTTAAAGCTAGCATTGCGGTTGTCGCTACCTTGAGCGCTGAATTTATCCACATTGCTGATGATGTCCCAACTTCCACCATCTTTTTGCAATCGGAAATCTACTTGGGCTAAGTCAGTGACACCATTGCCATCAAATACTGTAGCGTTAGTAAGTTTGACAGTTTCGCCTAGTTGATAGCTGCTTTTATCAGTGCCAAATTGTAATGATTGCGGTGCTTCGTTGGCAGAAATGCTAAAGCTTGTTTGGTAAGTGTTGCTAATAGCACCAGATTTATCGTAGGCTTTCGCCCATAACTGATATTTACCACCAGTTAGATTACTAATCGCATAGTTAAAGCTAGCACGGTTGTTGTTGCCATCAGTGCTGAACTTGTTTACATTGCTGATGATGTCCCAGTTTCCACCATCTTTTTGCAATCGGAAATCTACTTGCGCTAAGTCAGTGACACCATTGCCATCAAATACTGTAGCGTTAGTAAGTTTGACAGTTTCGCCTAGTTGATAGCTGCTTTTATCAGTGCCAAATTGTAATAATTGCGGCGCTTCGTTGCCAGAAACGCTCAGTTTGTAGCTACTATTCGCATCACCTACTCGGTAGACTCGGATGTAGTAACTACCTGTTTCTAGAGTTCTGCTTATAGATTCAGCCTTGCGCTTACGACTATAAGAACCTGCAACTACGGCTCCATTTTTGTCTAACAGCTGCACATCTGCATTCGCCGATAGATCGTTAAGAGCAAGATTAAAGCTACTACGACCACTGACATTACATGTGTAATAATCGTTTGGGTCACTTTTGCCGACCCACTCTGAAATGTTACTATTTAAAGAAGTAATATTTAATTTATTTGCTGTACTTAAAGTATTGCCGACTGAATCAACTGGCATAAATATTTCTGCGTCCTATGCTCAAGATAAATTGACAAGACACAGACTTCAGGGTGCGCCTTGTAAAGGTTTTATAGCTACGTTTCAAAATTAATTTGTAGTTCTATACTGCTGCTTTACCTACCAAAACAGCTAGGAGAAATACACGTATTTTTAAATACTTTATTTATATAATTCTCCGATAAAATGCTGAGTAAATAATGTAAGTAATTACGCGCAATTTGTAAAAAATAATGCTTTGATTTTTTCAACAAAACAGTCTTCCCCACAAAGTGAAAAACACTGAGTAGAAATGCTCACCAAAGAAAGGATGAACGTGAGTGCGTCTTTGCGATTGAGAAGGATAAAGGATGAAAAAAGACAAAGAAAGAGCGCGTCTCGCAGAGAAGTTTGTAGCGTCATTATTCCAATGAGAAGTGATTTATCGCTTCTGGTTCTTACACTTCATCCTTCAGATGAGGTTTTTTATGTCGCAAAAATCAAAATTGCCTCAATTTAGTGAGACTTGACAGGTAGTTTGGATTTTATGAAGAGTTGCGATCGCGCTCAAATTCTGATTAACCCGCAGGTGTTTACGCAGGCAAACTACTAAAAAACTCTGCCTCCAATGAAGATTAAGGCAGAGCATATAGCAAGGCATTTAAATGGGAAAATGTAGACACACCGAATGTAAAAACGACTTCCCTAAAGGTAGGGAAGGAGTTATTCCAATGTATTAAGCAAAACCCCTCTCAAGAGCTTCTGCTCGTCGCACAGCAGCATCCGCATTAACTAGTCCGGAGCCATAAACCGTGTCATAGCCAGCTGCACCCAAATCGTAGGCTGTTTCTGAGAGAATAGTCTTGATTTGTCCAGCAGTAAGATTTGGATTAACACTCCACACCAAAGAAGCTATGCCTGTCACCACCGCTGTTGATGCTGAAGTTCCATTGAAACGGTCATAGTAGCCCATCTCATAGGTTGCAGATGCATCAGTACGAGTAGCAGATGTGGCAATAAATTCAGATGGAGCCATTAAAGTCAAGCCAGTTCCACGGTTATAACCCCACCAATTTTCATAGGAGATGCCCTCCCCTGGTGTTTTTGCATTGCCATACCAATCTTCATTTCCCCAAGAAGAACCTATTGCAAGGACATTGTTGTTAGTTTCCGCCAATGATGCGGGACTAGCAATTGTATTTTTATCTTGATTGCCAGATGCAATTACAAATAAGACTTTATCTTTGTTATCAGCAACCAGTTTCTCAAATGCAGGTGAGCTACCACCAGACAAGCTGAGGTTCACAACTAACTTGCGACCTCCAGCTCCAGCAATCAGTGCCTGCGTAGCTTGAACTAAATCATAATCTCCTGAGTTATCACCTACCACATCGATCATCTGAACGGGAGAGTTCCAGTTAATACCAGCTATCCCGACACCATTGTTACTAGCAGCAGCAATGGTTCCTTCGACACGAGTGCCGTGAGAGTAAGTTGCCGATTCATCGAAGTAGTTGTTAGCCACGAAGCTGGTGGAGCGTAGATCGGGGTGAATACCATTGCTATTGGCTCCCAACCCTGTATCTGCAATGCCAATTGCAACTTGATCATTTCCTTGAGTGAAACGCCACGCATTATGAACACCGGTCATATGCAGGTTCCACTGTTTATTGAAGTCGGGGTCGTTGGGTGTTACAGATAAGTTAACGGTTTTATCTTTAAATTGAATGGTTTCAATACCCTGAAACAAAATTTCGCTAGCGTCGCTAAGTGTTATGGCATCATATAAACGATTACCATTGCCTGTGTTGTAAACTACACCTCCTTTTAAGTTATCTGCTAAGTTGGTTGTGACTGAAGTAGAAGCAATCCCGGATAAATTGAGTAGGTCGCGCTTTCCACTACCGTAGTCAACGTTGCCATTGGCATTGATAATTGTCTTGGCGTAGCCAGATTGATAATTAAAGGTATCTGCTCCGAGAGTTCCAGCGACAATGTTTGTGTTGTTAGTAGGAGATGCGGATGCGATCGCGTTTGGTAAACTCACCTCTGTGTTAACAGAAGTCGTATTTATTGCTAAATCAGCAGAAGTAGAAATTATGGTGCTAATAGCATCATTAAATGGTGTTGCCGAGACTGTTAATTTATAGTTCGTTTTTGCATTACCATCCGGATAAACCCGTATGTAATAAGTACCGGCACCCAAGATTTCATTAATTGATTCTGCTTGCTTACCACTACGAGTGGAGGTACTTAATACTTCCCCTTGATCAAATTGACCATTATTGTTAGCATCTCGAATCAGCGCTACATCAGCATCTGCTTTTAACTTGTCAAGCTTAAGATCAAAACTACTACGGCTGCTGAGGTTAAAGCTGTAGAAATCATTTAGGTCGAGATTATCGACTCTATCCCTAAAACTTTGGGCATTAGTATTAATATCAAGTTTTCTAGCATTATCTGGAGTGTTGCCTGCGTAATCCACTGGCATATTTTCGATCTGGTATAGGAGGTATATATTTTATCAAATTAGATGATGGCTTTCTTTTGTTTAAAAAAAAATATATTGTGCTTAAATTAACAAACAAAACATAAAAGTTTTACTTAATCTTTACGGTAATAATAAGACTAAGTGACTTGATTTATGCGGTAAATTTTTCTAGGGACGCTTGGACTGGGGACTAGAAATTTTTAGGTGTCTTAAAGAAGTACAGCTGATAATGACTACTTAACAAGGGAAATACAATAAATAAGAGAAAGTCTGAGCTACAACTTGTGCAGCTCAGACTTATAGTAAATATTTGTCGTTTACAGCAGAATTCAGGAGTCAGGAGCCAAAAGTAAAAAAGGCTTTTTATCTGGTTTGTAGACTAAAACACTGTACCTCACGCTCCTTGCAATCCGCTGTATTGTCTGCTCTCACTTTGCCGGCAGTAGAAGAGAATTTATTGCTAATGTCTTTCTATATCGGTTTGCATTTTAGATGTAATACGCCCTTGCATAATAGTTTTAAATGCAAGTAAGTGATTATATATTTGCCTGCTGCCGCTGATATAGTGACCAATACAAACCTTTTTCTTGCAACAGTTGTGAGTGGGTACCACGTTCGGCAATTACACCACGTTCCATCACCAAAATCAAATCGGCACGTTTGAGTGGTGCAAAGCGGTGGGCAATAAGAAACACGGTGCGGTTACTAGAAACTTTTTGCAAGTTTTGTAGAACCTGCTGTTCAGTTTCACTATCTAAGGCGCTGGTAGCTTCATCTAAAATTAAGATTGGCGCTTGAGAGAGAAATAACCGAGCTAAAGCAATACGTTGGCGTTGTCCACCAGATAAAGCTGTACCGCGTTCGCCAACATTGTTTTCGTAGCCGTAGGGTAATTCACTGATAAAATCGTGAGCAACAGCTAATCTGGCAGCTTCTACAACTTGTTCGGCGGTGATGTCGGGATTGCCGAGGGTGATATTCTCCAGGATGGAACCGTTAAACAAAAAGTCTTCTTGGAGAACTACCCCAATTTGTTGACGCAACGAGGCGAGATCGGCACTTTTGATATCAAAACCATCAATGAGGATGCGTCCTGATTCTATTTGATAAAGGCGCTGCAACAGCTTGGAAAGGGTGCTTTTACCAGACCCTGACCGTCCGACAATACCAACAAATTGCCCAGGTTGAACGTTGAAGGAGATTCCTCTAAGAACGGGTTCGGTATTTTGTCGGTAGCGGAAAAAGACTTGCTCAAAGGCGACTTCTCCTTTGAGAGCTGGTAAAACTAGACCGGTTCCAGCTTCAGCTTCTGGGGCAACGTTAAGAATATCACCAATTCGGTCAACCGAAAGTAGGACTTGTTGGAGATTTTGCCATAGCTGGACTAACCGCAATAATGGTCCTGTTACCCTCCCAGAGAGCATTTGAAATGCCACCAATTGCCCGATGGTCAGTTTTTGCTCAATAACTAATTTAGCGCCAAACCAGAGTATTAGCAGGCTGGAAAGGTTGGTGAGAAAGTCACCGATGTTGCTGCTAATGTTGGAAGTGGTGGAGGCTTTGAAACCTGTGCGGATGAAGCGAGCAAATAAACCTTCCCAGCGATCGCGTGCTACTGGTTCGGCTGCATGTGCTTTGACTGAGTGAATTCCTGTCACCGTCTCAACCAGAAACGATTGACTATCAGCACTGCGGTTAAATGTTTCGTTCAGCCAGCTTCGTAAAATTGGTGTTGATACAATTGTCAAAATAGCAAACAACGGCAACACAGCCAAGGCGACTGCGGTGAGTTGCACACTATAGTAAAACATCAATACCAGGTACACTACAGCAAAGATGCTATCTAAAATTACAGTTAATGCTGTACCTGTGAGAAACTGGCGGATTTGTTCTAGTTCCTGAACTCGTGCTACTGTGTCGCCGACGCGACGCGCTTCAAAATAAGCTAAAGGCAACCGCATCAGGTGGCGAAATAGCTGTGCTGATAAACTCAGATCCAGACGACGGGCTGTATGGGTAAAGATAAATAGCCGCAGGATGCCGAGTAAAGCTTCAAAGATTGAGACTGACAAAAGAGCGATCGCCATCACATCAAGTGTGGGCAAACTTTCTTGCACCATCACTTTATCGATGACGACTTGGGTAATTAGCGGTGTTGCTAATCCCAAAAGTTGCAAAGTAAAAGATGCCAGCAAGACTTCGCCGAGTAATCCCTTGTATTTTGAAACTGCGGGAATGAACCAACTGAGGTTGAATTTTTCTTGCTGCTGGATGACTTCTACTTGCCAAAGTTGTCCATCCCAAGCGGTTTCGGCGACTGATTGCGAAACGCCTTCACAAGTGCGATCGCCATTTAGAGGATTGGCGATAACTAGGCGATCGCCTCTAACGCCATATGCTACCACCCAATTTCCTTGTTTCCCTTGCGATTCACCCCACTGCAACAAAGCCGGGAAAGATAACGAACGTAATTCACTCCAACTTACTTGCAAACGCCGCAGTACAAAACCTAGCTTTTCGGCGGCTTCGACAACATTTTTCGGGCGTTGTCCTCTCAGTTGGCGTTGTACCCATTCGAGTTGCAAGGGGTTATCTAACTTTTGCGCCACCATTGTTAAACAGGCTGCTGCTGTATTTCTGTTAGAAACAAATGGATAACCCGACACAGAAGTGGAGGAGTGGGAAAGTGGGGGAGTCGCAGAGGGGAGCCTGCGTCGTGCGGACGTTTCCGAGGTAGCGCGTTGCGTGGGTTCCCCGCGTTCTAGCGACTGCCGTTCCGTTGTTCGCGCAGCGTCTGGGTAAGAAGAGGCGACTGGCGTAGGGATGGGAGAATCAGAGGATGGAGAGAGGGGGGAAAACTCTATTTGTGTCGTTGTCTGCTTGTCTTTTCGTTCCCTTGTCTCCTCGTCCTCTTCACCGCGCCAAAACTGCTCTATTTGTGGTGTGGAAAATTCTGCCCACAGTGCTTTATCCCAGCGAACTACTATTACTTCTTTACTGGCAGCTACAGCTTTAAAATCTACAGAGGATGAGTGCAACTCACCAAACCAATCCCCCGCTTCTAGAGTTGCTAACGGTGTACCGATACCTTCTTCGCGCAAGCGGACTTTACCAGAAGCAATAAAGAATTGATAAATTCCTTCTTGCTTTGACCAGATTTTTTCCCCAAGCTTGTATCGACAAGTTTCTGACCGATTTTGCAATTGAGATTGTTGTTCGGGAGTCAGCCAGCTTAAAGGTGGTTGATTCCAAGGTAAAGTTGCTAGCACGCTTATTCTTAAAGATTCATTTTCCACAAGTTTTAGCTCACTTGCAGCTTCACTGTCAGCTTTTGAATTTTCTCTGCTAGCCATTTCTCAAACAACTCATTTTGTAGTGCTTGCTTTAGTTGAGTATCTTCTAAAGACGCGGGAAGAAATTGTTCTACTCGAAACAAACCATAGCGTCCTTCAAGTTCTATTGGTCCTACCAATTGTCCAGGCTTTGCCACGTCAACAGCCGCCCTTAGTATATCCGGCATTGTTCCCCTACTAACGGGTCCCATCATGCCGCTTACTATTTTGTCATCTGCAAGTGAATATTCTCTTGCCAGTTGCTCAAAACTTGCTCCTTCTTCGATTTGGATTTGCAGTTCTTCACCGAGTTCTCGATTATCAACTATTATCCGAGAAAGTACTACCCGGTCTAGATAAAGCTTGCGCTCAATAAAATATTCTTGGAGTTTTCCTTCTGTAACTACTGCTTTAAGTTTTTCTAACTTGAAGCCTAAAGCTACTGATGAGTGAAAGGTAGTGTAATCTGTACCATTATTTTTGAGCCAATCTTGGAAACTTTGGGGGTCAGTGAGTTGGTTTTTCAGGCGAAAATCAATGATTGTCTGTTCGGTTAAAGCCGGACTAATGTCAACATCCTCTCGTGTGCCAATTTCTTGCTCAATGACGTGCTGGCGCAGAATATCGCTCATAAACTGTCCCAGTTTTCCAGAGGCTTGCAGATATTTTACTGCTTGCGCGATAGAAATTGTCTGGTCATTTACTAGCAAAAATGATGAATTTTCCATGAAGTGGTTAGGTCAATACGACTATAAAAGTATACTCACAATTGAGAATGAATCTGGCATATTTTGAACTTGATTAGTTGCCAATTTTAGTGTAACTTCAGGGTCAAAGCATTTTATTAAGCTAAATATTGAGCAAGAAATTCGCAGCATCCGGGCAATTTTCTTCCGGACGATAAAATAGCCATCCTTAAGCATAGTGGAAGGCTGTTTACCATTGAAAGACAATCCTCCGGAGGAATTGAGCGAAGAACTGGAATTAACACTAAATCTTGTTTGGGCGGCAATTGCGTTCATATTGCCCATATTAAGGCGAGTAGTATTGCAGCGATCGCACCAATTAATGTATTCAATATATTGACGACTTCGTTAGTTAACCAAGTGTATTTAGATTGCAGAGTTGCGCCAATCACACTTTCTATATTGGTGGCAATAAAGGCTGCCAAAATACACCAAGCCACACCGAGTATATTAATTAAACCGACCCCCCAAGCAAGGCAAGCGATCGCAGCTGAACCAAGCACTCCAGCCAAAGTTCCTTCTAAGCTTACCGCGCCTTCTGTTCCCCGTGGCACTGGTTGCAGCGTAGTAATCAAAAAGGTGCTTTTACCGTATGCTTTACCAACTTCACTTGCACAGGTGTCAGAAAGTTTGGTACTAAAACTGGCGACAAAGCCTAATAGTAGTAGAAACTGGGGACTAGGGACTGGGGACTGGGAAACTGGAAAAAGTCCCCAATTTATTATCCCGATACCCAAAGCACACAGCGCCCCAGTTAAAGCTGAACCCCAAACGTTTTCTGGACCCCTTGCCCCAGAACGTTTTTCGGCGATTCCTTCAGCTTCTTTTTGCTGCATCCCGATGCGTGTAACCGCAGAACCAACAAGAAAGTAGAACATTACTATTACATATCCTTGCCAGCCGAGGGTTCCCCAAAGCAGCACACCTAGGAACCAAGCGTGCAATAAACCAGCTGGGGTAAGCAGCTTTTTGGGAGCAATAAAAGCTACACCCAATAAAACTGTGTTTAATCCTATCCCCACCAGCCACGGATTTAAAGAAGAAATAAAAGAGAGCATTAGCAATGCATGACCTGTAGTTTTTCTTTGTTCATCAATACAATAACTATTTTAGAGATGAAACGCGAATGCCTCTACAGCACAGCAAGAGCGAACTGTGTTCCCAGGCAAAGAAAGTTGCCTGGGAACCAGAAGGAAGGGAAAAAGGAGAACTCAAAGCCTCTCAAAAGCAGAAGAGAGGTCAAACATATGGTTAATTTACCTGAGTATTATTCAATAGCAGCGATAACAAAAGCGTAATTGTCGCCACCTGAGGAACTTGTTCTGAAGTGCAAGTAGTAAGTACCGGGCTGCAAAGGAGTTACTATATCTAAATCATCGGCTTGAGTAGTGTAGTTGCCGGACGCTAAAACCTGCCCTGTACTATCAAGAAGTTCTCCGAATGCACTTCCCAACATATTTTGCACTAAATCATTGTTAGCAACTTCACCTACCCCCAGAAAAAATGTACTTGGTTGATTCAAAACAAATTGATAGTAATCATCAGTATCCGATGCTCCTAGATAATCAATGTAATAATTTAAACTCGAGTTTACGGTAATGTTAGTAGCAGTGTTAAAGGTATTCCCAGCAACGTCGCTTCTACCAGGACGCGCCTCAAAGTACAAACCATATGACTCAAAGTGATTAAATAATTCTCTGCCTGTAAAGCCTGCTGCACTCAAGTCAGGATTGTTAGATTTGTAGTAATTGGTATCAAAGAATCGTGAAAATGTTCGCCCTTCGTTCAGACCATAAATTTGTAGATGTTGTAAGGCTAACTCACGGTTACCGTTGAAAGCTTGATTAATATCTGGGTTAGCATTCAAATATACGTTTAGGTCAACAAAGTCGTCGAATAAACGTCCCTCATTTAAACCATAACGTTGCAGATGCTCAAATAGTTGACGGTTATTGAAGTCACTTAAATCTGAATTTAAACCCCCATAAAGTTGCAGCCCAACAAAGGGCGAGAATTGGCGTCCTTCATCCAAACCGTAACGTTGCAAATGGTCAAGCGCACCTTCCCTACTACCGTTGTAAGCTTGAGTCACATCTGGGTTTAAAGTCATGTAGTAGTCGAGATCAACAAACGGCGAAAACTGACGTCCTTCTTGCACACCATTGTTTTGCAAATGATCGTACAATTGGCGATTGTTGAAGCTTCCTAAATCTGAGTTGCTGGCACGATAGAAGCTGAGGTCGGCAAACAGTGAGAATCGGCGACCTTCATTTAAACCAAAATTATCAAAATGTGATCTAAGTTGACTATCTGTTGTTAAACCTGCTGCTCCTAAGTCGGGATTCGCAGCGCGGTAGAAGTTGGCATCAAATAAGTTAATAGCCATAAGTTAGCTCCGCTAAAAATTTATATTTAGCTATATCCCTGATTACTTAGTATTATGGCTGATAAAAGCATGACTGAGAAAAGAAGTAATGGTTTAAATTAATTTATCTTTATATAAGTATATTTAGGGCAAAAGTTGCCCGATTAATTGCGGTTTATTTTCCTGAAAGTAAAAAAACGAGAATAGACAAGCTAGGAAAAGTAGGAACGTTTATTTTTGATAAATTTATTGCAAAATTTGTTGTTTACGCACTTTTATTTGCGCTTTTGCCTCAGATAAAAAAATAATTATCCAATCTTGTGTAATCAAGGAGGCTAATACCAATTCTATGTGAAGTTGCATATTATCGCCCTGCGCCAAGCGCACGCTGCGCGAACAGGCTGGAAGCCTGGGGCTAGACAAACAAAGCCTGCGGAGGCAGGCTCATTCTATGCATCTTTAAAAAGAATTGGTATAAATAAAATAAAGGTATAGACACTTAGGTATCTACACCCTTTTAATATCTACAAAAGTGCTTCTTAAGCCGCAAGGACTGAGATAGATTTCAATTCCACTCAATTCAACCTCAGCCTTTGCGGAGGTGGTGTTATCACCAAAAAATAAAAAATTTGGTGTTTCGTATGGATCGTAATATATTTTAGCAAATATACGTAAAAATTATATCAGCAGTGTATTGGTTTATAAAACTAAGCCCGAAGCCGTATATTTAAAAATATTTAAAAATAGGACAAGCTTGAGAAGCACTGGGGCTTTTAGCGGTGAAATGAGAGGATGTTTGAAAAGTCGCAAAGTTTACCTGCATAACCCCTCTCCAAACCTCTCCCCCGTGGGGGAGAGGCTTTGAAAACCCTGATTCCCTGTTTCCCTTCCCTTATAGAGAAGGGTTAGGGGTTAGGTTTCTAGGGTTTTGATGTTAATAAGGATACTTTTCAAACATCCTCTGAGGAGTTTAACAAAGGCGATCGCATTTACAACCAACAAAGCTTTGTTCGATAAATTGTAAATAGCATCAATACTCAGTTTCAAAGCCACCATACATATATATATGAACGAAACTTTATTTCATCTTGCCTTTCCAATTACCGACATTGCCCAAACCAAAGCATATTATGTCGATGGGTTAGGCTGTGTTGCCGGTCGCGAAAACCAGCACGCGCTGATTCTCAATCTCTACGGTCATCAATTGGTAGCGCACATGACCAAAGAACTTCTAACACCCCAACGGGGTATCTATCCCAGACACTTTGGGCTAATTTTTAGCGTTGAAGGTGACTGGGAAGATTTATTAAGGCGATCGCAACAACGACAGCTACTTTTCTTTGAAGAAGCTAAACACCGCTTTGTCGGTTCTCCTCTAGAACACCGCACTTTCTTTTTAGAAGATCCTTTTCATAACTTGATGGAGTTTAAGTATTATCGTTACCCAGAAGCGATTTTTGGAAGTCCTGAGTATGCCCAAATTGGCGACCGGAATTAATTGGGGGTGAAGATAATGCTTCTGCTACTGCCGCCAAACAGCGTGAGTCGGTTAACATCCAAGGGTGCAGCCTCGATGGTACTATCACCTCTGTTCCTAGGGGAAGACGCGAACTATTTGCTGGGACAATCATTAAATCATATGGTGTCCACATTGAGGTAAAGTTCAACTGCTTTAACATCGCCACGTCACTATTCAAATCTTGGAGAAATGCGCTGTTAGGACGCATTTGCACGCAGCCAGGACGTAGGGAAGCATAAGCGATCGCTGTTCCATTATGGGGCGAAGATATGGTAATAAACCGCTGCACGCGATTAATTCCCCCCAGTCGCTGCACATAGTAACGGCTGATAATTCCCCCCATGCTAAAACCAACTATATCTAGTGGTTGTTCTGCGGCAAAGCTGTCGGCAATATAATCAGCAACTTGCTGTGCTAATTTCTCCAGACCAAAATCACCATTATTCGGTATTAAATCTAAAGTATACACAGACCATCCCCGGTTTCTCAGGTAGGTCGCCATTGTCCGGAAAACTTGCCCCGTATCGTTAATACCGTGTACCAATACCACGGAATTGCCCTGCTGAGTCTCAGTATTCATATACAAAATATGTCTAATCCAAATCCAATTATGTAGAAAATTTAACCGACTGCGATGGCGATCGCGCAACTAGACTATGACACTCCCCCTCAGTGTTTATAGACGACTAATTTCTCCAGTGAGATACTTAAGTTTTCGTGCATAACATTAATTTTTGTTAAGTCAACTTTCAGAAACTTGCTCTTAGTTACAGTAAAATTTAATAATTAATTCTCGGCACACACAGTTGCTCCTTAGTTGCGAAAAAGAGTTTAAAACGTTTGTCCTATACTGTTATTAGAATCTAGATCGGCACAGACCAATGAGGAGTGTCACATACACAGGGTGATGCCAGGAAATCGGTCACTAAACAAAATTTTGATAAAATGTAACATTTTGACGTAATTTTTGACAATTGCGTTAGGTTTCCAAATATAAAGAGCAGGAGTAATTGTAATGTTCGGGTTTATCAAAAACTTAATCGCGGGAATTTTGGGTTTTGTTACTGGGCTATTACCAGGTAAGAAAAAAGGCAATACTGAGCTTTCACCAGCCAAGAAGAAAAGCAACGGCTATTTCTTAGAGTTAGACGAAGCCAAGAGTATAAAGCCGTTAGAGACTGTTAAAGAGGCAGCAAAAGAAGTAGCATCAAACACTCAGAAAGCAGCAGATAAAGTTGCTACTGAAACTAAAAAAGCAGCAGATAAAGTTGTATCTGATTCTAAAAAAACAGCAGATAAAGTTGTATCTGATAGTAAAAAAGAAGTGGAAACAGTTCCATCTAATGGCACAGCGTCATCCAATGGAAAAAAAGCTACTGCTTCTATTGCCGACTCTAAGTCAGCCAAAGCTTCTAAAAATGGCAAGGCTCCTAAGGGTGAAGCTAAACCAGAGCTAACACCCGCAGCTAGCAAAGTTGAAAAGATACCAACTGAAACGACTTTTGCTCCCAAGTACCTAGCTCCTTCTGCTACAAGCTCTAACGGTCGTCGTCGTCCTGGTGCGAACATGACTTCTTTCTTGGACATGGCTCGTCAAGTGAAAACTCCTGGTTAAAACTTCATCCCTTAGTAAACGCCAGTCCGCTATATAAATGAAATGCTGGGTCCCAATTAGTCTTTTCCCTACGAAACAGGTGAATGTGAGACTGAATTTGACCCAGCATTTCTGTTTGGTCTAATAGTGTTTCTCCAAAAAGCGTAAAATCTGACCAAAGCTTTACTTTGGAGCGATTCGGGTGTCGGGATGCAGAAGTTTGAGCTTGCAGGGATTCAAAGGGACGTAGGGCAATAATGGCTTCAGCGGTGGGGAGGTTTGCTAAAAATTCTAGGACTTCAGCCATACCTGAAAACCCTTCCTGGGCGATCGCATTTAGTTCACGTAAACCCAACTCTAGGATTTGAGGTAGCTTGTCTGCAAAGGGTTGAAGTTGAGTGACAACTTCATCAGGTAAATCAAATGTAACTTCCATAGACTTGGCTGTTACCACTAAAATCCACTCTCTCGATTTTAGCTGAAAGAATATTGGTTAGCCGATGGCTGGGATTGCTGTAAATTCAGATTGATAACCATGTTTGCAACACTTTAAGTGTAGTCAATCCAGTAGGGTGCGATCGCAAAAGCCATTTAGGGAGTTGCCAAAATAGCTTTTGAGACAACATTTGCTATTTCGGATACTACAATTGCTATTTGGGATGCTACAGTTGCCATTTTTGATACTACAATTGCTATTTCGGCGAACCCATTTGCTATTTCCGGAGTCGCCAAAATAGCTTTTGAGACAGCATTTGCTATTTCGGATACTACAATTGCTATTTCAGCCAACCCATTTGCTATTTCCGGAGTCGCCAAAATAGCTTTTGAGACAACAATTGCTATTTCGGAACCCTAATCATTCTGTCCGAAGACGAAACCCAACATTTATTAGCTCAAACAAAGTGCGATCGCCTGATCCTATAGAGTCAGCATTGCTCTAAAAATCTGATATGGTGTCAAGAGCGCTTACTACTATACTTCACAAGCTGCGGAAATTAGGGATAATGCCACAATCGGGGCTGTAACTGCTCTGAGGATGCGGCGACCAAGGGAAACTGGTTGAAATCCGGCTTGAATAGCGTTGTCAATTTCTTTTTCTGTCCATCCCCCTTCTGGACCAGTCGCAATGATAATTGTCGTTTGTCCTGTTTGCTGCAAGCAAGTTTTTAAATGGGGATAGTTACCGCGTCCCTCGCAAATATATTTCTGCTGTGTTGCAAATGACGATAAAGCAGCGTCAAAGGAAATAGGTTCTAATATTGTTGGGACAAAGGAACGCTCTGATTGTTCGGCAGCTTCAGATGCTATGCGTCGCCAGCGTTCAAGTTTTTGGGGACTGGGATTAAGTAAAGTACGATCGCTCGTCACTGGCGCAATACAAGCTACACCTAATTCAGTACAACACCGCACGACTTCATCAAATCCATTACCTTTCGGCAAGGCTACCATTAATGTAATGGATACAGATAATTCGGTTTCTACTGTCAGTATTTCTAAAATCTGCGCTTGCTCACCTTCTAACTGCGCTAGCCACCATTTGCCCTTGCCATCCATTGCTATGAAGTGATCGCCGTCACATAAACGTAATACACGCCCCAGGTAATGTTGTTGTTGAGGTGTGAGCAGAATTTGATTTTGTTGAAGTTGAGAAGGTGCGATCGCGATTCTTTGCAATTGAGCCATGTGATTTGACGCACGCTTGAAGGTAGCAATGATTTGTGTCCGGATTCTATTGTGATCGAAACGAAAAATATTTAGATATTTTATAAAAACACGTCAAATGTGAATTAAATAGGTTGAGCTTGGAACGTAAGAACATCAATGCCAAAACGGCGACGAAATAACGGTTTTTAGCAATTTACTTCGCGTTTATCTACACCTAGTCCTCTAACTCTGCCCAAATATCTTCTCTGTGAGCATCAGAGATATAACCGTCAGCAATGCTGCGTAACATTGCCGCTGTTCTGGGATGAGTGTCCCATACAGCAATTGCATAATTTCGATAGGTTTCAGCCAATTGCCTTTCCTGAACTCCACCTTCACCTATTGATTTTGTCCAAACTCCCCGCTTGTTAAAAACGCCAGTTGCTATAGCCCGTTCCATGTGTTTACTTGCAACTTCTTCAATAATTTCTCGCACTGCGATATCTGGCCATATACCATCTGATGATTTCGGTGCATATGCTAAAACATGACCAATCTTTACATCTGCTATTTTACCCCTTCCGCTTTCCTGGCTGGCTGCTCTTGCCTGTAATACCCAATTTCTTAATTGTTCTAGCTCAACAGTCCCATCTTCCTTAAGACCAGGTACTTGATGCCACGATTCGAGTAACTTATACCCTAATTCCGCACGGTTTAAAGTAGCTCGATCAATTTCCACTGATTCATCTCTATCATCTTCTGACTTATACACAAACTTTAGAATTTGTACAAAAAATAGAGGATCTTTGGAAAGTTCTTGGTAAAGAAGTTTAGGTTGTCGTTGCGAATGAACTAGTAGCGGTAAGTATATCCATTCTAAAAAGGCAAGTTTGTTATCTTCGATATTGTCTGCTCTTTCTAGAATATCAAAAATTTTTTCGATGCGATAGCTCATACAACTCGTATTGGTTTGTGGTTTTTCCTTATAAGGATCAACTGAGGCGGCTTTTTCAAGAATATCTACTAATAGAGTTGATGGTAAGAATTTAGTTTGATCATTTTGGTATAAATTAACTAGGTTTAGTGCTGCATAGGGACGATTAAATTCTAATAACTTAATGATTGCATCCTCTTGTTCATTTTCTTTAACCCAACCTGCCGGAATGGTTTGCCAATATAGATTTGTTAATTCCTCCCCAAAAGGAATTAACAAATCCCAAGTGCGTTTTTCAAACGGCAACGCATAGAAAAAATTAATCACTTGCTGTCCTGACCAATGGTTATTTTGGGCGATAGAAAGGATATTTTCTACCCAAGTCCATCCACGATTTGTGAGACTACCACGTATAAATCCTATTGCTAGAACATTCAGTAAATTGTTTTCATTTCCAAGAGTTTCGCTAAGAAAGCTTACTTCAATTTCTTCAGTAATCGTTTCTATGTTGGCAATTGCAGCACCTAGCAAACCAGGCTCTTTTACCAACTCTGTCATTTCTAAAAAAACATTTATATCAGCTTGAAAGTAAACTTTCCTTGCTGCCGCTGTTTGTGCCTGCTTAATTTTTTTATCTCTTGTTTCCCAATAGCCATGAATACGCTCTTTATGAATACGATATAGGAAGTTAGGGTTGAAGGAGAATAACCAGGTATAAGAATATATGACATTCTTGGGTTCAAACTTTTGGTATAGCAAGTAAAATTTATCAATAGAATCCGCAGGTAATGCCCACTTAGCATCAGAAAATTCTTTGTGTTTGTGAATTATTCCTCTGAGGGTATCGCAAATTATTGCTAAGTCTTTTTGGTTGATACTAGTGGTATCTACTGCAAGCAGATGATTGATACTTTTATCTTGTAATTGAGATGGTAGTAACTCTATTTTCTTAACTACATCACACAATCTTTTACTGCCAGTCCCCATATTATAAAGAACTCGCTCCATAACAGCATCTACGTTCTTCCAGTATTCAGACAAAGTAATTTTTGGAGTAGAGTCTGTATTCCAATCTCGCCAACGAGGTTTATAAATTGGGTGTGAAATACCGCTGCTAATTTCTGGAAGCAAGTTACATAAAAGCTGCCAAGCAATATCTGGTTCACGAGCAATAAGTGTATCAATCACACGCAAGCGTTGTTCAAGTTTTGCTGGTGTTTGAGGGTGCCAGCATAGAAAAATTTCACACAAGCTACGAAATGGACGGTTGATAATTTTCCCGCCTGGATCGAGTCTAGAAAGCTTCCCAAGAATCAGGGTAACTTGTGACAGATATTGTGCTTCCCAGACAAGGACTTCCATCGCCCAAAGCAGTCCCGTGTGAGGACTACCACCAAAAGTATCCTCTTGTAAAAACAACTGCACTAAAGTGGGATTATCTCCTGCAAGCCCATCGTCAACAGCTTCTAAAAATGCTTCTGGTGCGGCTTCTGCTAGAGTGGGTAAAAAATATGCAAGTGATGCCCAAATTTGCCAGTCAACATTGGAATTTAACAAAGAATGTATAATTCCAGTGACTCTTTCCTGTGGTGATATTATATCTTGAGTTTCGTGCGGTAGCCCCCGTGTTGCTAAAAGTACTAAAGTTTCTGCCAGTCCTTCTCTGAGAAAGCCTGAGTTTGGCAACTTCTTACCATATATGGTGGCTGCATAGCGTTGGTCTAACGGTAACTCATATCGTGGATCAACGGTTCCTAAAACCGAGAGTGTAACGTTTTTAAATGCTTCCAGGTCGTCACGGACAATAAAGCGTGATAAAAGATGCCATGAATCTTCGCGGGAAATTAACTGCCAAACACTTCCCACTTGTCGAACAGGAGGGTCAGAACTATTTACCCAACGTGATATATCTGCTACAACTTCTTCATAGGGTTTGCGAGCTAGTTTGGTGATCGCTTCTCTGTCGCGTTCTTTTGTATCATCCCATGCTCCAGCCAGTAAAACTGGAATGAGAGAACGGGCATTTTCTGGTTTTGCCCAATCGGGAGTATGTATTTCGGATGCAACTGCAATTAGTCGCCGTAAAACGTTGAGATTTCGCTTGGAATTTTTACTTAAGTTATAGGCTTGTTCTTCTGATAGCCCCATATCTACCAAAGCCTGCCTAAAGTCTGTTTTATTGGGGCGCGAAAGCACTAATCCGTCTTTAGCACGACTAATTTCTCTACCAATGGGGATAAGAATATGATGCTCTCTTGGTAAAAATTTTGGTTGCTCAAAAGCTGGGATTAAAATTAGTGATTTTTGGGTACTTGCAAAATACCGCCATGAGGATTCACTTTGAACAATAATGCATCGAGATAAATACTCTACATTTTGTGCCTCTGGCATTTGATGAATAACCGCACCCAAAAATGCAATCACTTCTTCACGAGTATCTGCTTGGATAGTAAGCTTTGAAGGTTCTGCTTGCAACCAATTGTGTACTTTTTCAACTTCTTCCTCTCTGCCTGCAAGATGTAACTGTGTATTAATTCCTGGTGAAGTAGAGTTTTTCCAATCATCCCAGAAGCTACTAAGATCCTGAGCTTCTTCCGCCCACTTTCCCATTAACCGAGCTAACCGAGCATGAACAGCAGGGGCTAGTTCTAACCACTGTTCTAAGTCATCAGCATCATAAGCGCGTACATCTGCCCATATCCCCTCACTTTTCTTGTGTTTCTCCCACTTATCCTTATTAGCCCATCGTCGGGGAGTAACAAAAACAAAGGTGGTTTCAGCAGGAACCACTTCTAGAGGATTTTCAACACGCTTATCATAATCATCATCTGCTTTCCCCTTAACATCTTTGTTAACTCCAAGTTCCCATACTGAATAGCCATTAGGAACAAAACTATTGCCTTCAGGTGCGTCCACAATGCCATCCCATCCCCCCATTTGAATACTCTCACCCGATGGAAAACCAACACGTTTGGGTTGCTGGACTGTAGCATGAATTAGGAGGCGCAATAATTGAGGAAGTCGTGCGCGAGCATCTAATCTATCTGCCCATCTAATTAAATCTGTTGCATCAACCCACTTTAATGGAACCATAGTTAATTTTTAACTTATAAAAACAAAGTTACTCTGCGCTTACCTCAGCGTCCCTCTGCATTTAAAAACGCGCTCGTATTAATGAAATGCTGTAAAAAAGTAAATAACCCCCTCTCTGCAAACAAAGAGGGGGAAATCAAGCGTGAGGTTTTAGTTACGCGAGATTCTCGAAGTAAGCTTCTAACGCTTTGTTCACCAATTCACTCATCGGTTTACCTTGACTGGTAGCAGCAGCTTTTAGCTTGACGTACATGTCATCTTGAACGCTGACTCGATGCCGACCTTTGCTGTTAGCAATGGTAGTATTAGCGATCGCTACCTCTTTTCCTCCACTTTCTTCTACAATCGGTGCGGTGGTAGAATCAGCCATTGCCTCTACCAAACCATCGCTATCGTCTGTAATTTCTGGCTCTCCAACAACTTGAGATTCGTAATTAGCGGCAAATTCGCGGATGGCATCAAAACCAAGGCGATCGCAAAAATCACCAAAGCTTTCCCCAGATTTCCGCGACTGCTTGAAGAATACAAAAATCGGCTCTAGCTGCGTTTCTATGTCATTATGGTGCAGCCTTTCCATGTAAGGTAACGCCAACCGAGTTTGATCTGGCGAACCACCCAGCCATACTTGGTAACTTTCTGGAGCGCTACCCACAAAAGCCAATTCTGCCATGTAAGGACGAGCGCAACCGTTCGGGCAACCTGTCATCCTTACCACAAAATGTTCATTTTGTAAACCGACTTTATCTAATAACGAGTGAATTCTTTCTAAAATACCCGGTATTACTCGTTCTGATTCGGTGATTGCCAAGCCGCAAGTAGGCATCGCAGGGCAAGCCATCGCATAACGCACCAAGGAATCTATTTTACCAGGGTCAGTGACGACACCGTGACGCTCTAGAATATCTTGAACAACTTGTTTTTTCTCAGGTTCAATATCGAAGAGAATTGCGTTGTGATGCGGTGTCAAACGGATGGGCAAATTTAATTGCTCAACAATTTCTCGCAGTGCTGTTTTGAGTTGCAACGAACCTTCATCTTTGATGCGACCATTTTCGATGGAAACGCCTAAAAACAGCTTACCATCGCCTTGTTCGTGCCATCCGAGGAAGTCTTCATATTTCCACTGTGGTAGTTCTTTAAAAGGTGTGAGTGATTTGCCAAAGTATTCTGCAACCTTTGACTTGAATTTTTCAACGCCCCAATCGTGGATGAGATATTTTAACCTAGCGTGACGTCGGTCAGTGCGATCGCCATAATCTCTCTGAGTCGCAACAACCGCTTTAACTATTTCGTAAACGTCATCTTTCGTTACATAGCAAATCGGATCAGCCATCCGTGCGAAGGTTTCTTCTTTGTTGTGCGTTCTTCCCAAACCCCCACCAGCAAAGACGTTAAATCCTTCTAATTTCCCTTTTTTATCGGTCATGACCACCAAGGTGAGGTCTTGACTATACAAATCAATCGAATTATCTCCCGGAACCGTGACGCAAACTTTGAACTTGCGTGGCATGTAGAGATTGCCGTAAATTGGTTCTAAGCTATCATGAACGAGCGACTTACTATTATCTTGCCGCGCTGCCTTGACTTCTGGCTTTTCTTCCGCACTAATTATTTTTTCTCCATCCAGCCAAATATCGTAGTAGGCGCCGGTTTGGGGTTTCAGCAAGTCAGAGATATTTTTGGCATACTCAATCGCATATTGATATTCAGGGCGATTTTTAAAGGGTGCTGGGGAAGCCATGACGTTGCGGTTTACATCACCGCAAGCGGATAATGTCGAACCCATGCTTTTGACCATACCAGCGATCGCCGCTTTGAGATTTTTCTTCAAAATCCCGTGTAACTGAAACCCTTGACGGGTAGTTATTCGCATCGTATGGTTGCCATAATCATCAGCCAGCTTGTCTATAGTCAGATACAATTCTGGCGGAATAAAGCCACCAGGACTGGTGGTTCGCAGCATGAACTGGTAATCTTTTTCCTGTCCCTTGACGCGATTGTCGCGGTTATCCTGCTGGTAAGATCCGTGAAACTTCAGAATTTGTACCGCATCTTCGGTAAAGTGAGTTGTGTCCTGAAGTAGTTCACTGGCAACAGGTTCACGTAAAAAATTACTATGTTCTTTAAGACCTTCGACTTTGGAAGGCTTACGGTTGGCGGTAGGGGCAGGAGCAGATTTAACCATTAGAGTTGTATAGTGTTCTCAATAAGGCATTATTTAACGCCGAAGCAGCTAGTTATTAGCACTTATTCGGCTAATTCATCCCCGGTAATCCGGTCGGAATAAAGAGGAATATTTTACATTTTAACATGGCAAAAGCTGGGTTTATCAGTGATGCAACACTTAATAAACCCAGCAATATTTTATATGGTTATGAGTTGCTTCTAGAAATTATTTGAAGCTATATTTTAAACCAAATGGGAGCGCTAAAAGTTATAAGAGTCTTGTGTGAGGAGGCTGATGGTAGATTATATTTTACTTGAAGCGAACACCGATACCAGTTTGGATGCTCAGAGCAGAAGCAGGGCTATTTTTGTAGGCATCAATTCCTAAAGTAGCATTGCTGTAGAGCAAGAAATTTTTAGTAACTTCAGATTCTACCCCAGCAGTTACAGCTACGCCATCTTTGTTACCGAGGGGACTTGGTTTGCCGTTTGCTTCCACAAAAGAGTAACCAAGACCTAAATAAGCGTTGGTGTTTTTAGCAATACCCACATCTGCGGAAACTTGGGGGATGATAGCAGTTGTTTCGTCGCTCCAAAGAACATTACCGCGTGCGGAAAATGGAGTCTCTCCTAATTTCAGGCGACCTGTAACATTACCACCAAATGTTGCCGCATCGCCTGTTTGTCCACCGTTGGTAACGCCAAATGCCGTACCAGCACCGACATAGCTGGCGTCAGTACCTTTTTTGGTTTCAGCAGAAGCTTGACCAGCAGAGAGAAAAATAGGAGCAACTACTAAAGAAGACAATGCAGAAATTGTCACAAAAGACTTGATAAAGCGCTTCATAATGTCACCGAATTTGTAGGTGTTGCATTTAAACTCTAGGTCGAAAACTGATGAAAAAGGTTCCAGAAAATTTCGATATCTTCTGAAGAACTTGTCATTATTAATGCATGTCAATGATAAGAGAATTAGCTAAAAAGATTAATTAGCTGTTATCATTACGGAGATTTGTCTTGATATCCGGCTTTTTTTAACATAAGTAGACAGTTCTTTAACTGGTACAAACTTGAGAACTAAAAGTTTGTACCAGTTAAGTCAAAAAAACAGCCTTTGCTAACTCTGTATTTTCTAAAGTTAGAAATAGTATTCAATGGCTGTTTAGGCAATCCGATGAAGTGCGGATATACAGCAGATTGCACTTTTCGCGTCTGTACAGCTTTTCAACTCAAAAGCCAGATATAGAGCAAATTTTACTTCTGAATGGCACATGCTTATTGCTGTGGGAACCCGTCCACCGCAGTGCCTCCTCCTGACGCCTTTATTCTGCTGTAAAGTTGGAAGCGTCGCTTTGGTGTTTATTAACGGATTGCGGAAGTCGCCACCTTCAATGTACTCATAAGGTGGGGATTGTGAGCGGGTGATTCCTTATACATCCAGGATGTATAAGGAATCACCAATTTTTGTGGTAGGATAATTAGTGTCTTGACCCTTCGGGTTCGCCACTTTGACGGGACAGAAACTGACACCGCCAAGTGGCTCACCATCAATGCCACAAGCGAAAACCAAGCTAATAGGTATATGTTGCAAGAAAAAGATTTGGGTCTTGGGAATCAGGACTTCTGCCCTTGGAGGGAATGTCAGACCAATAGAGCTACGGAGTCCTAGAGGCTATTCCCGATGAATTGGGAAGCCCTGTCCGTCTATAGGTTGGGGTAGTTCACATAGTTCTGACTACGCCGAAGCGGTACTCAAAGCGGTAAATTTAGGGGGAGATACTGATACTACCGCTGCTGTTACTGGTGGGTTGGCGGGAATTTACTATGGGGTGGAAAATATTCCCTCAGAATGGATTTCGCAAATTGCCCGAAAAGAGGACATTATTAATTTAGCAGGGCGTTTAACAGCGGCTGTTTGCACTTAAAGTTAGAAGTTATGAAATTTCTCACTCTCTGATTTTGACTTGTTCGGCAATCCATTCGAGATAAGGTTGAGAACCAGCAATAATGGGTAGGGCGATAATTTCCGAGACTTCGTAGGAATGCAATTCACGAATTTTGGCTTCTAAGGTGGCAAATAGCGCCAAATCAGTTTTAATCAGCAGTTGCCATTCTTGCTCTTTGTGTAGTTCTCCTTGCCAAATATAAATTGAGTGAATTGGCAATAAACTCACACAAGCCGCGAGTTCAGCTTCTACAAGAGCATTGGCAATAACTTCTGCTTCTTCGAGTGAAGCAGTTGTCACCAATACCACACCATAGCCGACTGAGCTATCCATATTAACAACTCATAAATTAAGTAGAATTCAGAAGTCAGGAGCCAGGAGTATTATTAATTCTGCCTTTAGACTCCAGACTTCTGCCTTTAGACTCCAGACTTCTGGCTTCTGGCTCCTGGCTAACAATAATTAAACCGGAGACAAAGAATAGACCTGACCATCAATTAGCAGTCGCGTGATTCCCTTGGCTTGCAGATGAGTTCGTGCTTTGTGGAGCATTTTACTATCGGGAACTTTAATCACGCGATCGCGCTTGGTAGAGAAGCGCTTTGCAACTCGGTGGTTATCAAATATCGGCAAAGTTCTTTGCTGAGTTTCGATGTTAGGAATTTGCCCCAAATCGCCAAAATCCTTCAGCGGTCGAGTGATTAATTCTGAAGAACGATCAATTACTAAATAGCAAGTTTTGGGCAAATGAGCCGCCGACAACGGCAAAACTTGCACCGCGACATCACCAAAAGCTCGTCTTGTGACTAGAGGTCTTGGCTCCTCAAAATCATCATCATCATCATCAAAATCATCATCTAAATCGTCGTCTAAATCGTCCAAATCCTCTGACTCATCTAGCAAGTCTTCGCCGAGCATTTGCGCTATTACGGTCGGGTTTGGACGTTCACCCTCTAAGTTAGGGCTGGGAATATTAGTTATTACTTCCTGAGGTTTTTGCTCTAAAAGTTCTAATTGCTCCGCTACTGGTTGTCTTGGTATCGGTGTCGGTGCTGAAGAACGCCGACGCACCCGTCTGTTATCGGCTGCTTCCTCATCGGTTTCATCTTCTTGGTAAGATTGCTTCTCTACTACTGGTTGCGGAGGCTCAACAACTTTGACTTTTGGAGGTGCTTTGCGCGGACTTGGCAAAGAAGTTTTCGGCAATTCCGGTGGAAAGCTTTCTTCCTTGGGAGCTGCTTTCACCTCGACTTCTTTCTCTTTTTGTGCTTGAATCGACGATGGCACCTGGTCATAACTTACCTGCGCTCTGCCTTCAGGAGTTCGGGCAGCACGCTTTAAAGAAACGAGATATTCATACTCGTCTTCTGGTAAGGTACTTTTGAGTAAGCGACTAATTGTCGAATTACTGACTTCATATCGTTCTGCCAAAGTTGAAGTTGTTTCGGCAGTCTCTCGATATAATTTAAGAATTTCTTGTTTATCAGAATCTGTTAGTTTTCTCACGGTAGACACCAAAATTTTTGTTAAGCTCGTTTTCGTCCGCCGGTACGCCGCGATCGGCTCAATGATGCGTCATATTCCAAGGCTGCGCCCATGCCAAATAACACTCCACTCATTACCCAAAATACCTCTAGTATCTCTCCACTTTGATAATTGGGAATCCAATTTGTGGCATATTGAAACCACATATCTGCTATATAGAGCGAAAATGCTGCGGCTGCAATCATTCGCCAAGACAAAGAAACTCGTCCGCCCCAAAAAGCTAGCAATAGTGTGGTGGTAATAATTAACAGTAACACGTCGCTGACAATGTAAATGGTACTTAAAATCGGAGCAATATTTTCTACCCATGATGGCACTTGTTCGCTGACTTTATCTGCTCCCTGTGGTTGATGAGAAATCACCCACGCCAAAGCGCTGCCAAATGCTCCAATTGCCAACACAATCATCCACTGCCATTTTTCCAGATTGAGTCGCCTAGAAGCAACTGCTAAAATCATGCCTACACCAAGGAACAAATAAGTCACCACAAAAAATACATCACCTAGGGAAACGATTGGCTCTTGCTTTAATACTATTTCCGTATAGCCGAAAAATATTCCGCCAAGAAAATAAGAAAGCATCCCAATGCCAATTGCCAGCCAAACATTCCGACCACTGACAATTTGCGGACTGCGCCAATTCCTTAAGCATAATATCCCAGCACTTAAATAAGCCAATGCTTCAAAAATATTTGTACCAATTACGTACCATGCAGGATGGCTTTCTGTGCCGTCTGCTCCTGGAATTTTGGCACTAAACAACAAAAAGTACAATAGTGCCAGCACAGCCCAGGCAATACTAGCCAAAATAATGTTTTGAGTGGTGAACAGGGATTTACTAGGATATGAATTGTTGTAAGATGCTCTCATATGGCTTAACTGTATAAATGCATTCACAGCAGTATTTTGGCAAAAAGGATGTGGGAGCGCGGTTGATGTGAAACCTAAAGGGTTCATTTAACTGCTAAGTAGTATAAAATTCCTTCACCAAAAGAAACTGCCGATGTTATGTAGGTTATTGCCACAGTTTAGTCAGTGGAGATTGATTTAGCCAACTGATAAAGTGTGATCGCGCCCCCGATGGCATATCTTGTAATGTATTAGCCACTTGGTTTGCAAAGTTGGCATTGCCAAAATATCCTTTCCCCAGTCGATGCAGTTCTTGCAAAAGCATAATCACATGATTTTCTTGCCAAGCCGGAAGTTTGGCTAACTGCAATGGGTTGGTTGTTAGCAAGTTATAAGCTGTCTCTGATGAGGATACCTGGGGAAATTGCCTTTGTCGCAATAAGTCAAGAATATCTTTCTCAAATAATGACGCTTGCCGAGCCCCTAAAAACTCTTCAATGTCAATATAAAGCGCTTGCAGTAGCAATAGACTGGCTTGGATCAAAATCCCTGTCTTGCTATGACTACCAGTGTCACTATCTAGTTGCTCTAAACGGATTTTACCCCAAACGCTGTAGCGCTCCGGTTCCTCTACCAAGACACAGGCTTTGCCTCGGTTATCAGTTAATTCCCTCCACAAAGCTCTAGCTTGTTCCCCTTGATTCGCTTTGAAGACGCTAATCAAACGAAACGTTACCCCCTGATAATGGAGGATCGGCACTTGCTGATCCAGTTTTGGGTGCTGAATCGACGATATTTCAACATCCTGCCGTTTTAGAAGAAACATGGCACACTGAAATTAATACCTGACAGGGGCATTCTTGATATGCTATCTATAATCGCACTTTAGCTATATTGGCTCATAGTGCTTTATTCTTGGCTTTTGGTTTGAGCGCATCCGCCCTTATGAAGTCATTAACAACACAATATACAAGCAAGCAAGACTTCATTTGTTTAGTTTTTCGTCTAAATTGGTAATTAGTAACTTCTAGCCTAGCCTGAAAAATGCATAATCTATAATAGATTGCATTTTGCTCACTCTCACGTATATAATAAGAACTGACTCTGACAAGAGCCAGTGATTTATGTTGGGCGCATAGCTCAGTTGGATAGAGCAACAGATTTCTAATCTGTCGGCCGCAGGTTCGAGTCCTGCTGCGCCCGTTTTAATTTAAATACGAACTCTCAAGCACAGTAGCATGGTTTAAGCAAAATGGAGGGTTCATTTTGCTGCATCACACTAAGGTAGATCCAAAAAACGGTATCCACTCGTTGACAGGATAATATAAAATATTTTGACTTTTATGCTGTTTATCTAGCTGATATAGATAAACTTGTTTATGCATCAATTCACTTTGGTGGTTGCTGCATGAATACCCAAATATCTAATTCAGCTTTAAAGACATTTCATATGTGAGTTTTCGCAATCAAAAAAAGCCCGTGACGAGGATTGAACTCGTGACCTCACCCTTACCAAGGGTGTGCTCTACCACTGAGCCACACGGGCAAAATAACTTTAAAATTATGAGTGTTAATTTCTTCACTATGCTAACGCATAATCAAATCAAAAATCAACACCCATAATTTGTAGTGAGATGGGCCGAGCTGGATTTGAACCAGCGTAGGCGCTAGCCAACGGATTTACAGTCCGTCTCCATTAACCACTCGGACATCGACCCATTTGTCTCACAAGTTATAACCTTAGCATAAGGTCTTGGAAATATCAATATTTTTTTCAAACAAATTTGAGGAAGCGGGAATAAGGCATTGGTTCAAGAAAGTAAAACCCAACACCATCAAGCGATTGCCCGAACAAAACGTACAATAAAGCTAAGTTTACAAAGGCAATCTGAGCGATTCGCCAATGAGACGCAAGTTTAACGGTCTGTCGATGGCTATCATCGCATGGTTCAAGGGGGAATTGTGAGCGTAGACGCGCTTCCTCAGCTTGCCACCAGACGACGCATAAAGACATAAAAAACGAGCAAACCTTCTCAATATGTGCGGGTTTGTTGCGAAAAATGTCAATAATAACGAGAAAACCCGCTCTTTTTCAGAGCCTCCATGAAAAATCTCTCGTCTAGAACAGATAACCAAAAAGGTTTGCTCGTTTTTTACAGGTTTTTTCCACGAGTTGGTAGAAACCAGCTAAAGTGAGTGTTGGTTAACAGCTACAGTCTGACTGCTTTGGGTTTGACTAGTTGGCTGTGGTTGCGGAGAACGGTTCCACAAAATAGAGATAGCAACCCCTGCAATAGTCAATGCAATTACGGTAATAATTGCGCTACTAATTAGCAGAGGGTTTTGTATTTTTGTTGTGGTTTCTAAAGAAGTATCAGCGGGTTTTGGTGTGGTATTTTCTTCAGGTTCAATAATTAATGAGTGTGTAACATTGAGGGTTTTATCGGCATTTGTTGCTGATGCTGTTGGTGGCTGATTTTCCGGATGGGAAAATTCGTAAAGCGCTCTCGATAGTGCAGTTAACCCGGCAGGATGGGTAAAGTAGGTGAGGTGATCGCAGGCAGCATCGGGTGATAATATTCTTGGTTGAGGCGATCGCTTAGAATTAACGCTCTTGATCGAAGTCAAAGTCACCGCTATATCATTCGGCTGACTAAAGAACGCCATATCTACAACTTTATTTACAGATGGATCAAACATCCTCTCCATCAGTTGTTTGAGGGGATTAATTTGCTTGTCTGCTTGCAGTTTTGCATTGGCAGCAGCCATCACCGACCTGTCACCGGCAATAATTGTATAACAAACACCAGGATCGGGATTTTCGGCAAGTTCTTTCAAAATAGGTGAATCTGGCTGCATTTGCTCCAGAGATTTATCATTATTTTCCAGAACTTTAAGTAAATCTGCTACTACTTTCGTGGGCCAAACTATATCTGAAAGTTGATTTAACCCGATACCAAGAGCGCTAAAAACCCAATCTTGTATCGCGGGCCAAGGTGAACCCGCATTTGGTGTGCCTAACATGACTAAATGTTGCACAACTTGATTGCCACCTAGTCTCTCGATAAACCAGCGAGAAACCAAACCACCCATTGAGTGAGCCACAATATGCAATTGTTTGCCGTGGTTTGCTCCCAAGCCAATTTCTTGCAATCTTTCTCCTAACAACTTGGCATTTTCTTCAATTGTAGTTTGGATGTTTTCATAGTCAAAAGCCAAAACTACGTCATAACGCTCTTTAATTGAAAGCAGTTTTCCATCGACTTCCGCGAAAGCTTTATTAACACTGGGAACCATACTTGCAGTGTCACCAACAATTCCATGAATGTAGAGGAGAATTTTTTTGGATTGCGCTACTCGCGCTTTAATTATCTCCTTATCTTTTTCGTAGGTTACTTTGTCTTTTTCGCCAACTTCGGCTATAGCTAAAATGGGATATTCAAATGGGCTTCCTACTTTTTGGCTAACGATTTTTTCAAAGAAAATCCGAATGGAACCGTGTATGCTGCGACTGCTTACTGTTGGTTTTGGCAACCTTTCTAAAGTAATTTCCGTTTTGTCATCTGAGAATCGGGAACCTCTTCCTAATGGTAAGAAAAACTGTCCATCATAAGCAAAGGGGAAAAGGTGTTCATTCTCTGCTAATTGGGTATCAACTAGTAATTTTAGTGGCGCATCTGGTGTAACAACGGTGTGATCTACTACGTCAGTTAACTCCAAAGCACTCAAGCCGGGATCGCTACTTCGGCTAGTAGTAAATTGAAAGGATTCAGTAATACGAGGTTGTTGACGCAAAATTGCAGGTAAAATCAAATTGCCTAAATCTCTACTTGCTTGCGGTACAGTGGTGAGATTAACTTTTGCTTGCAAACTCGGATGTGGTTGCACTTCAACTACACGATTTTGTAATGCGATGCTGCTATCAGATTGAATCGCGATCGCTTCTTGCGGACAGACTATGGTAATCGAAACTTCCTTAGTCATCCAATTATCATAGCTGCCTTCCGCTCTGACAGCTTCACGACTGTTTACCCCTGCCATTAAACGGTCAAGGGTGCCACCTCCTCCAACTGAACGAGTTGGAGGGGGGGGGTTTAATCCATCTTGTTGTAGCAAACTCGCATCAAATTCGGTTGTGCTGACTATCAGCTTGAATATATCTTTGTACTCAGTAATTCCCAAATCTAAATATTCTTGTCTAATTAGTAATTTGAGGTTGCCACTTTCGATTTGGTTGTTTTTTCCTGAGTCTTTGGGTGGAAGTTTGAAGCTGCTTGCTTGATATTCATCTAACAAGTTGCTAGATATAGAGTAACTTTCTGCGAGGTCTAATACATTGCAATAAAGTGGTTTATTGCTATTATTAGTGAGTTTGATTTGGATAATTGGGTTTACCCATTCATCATTTTCATAGGTATACTCCAGCCGCATTTCTGAAGCTATTTTGTCATCACCACTAAGCGAAGTTTCTTGTTGTCCGGAAAGGACGCTGATTTCCATCTCTACATCATCGGTTTTAACGCTACTAGTTGCAGGGGTGGAAAGTTCGAGAATGTTTGTCCACCGAGCGATATGTTCTAAACGAAGAATTACTTCACGAGCATTTTCCGAGGTATAACCAGCTTGGGTCGAGTTTTCGGGAATCGGAGCAATTAGCGGACGTTGATCGTAAGGCTGTGTAATCCAATACTGACCTCCACGAATTACTAAATCGTAATCTGCCTTTTTTGGGTCTTCTACTAAACTGACGTATAAGGAGGGTTTGGAATTGGGTGCAGATGTTTGTAGTGCTTGTTTTACGAGTTCTAAACCTGCTTTTTCGCTATCTTCGCTTCTGATGTAAATTTTCAAAGGCGGCAATGGTATGTTAGTAACGATCGCCCAATAAGTTTCAGTTTGAGATAAGCGATCGCTACCACTGATAATTTTGACTTTACTCTTTTGTGGCAGCACTTCCATAACTTGCGCTGACCCTAAAGCTTGGTCTAGTTGAGTTAATTGTTCTGGAGTACTTGCAGCTGGAAATATTGCTAATAAAGTGTCTCCATCCTTAGACGGTTTCGGGATACCAGAAATAGCACCTGCGTCAATTACCCAGCTATTATCGTTCTGGCTGCGGGTCAAGGTAAAGTAGTTGGGACGTTCTTTGATTGCACCACCTAAGAAAGGTTGGTCTAAATCTTTTGGATCTGTAGCTTCTACTTGCGGCGATTGTTCCTTAACTTTACCACTTACCAACGCATTGAGATTTCTCGCTAAATCTCGATAGGTAATGCTACTATTAGTGCGCTGGAGAGTTTGCAATAAAAAGTAAGAAAAAGCTCCTCTGGGTTGACCGTCTTCTCCTTTATATTCTTTCGCCAATTCATAGTCACGACAAGCGGAAAACATGACGTGCTTGCCTTTAGGCAATGTTACACCAGTTGTTTTCGCATCTAAGCTGCGCGAAGAATTCAATAATTCATTCAATGCTGTTGTGTCTTCGGCAAAAATAAAGCTGCTTAACGGACGTTCTCGCGAGTCTATTGGAGAACGACGTACTTTAATTTCTGGTGATAAATCTCTGGTTCCCGAACCGGAGTGACAGCAGTCGAGAATGATGACGACATGAGGGTTATTCTCTGCAACTTTCGAGATTAGATAGGCTATTTCTTTATCTGCTAAGTCTCGACTATTTTCTGTACGGCTATCGTAGCAAACTAAACTTTCATCTAAGCGGTCTGCCTCTAAGTGCCAAAATTCTTCTGGTGCTTTCTCTTGAGCGCCATGACCTGCATAATAAAATAAGACTACATCTTCACTGTCTGCGTTGCACAAATGCTCTAAAAAGCCGTTGATAACTGCTTTACGAGTAGCTTGTTCATTGGTGAGTATCCACGATTGATTAGTGGGTTCAACTAGTTTCCATTTTCCGTCTTCAGTGACGCGATCGCGCAGATAAGCTTCTACCGCTTTGATGTCGTTAACGCAACCTTTTAATGAGGAAATTTGCTGAGTAGATGTCGGATCGTATTCGTCAATACCAACCAAAAGTGCGTAGATGTTGTTAGCCATATTTACCCTACTTATGAAACTTTTTTTACATCAGAGTTTTGCTAAAATTACATTTTGGTTGTAGCAAAACTATTAAAAGATGTTGTCTGTATTCTGGTGAAAGTTATATCTGTAGAACTTAGGCTTTAGTTTTAACCTACCTTTTTGTGTTTACGGAAGTAAAGCTGAGAAAGCTTTGCTTATACATTCTCAATAGGTGTCAGCACAATCAAATTATGCACTTTATTCAATGTTTGATTATTTAGAGATGTAAAATAACGTTATGCGCGTTTGCCATGTGGTTGAACAACTGCAAGCGATTTATCAAGTGTCTAAGTCCTAATTTATACCATTTTCAAACAGAACATCATCTAGAAAGTTGCTTAGACTGCTCGTTGTGTAAATATTGATTGCGATTTCGATAAGTAAATTAATATATTTAAACTCGTAGTGAGCACTTTAGTGCTCACTACGAGTTATAAAAGCTGCTTGAGTTGTTTGCAGGCTTTTTCAATTGCATCTATACTACCTGGATTTACTAATCCGTAATAATCGAAAACGTAAATTCGGTTATTTTTAGTGGCTTTGAGCTCTTTCCAAAAAGCTTCTTTTTTAAAGTCATCTAAAACCCCTGCATCAGTTTTTTGTGGAGGATTTACAACAATTATTACATCTGGATTTGCTTGCAAAACTTTCTCGGCTGAAAGCGTTACATATCCACCAATTGGGCTGTTACCTTGTAACTCTGCCGCTAGATTTTTTGTCGGAAATTTTGCGAGTAAATCGCCAGCCCAACTATTTTTATTGGGTGCTAAAATTGGTTGGCGACTGACTAAAACTAAAGTGGATAATGTCTGATTTTGATTATCTGGTAAAAACGTTTTATATCGATTTAATAATGGCTGCGGATCGGCATAAATTGACTGAGCAAGTGTTTTGGTAAGTTCTTGTAATGATTCCCAGTTATTTACTTTGGTGAGATATATAGGAATTCCTAGTTGCTTGAGTTTGTCTGTTGTTTGATTAGAAAAACCTTCTGCACCAATCACTAAATCTGGTTTGAGAGCGACTATTTTTTCTAAATTAGGCGGATTTTGCCCTTCACTGACGCGGGGAAGTTTCTCCAATTGCGGATTATCTTTAAATAATTTGCTTCCAGTAATGCCGACAAGTTTTGTTTTGTCAAGTTGAGATATAATATCTGCCGCAAGTGAACTGAGAGCGACAACTTTTTTGGCTGATGTCTGAGTTGAATTTGTATTTGTGGCTGGTGGTTGCTGTGTGGTTGCGGTGCTGCAAGCGAATAGAAGGAAGCTTAATAATATTGCGAAAATCGATGAGATGCAACGATTAAACATGTTTTTAAACGAACCGCAAAGACGCGTTCGCGAAGAGAAGAGAAGGACGCAAAGCAAACAAAGAAATAGAGAGTCTCACGAATCATTTAGGATTGCTATATAATTCTGACTCCTGACTTCTGGCTTCTGAATTCTGTTTTATTGTATATGAATGGATATAAAAAAGGACGAGTAAACATATGCCAAATTCTCCTCGGAATATCTGACTGTGCTACTCGCCTGGTTATATACAAGGTTGATTGAAAAATCTTTCTCTAATAATAGTTTTATAGTCTTAAAAAGACTTGTCTTCTAAATTACATATATATAAATCTTATCAGATATACGAAGTTAGAATTTATACATAATATAAAATTATAGTAGCAAGAGTTATACAGCTTAATCGTTCATCGCTGCTACAGGACAAATCTGCAAACCTACAGGTGTTTCTAGAATTACAACTTCTACTCCCAAAACATCAGCTAAATTTGCAGGTGTCAATATCTCTTTCGGGTTTCCTACAGCAAAAATTCTTCCTTCAGATAAAAGTGCAAGACGCGTGCTATATCTTGCTGCTAAATTGACATCGTGCAAAACTGTAATAATCGTTAAATGCTGTTGATTTAGTTGTTTGAGCAGTTCGAGTAATTCAAGTTGATAGCGAATATCTAGATAAGTTGTCGGTTCATCCAAAAGCAAAATTTGCGGATCTTGAGCTAAAGCAAGTGCTAAAAATGCGCGTTGTCGTTCACCTCCTGATAATTCTTCCACAAAGCGATCGCATAATCCATCCATTCGCGTTAACTGCAACGCGGTTTCTACTTTGTCTCTATCCTCAGCGTTAAGTGAGTATTGCCACCAAGGTTGATAGGGTGTACGTCCTAATGATACCAACTGGCGCACCGTCAAACCACTGGGAATTGTTTGCTGTTGTGGTAATAATGCTAACTTTTGTGCCACAACCGACGCGGGTTGGCTGTGAATAGCTTTACCATCTAACAGCACACTTCCCTGCTGTGGCTTTAGTAAGCGACTAATAAGTTTTAGTAGTGTCGATTTTCCGGAACCATTTGCACCAACTAAACTCAACCATTCACCTGTTATCAGTGTCAAGCTAATTTCGTGGACAATTGGTTTTGTGGTGTAACCACCAGTGAGATTTTGTGTTTCTAAAAGCATCTGTGAATTTTTGATTTTGGATTTATCTCGTTACCAGGTTCAACCTGGTATGTGCAATTCTAGAGGCTCTGCCTCTGTTAAACTTAAGATAGTAGCCAGAGCTTCTACTAAAGCATTCCCAAGCAGAGCTTGTGAACGAGAAACTAATTCCTAACTCTTTAAATTCCAGATTTTCGATTGTACAATAACCAAATAAATAAAGGTGAACCAAGTAAAGCAGTGACTGCACCAACGGGGAGTTCTACAGCACCCAAACGCGAAAGCAAATCAGCTGCGGTGAGAACTAAAGCACCCCCAATCGCGCTTAATGGCAAAACTGCACGGTAATCTGTACCGACGAGAAGGCGGATGCCGTGAGGTACAATTAAACCGACAAAGCCGATTAATCCACCAACACTGACAGCACCGGCAGCTAAAAGTGTGGCTACAGCACCGATTAAAATGCGATCGCGCAATAAGTTTACTCCCAAACTGACTGCTAATTCATCACCCAAATTTAACAAATTGACGGCACGCGCTAACAAGCATCCCAATAACAAGGCTACGCTAATATAAGCTCCAGCCACCGTCACTTCATTCCATCCGCGCCCATTCAAACTGCCAATCAACCAACTTAAAGCGGTTTGTATTCTACCATCTTCTGCCATCAATAATAATACAGACTGAATCGCCCCAAATAACGAACTGACGGCAACTCCACCCAAAATCAACCGCTCGATTGATATACCTTCACGACTCCGAGCTAAAAAATAAACAACAATTGTTGTCAATAATCCACCTACCCAAGCAGCTAAGGGAATCCAACTTAAAAAGATTCCTAAGCTAAACATGGTTATAGCAAATAAACCCGCACCCGCAGAAATACCGAGTAAAAAGGGATCGGCTAGTCCGTTGCGTAACATTCCTTGCAGCAGTGAGCCAGACATTCCCAAAGCTGCACCTACCAAAACTGCTGCTAAGATGCGCGGTAAACGCAAATCCCAAATAATCGTTTGATTTAGGGGATCGCCTGTTTTCATAAGTGCTTGCCATATTTGAGCAGTTGTCATTGATACTGCCCCAAATGAGAGGGAAATGCCGACGATTATAATTAGGGCGATACTTAGAAGTAATGTGGCTAGGATTATGCGATCGCTTTCAATAATTTTTCCGAGTCGCGGAAACTGCAACTTAAATGCTCCTATTTATCTGATAGTAAATTATCAATTATAGAATCACTTAAGGCTAAGTAAATGTTAGAATTTTGCGCTGAACAGTAACATCAATCTCTACTAGGTAGCCAAGTGGCTCCTGATCGGGTGAGGCAAGGTCAAGAGTTTTGGTAGAATTTCCTTGACTATGCGCCTATGGTTGGGCGAAAATTTTACCCAGTACTAGAATCTTACGGAGAAGGTAGTTTACAAGTTTGCGCTCTTCACACCATTAAAATGACATCCTTACAATATGGAAGATAATTACCCTGAACGCAAAATGTCTGAAGAAGAACGTTTTCAATCAGACTATTTTTCCTACTTTGAACAACCGGAAAATGCTACCCGTTATACACTCTTTATTGATTTTTTAGAGGATGCTTTTAAAGAAAGGTCATTCTCTTTGTTGGATCTGGGCTGTGGTAATGGGGCTTTGCTCAAATATCTACCTTCTCAATGCGACTACGTTGGGGTAGATCACAGTGAATATTCAATTAAATACTGTTTAAACCTATACCCCAACAGAACCTTTGTCTGCTCAGACTTATGGCCATTTCTGCGTCAACTTGCTACAGAAAATAAAAAGTTTGATGCAGTGGTACTATGCGGGATGATATATCATACCGTTGATAAGGAAAGCCAACAACACAAGAATGAACAGGAAATTATTCAATTTTGTCTGGACAAGATAATAAGCGACAAAGGATATGTGGTCATAATTGTAGGATTTAATTATGGCGACCATCCAGATCATAGTCTGTTTGTTCGAGCGGAATGGCTATACAAGTTAGTAGAAAAAATGCTGTCAACTGCGAAAGCAAACATTGTTTACGAGAATATGTGCCTACAACTCAGCTTGGAAAAAAAAATTGCACAGCAAAAAGTTATTCCTGACTGGTTTGTTCAGGATAGCTCTACTGACTATTCAAGTAAGTTCGCTGGAACATATATGACAAGTTGGACATTTATTGCCTCTCCCTCATGTGTGAGTTAAGAAGCAGGGGAGCAGGGAGTATTTATAATTTATCTGCTAAAAGGTTTCAAGCCCAGACCACCACGCTTTAATCGTGGCGCTACGCGATTTATTTTACGATTTCTTCTCTGGAAATTCATGACCTGAAGTAATGAGAAAAGTCTTAAAAATATGGCTCAATTGACCAATGCGTGAATTTTGAATTCACGCATTGGTCACGCATTCACGCATTAAGAAATAAAAAATAATTTTTAATTAATTTTTAATTTTGAATTTTGAATTTTGAATTGGAGCGAAGCGACTTGACTGTTATCCGTTGGCTAGTTCTTGGCTTAAGTTGTCTATTTCTGCTTTCAGGTTGTAGTTTCACGAACGGTTCCACTGCTGGTAAAACACTTACAGTGGCAGTAGAACCTACGTTTCCGCCTTTCGAGTTTCAATCTGCAAGTGGTGAGTTGCAGGGGTTTGACATTGACTTGATGAATGCGATCGCGCAATCTGCTGACTTTCAAGTTAAGTACCAAAATATGCCCTTTGCTGGTATGATTCCCGCATTGCAGACGCAAACTGTAGATGCAGCAGTTGCAGCGATGACGATTACTGCTGAACGGGCAAAGATAATTTCCTTCTCGCGTCCTTACTTCAAATCTGGTCTAGCGATCGCCACCCGCACAGACAATCAAAATATTACCAATTTCGACAGTCTTAAAAACAAGATTATTGGTGTGCAAATTGGAACGACCGGCGCACTTAAGGCTAAAAATCTTCCTGGATCTGAAATTCGCACTTTTAATGATTCACCCTTAACTCTTCAGGCATTAATCAACGGCAATGTCGATGCCGTTCTTAACGATCAAGTCGTTATCTTATACGGCATAAAGAGTGGCAACCTGAAGCGACTCAAAGTAGTCAGCAGTCTGCTTACAGAAGAATTTTATGGCATTCCTACACCCAAAGGATCGCCCAACCTAAACCTGATTAACCAAGGTCTGGCAACAGTGCTGAAAAATGGCACTTACGCCCAAATTTACCAAAAGTGGTTTGGTATTCAACCGCCACAATTACCAGAAAAATCGCCCATTGAAAACCAGATTCCTGAAAAAGGCGTATCCGAGTTATTTATCTCACTAAACATTATCTTGAAGTCACTACCCGTCCTGCTGGGTGGGGCTTTGGTGACTCTTGAACTCACAGCCCTCTCAGTATTGCTGGGAATAGTCGGGGGTTCACTGATTGGGATTGTTCGCCTTTCCCCTGCTTTGCCTTTGCGCTTTTGTGCTGGAGCAGCTGATTGTAGCCGAAAACTATCGCTCGTTTGAGATTTACGCCACTGTCGCTTTGGTTTATTTATTCCTGACGCTGTTTTTTTCCCAAGCGTTTAGTCGGTGGGAGCGATCGCTCAATCCCGTTAAAAAACAGAGTAAGTGAAAAAGGATAGACAAGAAAGAGGTGTTTTACAACTCATTTAGGACTGCTATATATGAACTTAATTTAAATTAGCTAAATCTTCTGGTGTATTGCAATTAAACAGCATTCCTGGTTCTATGACGGGTAAAATTTGCACGGAATGTTGATTAAGCCACTGCTGAAACGATCGCCCGCCTTCTTCGATATACTTATTTAAGTCTGCTAAACAACTGCGGCGATAAAAACCACATAAGGGTTCCCATCCTTTAATATGATGCGCTAAAGCGGCGATCGCTTCATCTGAGACATCATCAAGTTCATTTGCCCATGCTTGCAAAACTTCAACTCGCAAGTTCGGCAAATCGCAGGCTAACAATAATACCCAATCAGTTTGTACTTGCGCTAGTCCTTGAGCAAATCCGACTAATGGTCCAGCAGATAAAGGCGCTTCTTTTATAAACTGGCAGTTAGGCGGTAGTATGTCTTGATAGCGTTCTTCCCAAGGTGTGACAACATAAACTGTAGCTGCACATGATTCAGCGATTTGATAAATCATTTGCAACAATGGCACACCTTGGATAGAAATCAAAGCCTTATCCTCACCCATGCGAGAACTTTTTCCCCCGGCTAAGATTATCGCAGTTAATTTGTCGCTACGAGTGGTCATCAATAATAATTTAAATATGCCAACACAAGAACAAATGCGAACTTGCTTTATTCTTGGCTTTTGGGCAACCAAGATGTATCTACCAATATATTTGATTCGGATAGACGAGCGCACAAAAGATATTGTCGTTTTGGCTGGAGAAGAGACATAAATCTTAATTTGCCCAAATGGAAAATGGAGATATTTATGAGCAAACCAGATTTTACCTCAATGAGCCGTGCTGAACTGCGTAAATATATCCTTGAATACAGAGAAGATGAGGAAGCTTTTCAAGTTTACGTAGATAGGTTTAAATCCGATACTAGCGAGATATTTCCAGCACCACAAACTATAGACGATTTAAAAGACTTTTCCGAACTACAACGTCAGCACCAACAAAAATCCAATCAAGGTTAATGCTACATATCACCTTAGTTTGTTGTCATCAGTTTACTGGTTCATAAAACGTAATGCAAACACCAGCCATATCAAGAATTGCAAACTCTTTTGTTCCCCAAGGTTTTGTTTCGATAAATCCATTGCGATGAATCATTTGTCCACCATTAGTTTGCAATTCCTCATAAAGTTGCTCTATACCATCAACTTGGATGCGAAAATTTGTCCATTCTGCTAAATATTTATCATCATTCTTTTGCAGAAAAATTTCTACTGAGTCACGTTTGACGATCGCCATCGTCACTGGATCGCCTTCTTGATATATTGTTGTAAAGCCCAGCTGTTGTTCGTAAAAAGCGATCGCTTTTTCCATATCGCTACCAGCAGGAATTATCGGGCTGACTTTTCCTAGTATGGGTTGTTTCATGCTTCTTTTAGGAAATTCGTAATAAGCGCTCTTTGCGCTTAAAACATTATCCCCTAGTCTGACTTTGCTGAACTTGCTGCAATAAGTGCTCGATACTTTCAGCTGCTGGCAGACATTTCAAACCTTGGCAAACTAATCCTACACTACGCTCTGGTAATTTAGATACCGTGGTAAACACAGCCGTGGGCAAATATTTGGGTATCAGAACATTTATCTGTTCGCTTGTGGTGCGAATCAAAGTCGAGTTACGATACCAATCCAGAGCTGCAAACAAACTCGGACAAGCTTGAGGAGAGCGACTCATTACAGCCCGAAAAGCTTTTAACCCTTGTTCAGCTAAATCGAGATAATGCAAATTATCCGTCAAAAGCGCCAGCCGCACAAGATTAGCGATCGCTATTCCATTCGCTGCCGGTGTGGCATTATCTACATAACTGCGTTCTCGCACAATTAAATCTTGACTTGCATCACTAGATGTGTTAAAATATCCGCCTAATTCAACACTTAAAAGAAATTCGTCAAATTCATCTTGGAGAGCGATCGCTTTTTCTAACCAAAACGTTTGGTTAGGTGAACAAGCGTGTAAATCCAATAACGCTTTGATAAAAAAGGCGTAATCTTCAGACTGAGCTAACACGCTCGGTGACAATTGGTAATTTAGTCGATGGAAACGTCCATCCACAAACTGATTATCCAAGATAAAGTTTGCCGCTCGTGTTGCTAGTTCTAAATAAGACGGTTGTTGAAATACTCTATAAGCTACTGCCAAACCGGAAATCATCAAGCTATTCCAAGCGACAATCATCTTTGTATCTGTGACTGCGGGAATGCGTCCTTGCCAGTTTACCGTTTTTGCTTCTTCGTTGTTACGGGCGGGAGGAAAAGTTTGAAGGGACTCAGGTGTTGCACCATAACGAGCAACAAAAAGTTTCGCAAGTGCGTTTTCTAAAGTATCACTTAATCTTCCTGCATAACGCCTTTGCAACACATTATTACCTTCAAAGTTGCCATTAGGCGTTACACTGAAGTGCTGTTGTAATTCTGTTAGTTCTTCAGAAGTGAGCAGTTGCTGTAATTCTTTGTAACTCCAGATATAAAAGGCGCCTTCCTCTGGTTCAGCTTCTGCTGGTGTTGTAAAACTGTCAGCATCTTGAGCTGCATAGAAATAACCTTCAGGAGCGGTCATTTCGCGGCTTAACCATTTTACAGTTAGAGCGATCGCTCTCTCAAAAGCCGGCTCTTGTACTCCTGCACTCCACAAAGAAGCCAGATATTCCACAATCTGACCATTGTCGTAAAGCATCTTTTCAAAATGCGGTACAGTCCAAGTAGAATCAACCGTGTAACGATGAAAGCCACCAGCTACATGATCGAAAATACCGCCTAATGCTAAATCTAGCCCACGCTGAGTACAAACTTGCTTGCCATTGTACCTTGATTCTTCCTCAGCATCAGGCAAAGAAAATCTAGTTCCCCGTAGCGCTAATTCCGCATAGGGAATCATCGGGAAGCGATTACCTTGTTGATCCGAAGTAATTATAACCGTGCTAGTTTCCCAGCCTTGCCGTAATAATTCATTATCTTGTGCCGTTGTGCCGTCATCTAATTGCAAAACCGCAGAAGTTAGCAGCGACTCTAAAATTACCGCTTTGCGTTGACGCAAGTCGTCTTTTTCGGTATCGTAGTATCGACGCAGCGCTTGCAAAACTTGTAAAAACCCAGGACGACCAAAGCGCGGCTCAACAGGAAAATAAGTACCAGCATAAAACGGTACTAAATCCTCTGGAGAAAGAAAGACATTTAAGGGCCAACCTCCTTGACCATTACTCATCATTTGCAAAGACTGCATATAAATGCTGTCGATGTCGGGTCTTTCTTCGCGGTCTACTTTGATCGGGAGAAAATTAGCGTTTATGTATTCGGCGATCGCCAAGTCTGAAAACGCCTCTCCTTCCATCACAGTACACCAGTGACAGCTGGAGTAGCCTATGGAGAGAAAAATTGGTTTATTGTGCGCCTTTGCAGTCAACAGTGCTTCATCACACCAAGTCCACCAATCAACTGGGTTTTCTGCGTGTTTGCGGAGGTACAGACTCTTGGCTTGAGCAAGGCGATTCGTCATGATTCACAGAGCGGTAGATACGTTACCTTCTTTGCTCAGTCTAATACATTTCACTTTCAGGATAAATATTTCATCATCCTGTTAGAGAATAAGCTGTTGAAAACAGCTTTATTTTAGACAGCACCGACAAGCAACGCCGATTTTGAAAAGCGTACAAGCATAGCCGCTTGTCGCAAGACATCGCCCTATTCCTCGACAATTTGTCAAATACTATACTTTTATGGCAGAGAGCGAAATACCCAGCTAACCATTGGCGCTGGCTTTGCATTTAAAGATGATTCTGCCTGAGTATGAATATTAGTATTTTGGTTAAGTCCCGCTAACAACTGAAGTAAAAACGTGATGATAGCGGCTTGCATAAGTTTTTGCAGCATGGCAGGTTCTGTGTGTCTTCGGGTGAATGGCAATTGCAGTCTTGGTTGATTACCCCGATTGCACCTCGTACTATCGATTTCCGACTTTAGGCAGATTCATCCGGATAATTGTGAGTAAAAATGCGGAAAAAAGTTAAATTTACGTGACAAAATGGCATAGGGCATAGGGCATAGGGCATAGGGCATGGGGCATAGGGCATAGGGCATTTTTTCCCCACTCTCCCCCTCTCCCCTTCTCCCCCTCCCCACTTCGGGAGTAATTACCGAAACCAATCAACGGCTGTAATCGATAAAATGTAATTAAAATAGCTACTATTCCCGCGCTTATGATTCCTATCGTCATTGAACAATCGGGTCGGGGCGAACGCGCCTTTGATATCTACTCACGACTGTTACGTGAGCGCATCATCTTTTTGGGACAACAAATTGATAGCAATCTAGCCAACTTGATTGTTGCCCAACTACTGTTTTTAGATGCTGAAGATGCGGAGAAGGACATTTATATGTACGTTAATTCTCCGGGCGGTTCGGTGACAGCCGGTATGGGTATATTTGATACTATGAAGCACATTCGCCCAGATGTCTGTACAATTTGTACCGGATTAGCGGCGAGTATGGGTGCTTTTCTCCTCAGCGCGGGTGCTAAGGGTAAGCGCATGAGTCTACCCCATTCTCGGATTATGATTCACCAACCTTTGGGTGGCGCTCAAGGACAAGCTACTGATATTGAAATTCAGGCACGCGAAATTTTATACCACAAGCGTAAGCTAAATGAGTATTTAGCCGATCATACAGGTCAACCAATTGAGCGTATTGCTGAAGATACCGAACGGGACTTCTTCATGTCGCCAGAAGAAGCCAAGAACTATGGCTTAATTGACTCTGTGATTGACCGTCATGCGGCTGGTAGCCGTCCAATGGCTGTTGTCGATAGCAATTAATTAATTAGCTTTTCTCGTTCCCTGGCTCTGCCGGGGAATCCTCTCTGGGGAGGCTCTGCCTCCATTTCTTAATATCGAGGCAGCAGCCCCTAAGATTGCATTACCAGGCAGGAGCCTGGTAAAGAGTTTGACGAGTTTGAGGGCACAAAGAACACAAAACAAAGAATTAACAACTAATTAAAATCCCGCGATTGGATCTGGTTGAGATTCTAAATATCTAAGAAAGTCAAGTAACTGTTCTTCAGTCAGCAAACTGCGTCCCAGCTTGCCATAGGTTTTTTTCAGATGCTCCTTTCCTTGTTCTTTTGTCCAGCCTAAGCGCTCAATTTCGACATCTGTTTTCGCAATTACGTCCGACAAGTCTATAGGTTGGCTTTTATTATTTCTCTTGCCTTTTTGACTTCCCGCATCTTCAGTCGAACTATAACTACGGGGCGCAAATTGTCTAACGTTGCTAGCAGCAGGTGTTGGTAAAGGATTCTCTTCAGGTTCGCCGCTCTCCAACATAGCCCAGTTTTCCATCGGTATATCCAATTCAAATTCTGGCTCTCGGTTGCTAGTCATAGCAAAGCGAGGCTCTAAGTCATAGTTGTAGGTATCGCTTTTAGCTGTCGCTTCTGGTTGTGTAGTTGGTGCGTAGACGCTTTGCGGCGTTTGTTCTTCGGCGGCGATCGCTTCTGTTTGCGGAACAGAATTTAGAGCAGAGACAGCCGTGTTCAAAGAAGAATGCGGGTTGGGCTGCACTTGCGGTATTGATTTCGGAGATACTGTCGATTCCGATGATGAGCTTGTCATTCCCAAAACCATCAGCGCCCGATTTCTTGCTTGATCTTCTGCTGCTTCAACTGTTTCTGCTGCTGCCATACCGGTAGCACGAATTACACCTTCAATGTGTACGCTTGCCCGGACAATATATTTTCCTTGAAAAATTTGTACTAATTCCGAAATAAGACTGCCCTTGGGATACAAGCTCTGGAATTGAGCCAACATAATACTTTCACCAATCTAAATCTATTAAACAACGCTCGAATGCGCCAACTACGAATTAATCACATCAATTTTGACAACCCACTACCTATGTAGCTTTGTGAACAAATCTCAACCCAAAGTTCAAAGGAATCTGTGCCGATTGAAAACTTTGATGGTAGATTGCCAACATTTTTTGTGAGTTTTTCTCTCAACGCCTTTTAATTTTACGTTCACGTACGCCCTACAGACAGAAAAAGCATTCATCTAAAGGATGAAGTTAAGACTTCACAGAAGTTTTGTGCAGCTTGAAGTTGTACGGATTTATTTTTTCATCCTTTATCTTCATATTTCTTTAGTCAAGTAGTTTTCACTCTTTTAAATGCAATAGCCTGATATATCTTGATCGCTTGTACCGATTGTAGCAATAGCTTTTTGTGAACAACTTTTTCATTACTTGTAGCTAACTCTACGTGGTCTTACCTTCAATGCTATACTAATTACCCAATCCGATATGCAGAACTACTTTCACAGAAGTACGCTCTAAATCTACAATAATGAAGATAAGGTTCGCCTTCACTGAGCGGTTTCGCTGCTAACTTAGTTGTTACCGATTCTACATATGGGACAATTGGGTTTGCCGGCAGTTTCTCCTAGTTAAACATCAGAGTCTAATGCCGTAAAAGTACCTTTAATCTAGACAATCAAACACCTGCTGTTTTCCCTGCATAGCGCTTTTAGGCTGGAATGAGTGAGTTTTATAAACAAAGTCCCTCAAAAACCCGTCGCATAATTACCTAGTGGGGTGGATTCTCAATTCTTCGTGCTTTGTTAAGATTGGCTGGGCCAAAGGTCTTTTTGGTAGTGAACTCTGAGAGTGTCGTGAGAAGTCCTTTGGATCGCGCCAGTCTCAGCTCGAGGTAGGGCTAAACCTCTGGTTGAGTGCTGGCTCATGGTGCTTCTCTCTCCACGTAAGTGTCTTCTAATAATGATGTTTTGACCAAAGGTCGGTTCACTGCATGGAATTTTCAATCGCTACATTGCTTGCCAATTTTACCGATGATAAGTTGGTAGCTCGGAAAGTTTTGGAAAAAAAACTTGGTTGTGAAGATGAAGATAGTTTACAAAAACTTCAAATTGCTTTAGAAGTTCTAGAAAAAGTGGGGCTTTTAGTAAAAGAACGCGGCAAATATCGTCGCGTGACCGAAGAGGGAATCATCGAAGCAAAGCTGCGCTGTTCTAGCAAAGGCTTTTGTTTCGCCATTCAGGATGTGGAAGGTGCGGAGGATATTTATATTCGCGAAAGTCATCTGAGTAATGCTTGGAATGGCGATCGCGTTTTGGTCAGGGTTCTCAAAGAAGGTAGTCGGCGCCGTTCCCCCGAAGGAGAGGTGAAACTAATCCTCGAACGTTCCAATCACACTTTGCTGGCGCGTATTAAGCAAGTAGAAAGCGGTTTTCGGGCTGTCCCTCTCGATGATCGCTTGCTGTTTGAACTTAAACTGCTAGCTAGTGGGATGAAATTGGATGAAGCGATCGACCATCTCGCTCATGTCGAAGTTTTACGTTACCCTTTGGCACAATATCCCCCTGTCGGTCGAGTCGTACAAATTCTCGGTAGCGATGCGGAAGCCGCTGCTGATATAGATTTGGTAACTTGTAAACATGACCTTTCCCGTACTTTCCCGGAGTCAGTTAACGATGCCGCTGCTAAGTTGCAGAAAAAGCTACTGAAAGCTGATTTAAAAAATCGCCAAGATTATCGTGACTTATTTACCCTAACCATCGGTGGTACAAGAGATTCTCAAGTAATAGAAAACGCTTTTACTTTAGAGAAAACTTCAGAGGGACACTCGCGATTAGGCTTTCACATTACCGATGTTTGTCACTACGTTTTACCAGATGAAGCTCTTGATCGCGAAGCAATTAAGCGCGGTAGGTCGGTATATCTGGGAGAAGTCGTACTGCCAATGTTACCGGAAGCTGTGACAGAACGGTGTTCTTTGGTTGTGGGAAGCGATCGCTTAACCATCTCTTTTTTAATTACCTTCGATTCACAATCGGGTGAAGTCCTAGACTGGGAGATTCAAAAGGGTATCATCAAAGTAGACGAACACATTAGCGAACAACAAGCAGAAGCAATTCTGACTGCGAAAGTAAGTAAATCTACGAAAAGCAAAAATAAGGACTCAGAAGAACTAGTCCAGATGTTGCAACAACTGCAAGCCTTGCAAAAAGCAGTCAAACAAGTACGGCTCAATCGAGGTAGCTTGCAATTAAATCTGCCACCCAACCAAAACCCCTACAACGATGAAGGTATTTTAGGCTGTGCCGTAGTCAATGATTTACCTGTGCGATCGCTCTTAACAGAATTCGTGCTAGTTGTTAATCAACTGATGGCAAATCATTTAAGCGCTTTAGGCGTTCCTGCCATTTGGCGAGTGCAAGGCGCGCCCGATTCTGAAGATGTGCAGGAAATGCTAAAATTAGCGATTAATTTAGGCGTGGAACTGTCACTAGAAGCAGAAGTAGATATCCAACCTTTAGATTATCAACAATTGACTAGGGCTTTTGCCGAATCGCCATCAGAACAAGTTCTGACTTACTTGTTGCAAGATACACTCAAGCCAGCTTCTTACAGCACAACTAAAGGATCTCACTTTGGTTTGGCGCTACCAGAGTATACACACTGTACTGCACCGTTGCGGCGTTACCCAGATTTGCTCATGCAAAGAGTGTATTATTCACTACTAGAACATGGACGCGATCGCCGCAACACCCGCGTGAAAGAGCGCGTTAATTTGTGTCACTCCGTAAGCCACAGTGAAATTAACTGGAATGTTTTACCCCCAGAATTGCAGCAAGAACTGCAAAGCGAGTTGACAAGGGTAATCGTCCAAATCAACGACAGAGAAAAAGAAGTTCAAGAAGCCGAAGCCGATTTAGCCGGGTTGCAAAGAGCTTCTTTGATGAAACAGCGCATTGGTGAGGTTTTCAGCGGTGTAATTACTGGTGTTCAATCTTACGGCTTCTTTGTGGAAATTGAAGTACCAGCACCCGAAGACAAAGAAAGCGGTAATCTGAGAGTGCCTTTACGAGTCGAAGGACTCGTACACGTTAGCTCGCTCAAAGATGATTGGTATGAGTATCGCGCTCGACAACAAGCGCTATTTGGTCGCAAAAACCGGGCTTCTTACAGATTAGGCGATCGTGTAGCCGTGCAAGTTAAAAGTGTCGATTATTACCGCCAGCAAATTGATTTAGTCACCGTAGGCAGCGATGGTGTCCCATCAGGCAGGGGTATGAACGGCTCCAATGGCGAAGTATCAAATATGTACTTATCCAATGAAATGGAGTCTGATGAGCTAGAACCATATGGTGATGATGAATAGGGAATGGGGCATGGGGCATGGGGGAGCCAGTGCGTTGCGGAGCCAGTGCCGTGCGGAGCCAGTGCCGTGCGGAGGTTCCCTCCGTTGAGGCATCTGGCGTTGAGGTTCCCTCCGTTGTTCGCGCAGCGTCTCCGCATCTGAGAAGCACCTGCCGTCGGCTCTGCCGACTTGTTCGCGTTCGCGGAGCGTCTCGTAGAGAAGCGTCTCCGCATCTGAGAAGCACCTGGCGTCATGGGGCATTGGGCAAACATGAGGGCGCTTGGATTCCCCGCCCTTACGCCCCCCATCCCCCACTCCCCCCACTCCCCACTCCCTACTAAAAAAACGTGTCAAATAACACTAAACCCCTTATCTTAGGCATATCAGGTGCATCAGGTTTAATTTACGCCGTTCGGGCGATTAAATTTTTACTGTCAGCCGACTATGAAATTGAACTAGTTGCCTCGAAGTCAAGTTATATGGTTTGGCAATCAGAGCAGAATATTCGGATGCCAGTAGAACCGATTCAACAAGAGCAATTTTGGCGACAGCAAGCTGGAGTTGAAGCAGGAGGCAAACTATACTGCCATCCTTGGGGTGATGTTGGAGCCAATATTGCCAGTGGTTCCTTTCGTACCCTAGGGATGATTGTCATTCCATGCAGTATGAGTACCGTAGCCAAGCTAGCAGCCGGCTTGAGTTCCGACTTATTAGAACGGGCAGCAGATGTCCAGCTTAAAGAAGGTCGAAAGCTGATAATCGTTCCCCGTGAAACTCCTTTTAGCCTGGTTCACCTGCGTAATTTGACTACTTTGGCAGAAGTCGGGGCAAGAATTGTCCCCGCCATTCCTGCTTGGTATCACAATCCGCAAACGATAGAGGATTTAGTTGATTTTGTTGTTGCTCGTGCTTTAGATCAACTCGATATTGACTGCATCCCACTTGAACGTTGGCAAGGGAGAAAATAAAAGGGAAAGGGGCTTTTTTAAGAGGGGTAAAGGGTAAAGGGTAAAGGTATGGAAATAAAGAGTTATTTAAATAACTCATCGTATTTTTCTTTTCCTTTTCCCTTTCACGGCAGATGCTCCACTTGGGGAAACCCCAAGACCGCACTGCCTCCCCTTTACCCTTTACCCTTTACCCTTTACCCTTTACCCTTTAACCTTTACCCCTCTTTTTATATGGATGTCATTCGCTTAATTTTATTAGTGGCGGTACTGGGAGGACTAACGCTATTGTTAGCGCAAAACTGGTCACCTGTTTTACCGTTAGTATTTTTGGGGATACGGACTCAACCTTTGCCATTGGCTATGTGGATTTTGTTTAGTACTACTGCTGGTGCTCTTACATCTGTACTTATCAGCAGCTTGTTTAATTTGTCCACTTATTTTGCTGGGCAACAACGCCCAACTCGACTCAAATCACCAGCCACTTCACCCCGCGCCAAGCAAACCCCTAGAGAAGAAGCATTTTCCCGCCCTGTCAGTCCCCCACCGCAGGCTAGTACAACAGAGTCTAGAAGCAGTGATGTAGCGGATGATTGGGACATAAATAACAGTACAGATGATGATTGGGATTTTGAGGATAAGTCTAACGTTGCGCCTAGTCGCAGTTCTGAAGACACGCAGGTCAAAGATTCTCAAAGCTATGAACGTCAACAAGAACCCAAAACTGGTTCTCAATCTGGTTCAGTTTATTCCTACAGCTACCGCCAACCAAAAAATTCTGGACTAGGAAAAACTGAATCAGTTTACGATGCTGATTACCGAGTAATCATACCGCCTTATCAACCACCGACGACTACCAATCAGAAAAATGATGATGATGATTGGGGATTTTTTGATGATGACGATTCTGACGATGACAATGAGCGATCGCGCTCTTAAGTAGATATGTGGTATTTATGTGCTAAATACCACACCTTTCTTCGCGAGACTCCTGTTTTACTTTGCCCATCATCGCCGCTTCTTGCAAGCTCATAAAGGCTTTAAAGTCTTCTAAGTCATACCGGGTTGTCAGTAAATGTCGTAGTTGATTTTCGGCTTCAACCGTTAGGTAGCCAGTGGATAGCGCTTTATGCACAACGTCACGAATTCGAGTCATGGTTGATACCTCAATAGACCACACTTATTTATTCGGGCGCACTCAAATAAGATATGCAGTAGTTTTTCTTCTTCAACCGTTAAGTTGGCAAAGCTTTTTTGCACAATGTCAGAAAATAAGTCATAATTTACACCATGATTTTTAACAGATTTTGAGTGGGGCTTGCCATGACTAAGTTTTTTGAATGTTAATACTGTGGGGTAGAAACACAGTATTGTATAAAGTTAAAACTGCCCCAGTTGACAAAGAGTCTTGATCCCTTATATTGACGACACAAATTCAATAAAGTTTCAAAGAAGCTTTATTAAATTTCCGTTAAGCCTAAAGATACCGAAGCAAGAACTGGCAAGTCACCTAACGAATGTTATTAAATTCGTTATAAATTAATTGTTTATTTATTCCGACTTTATATATAAATCGTTAATATATTGCCTTAAGGGAGACCACAAAAAAAAAGATACCAGCCGTGTATTGAAATTATTGGTGGTGTTTCGAGTATCTAGAAGCGTCGGTGAGTCCAGCACAATTTTCTCCTGGTTTCCAACGCGACTATGCTCAAATCAGTGGAGACACGCCACTTGCGCGACTGTCGATAAACCCGCGTATAGCGCAGGGGCTATCCAGCAGGTGACTTGCTTTCATCGTAAGGATGGACAAAGAGAAGTTTGATCTCGGGCTTTTGGCGATCAAATCCTTGGGGTTTCCACAGCAATAAGCATCTGGCGAACCCGTAAGGGCTGGTATTTTTATCGCGTGCATGTGCCTTAGCTACTTTAAATAAATAACTGTAATGGCTGCTAATTCAAATAAAATAGAAGAGGAATTTGTAGAGGCTAAAAATAATTGGGATCTAGAAAAGTTATACGTTGATTTAGCATCGGCAAAAGGAAAAGCTCTAACACCTGTTGAAAAAAAATTTCTGAGAGGTTTACTTTGTGGCTTTAGTCCGGCGGAAATTGCGAATGCAGTTTATAAAAGTCGCAGTAGTAGTACTGTAAGAGTTTATCTGTCTAATGGGCTATATAAATATATAGAAGATATGCTGAGTAACCAAGAGGGAAGCAGCATTAAGGTAAAAAACTGGAGTCGGGTGACTCAGTTGCTAGAAAAAGCAGGTTATAAAAAAGGTTGGTTTCAAATAGAGCGAACCAACAATCAAATAATCACAATGGAGAAAAAGGAACCTGATTTTGCAACGATGAAAACAGCCCAAAAACAAGATTGGGGTGAAGCGATTGATGTCAGTAAATTTCACGGACGCACTACCGAACTCGCATCTCTTAAAGAATGGATTTTACAAGAGCGCTGTCGGTTAGTGGTACTTTTGGGTATGGGTGGAATTGGTAAAACAGCTTTGTCGGTAAAGCTGGCAGAAGCAATTAAGGAAAATTTTGAATTTGTCATTTGGCGATCGCTTAGTCTAGCTCCACCCCTAGAAGTCATCTTAAATCAACTCCGGACGCTTTTATCTCCCGAAGCGCAAATACAAAGCACAGAAAGTGTGGAAAGCAGCATTTCCCAACTAATTGAGTGTTTGCGCTCTTCACGTTGTCTGATTGTATTAGATCATGTTGACTCGATTTTAAGCAATGGTAACGATACCAACTTGGGAATAGAATATCCGCTGAAGGTGCCAGCCAGCAACCCTGGTGTAAAAAATTCTTCTAGTTATGTTCTTTCTCAAATTCGATATCGCCAAGGTTATGAGGGTTATGGAGAGTTAATTAGAAGATTAGGAGACTCTCAACATCAAAGTTGTTTGGTATTAACGAGTAGAGAAAAACCTCAAAAAATTGCGGTTTTAGAAGGAGAAAAATTACCTGTTCGCTCTTGTAAATTGAGAGGACTAAGTCATGCAGAAAGTTGGCAAATTCTCAAAGAAAAAGGCTTTCAAAATTCTTCCCAAGAAGAATGCAAATTATTAATTGATTGGTACGCAGGTAATCCGTTATTTATTAAGTTAGTTGCTACTACTATTCAAGAATTATTCGCTGGCAATATATATGAGTTTTTAGAACAAGGTACTGTGGTTTTTGGTGATATTCGGACGATTTTAGATAAGCAGTTTTATCGCTTATCTAATTTGGAAAAGCAGATTATGTACTGGCTAGCACTAAATCGCAATTTTATTTCAGTACGAAAATTGCAAAGAGAGATTATGCCACGAGTTTGGCAACGATTAATATTAGAAGGTATAGAGTTATTACAAAGGCGATCGCTTATTGAAAGACAAGCATCCAGCTTTGCACAAACCCCAGTTTTGATGGAATATATAGCTGAAAGGTTAATTGAGGAAAATTTTAAAAATCAAGATAAATCAGGCTACTCATTGATGAGTCAGACAATTTTTGAAGCGCAACTAAAAAACCATATTCGAGAAATTCGTCTCAACGCCGAGATGTAAACTGAAGAAGGGAGTTAGGAGTCAGGAGTTAGGAGTCAGGAGTCAGGAGTCAGGAGTTAGGAGTCAGGAGTCAGGAGTCAGGAGTTAGGAGTCAGGAGTTAGGAGTAGGGGCGGGGAATCCAAGCGCCCTAAAGGAGTATAAAATTGACAGAAAGTATATTAAAAGGAGTTAACCTGTACTTAATTGGCATGATGGGTGCCGGTAAGACTACTGTAGGGCACGAACTGGCGAAACAATTGAGTTACGGGTTTCTGGATGCGGATAACGTGATTGAACAAGCAACGGGACAAACTATTAACCAGTTGTTTGCTTCCGAAGGCGAAGCGGGTTTTCGTCAGATTGAAAGCGATGTATTAGCACAAATTTGCGCTTTCACAAAATTAGTTATCTCCACTGGCGGAGGGGTTATTCTCCAACAAAAAAACTGGAGTTATCTGCGCCACGGTTTGATTGTTTGGCTGGATGTGCCAGTAGAGTTACTTTACACCCGTTTAGCTCTTGATACCACAAGACCGTTACTGCAAGATGTTGACTTGAAGCAAAAACTGCGATCGCTTCTTGAACAACGACAAGCACTTTACAATCAAGCCGATCTGCGAATCAGCGTCAGCGAAGGAGAAACACCCGAACAAATCGCGACACGAGTACTTCAGAAGATCCCCACTGTTCTGAAATAATCACAGCGTCGCGGCAAGGAAGCCCATTTCCGTGGCTGGGATGGGAGGAATTGCCGCTGCGAATTCACGCATTCACGCATTCAAAAAAAAGCTGCCAGTATGTTTTTGTACTGTCTTATGAGAGATTGTTGAAAGTAGCAAACTCCTTTACACTGTCTAGATCAGTTTTAACTGTCAACAGCTCCCCATGATAGTCAACGATACTGAGTATATCAAAGAAGCCGCAGCCACTCGCGTGCAAGTACTGAGCGAAGCATTACCTTACATCCAACAATTTGCGGGACGTACCGTTGTTGTAAAATACGGCGGCGCGGCGATGAAAGATAGCACCCTCAAAGATAAAGTTATCCGCGACGTTGTATTTTTATCCTGCGTCGGCTTGCGACCAATTTTAGTCCACGGTGGGGGACCAGAAATTAACAGCTGGCTCGATAAACTGGGAATCGAACCGCAATTTAAAAATGGTCTACGGGTTACCGATGCCCCGACAATGGATGTGGTGGAGATGGTTTTAGTCGGTCGAGTTAATAAAGAAATTGTCGCTTTGATTAACCAAGCTGGCGGCTTGGCGGTAGGATTATGCGGTAAAGATGGTAACTTAATTAAAGCCCGTCCCCAAGGTCAAGAAGGCATTGGATTTGTGGGGGAAGTTTGCGGTGTGAATATCAAGATTTTGGACACACTCGCTAGCAATGGCTATATTCCAGTAGTTTCCAGCGTAGCCGCAGACGAAACAGGACAAGCTTATAACATCAACGCCGATACGGTAGCTGGAGAAATAGCAGCAGCACTTGGAGCGGAAAAGTTAATTTTGCTCACAGATACGCGCGGTATTTTAAAAGATTACAAAGATCCGTCAAGCTTGATTCCCAAAGTGGATATTCAAGAAGCCCGCGAGTTGATTGCCACTAATGTAGTTAGTGGTGGGATGATTCCTAAAGTAAATTGTTGCGTGCGATCGCTCGCTCAAGGAGTACGTGCAGCACACATCATCGATGGTCGCATTCCTCACGCTCTACTGCTAGAAATCTTCACCGACATCGGTATCGGGACAATGTTGATTGGTTCTCAATTTACTTCTTAGAAGCGGGTATTGGGCATTGGGCATGGGGCATGGGGCATTGGACATTAATAATAATTCTTCCCATGAGTCCCTTTCCCCTTTCCCCCTTTGCTTTTTCCCCTCCTGTTTTCCCATGCCCCATTCCCGATTACCAAGGATAGTTGTAGATAACGCGCTGCCTTACAGGTGTGCGACGCCATGAATCTCTAACAATCGTTGGATTAATCAGCGTTGAGTTCCGAATTGTCGGATTAACTAAAACAGGATTAACAAGGTTAGAATTTCTCACATTCTGTCTGACACGCGGATAGGAGTAGTAATAATTACTCTGACTCGGTATCAGTCCGGTTGACGGATTTACAGGTATGGGAGTAGGAATCGGACTACCGTAAATAAAATTACCAACGGTAGGCGGCTGGTTTAGGGGAATTGAATTACCGTAATAAGTAGAATAACTACCTCTACGGGGATGGTTTACGGGAATTGAATTACCGTAATAAATAGAGTTACCACGTACACGGGGCTGATTTACCCCAACGGAAATTCCACCACCATCAATGACTATCACTTGTTCGGCTGCGGCTGGGGCAATTGTCGCACTCATAAGTGCCAAAGCAGAGCCTAATCCCAGCCAGTTGAGTTGCCAATGCTTGATTTTAAGCATATTTTGACCGCCTAGTACAGCACGGCGGAAATAAACCAAGCATTATTGTGAGAAACTAAGAAAGTAAAGTCAAAGCAGTTTAGGCTGAAAACAAGGGAACCTAGTGTGGCACGATTAGCTCCAAAAGTATTAAATTT